>Ga0123342_1001434_pt1 | contig 40091 bp, 19 predicted proteins | sample Turbeawhitnodule_FD_89960 | JGI IMG/M metagenome (GOLD analysis project Ga0123342, IMG submission 89960) | Root nodule microbial communities of legume samples collected from Mexico - Turtle bean Mexico white nodule | ecosystem: Host-associated > Plants > Roots > Nodule | place: Mexico: Nepantla...
GAGGCTTCTCTGACTTGAGTGGCTTCACCACTTCCCATGTGAAGTCAGGGTCATCCCTTCCGAAGTGTCCATAAGCAGCTGTCTTCAGGAACCTGTGGCCACCCCTCTTGAGGTCCAAGTTAATGGTGATCATTCCAGGTCTGAAGTCGAAATTCTCCTTCACAATCTGAAGAATTTCCTTATCAGGAATCTTTCCGGTTCCATAGGTGTCAACAAAGACTGACAAGGGCTCAGGGACACCGATGGCATAAGAAACTTGGACAATGCACCTTCTGGCAAACCCATTTGCCACAACGCTCTTTGCAGCCTGCCTCACAATATAGGCACCACTTCTGTCAACCTTGGTTGGGTCCTTGCCTGAAAAGGCACCACCACCATGAGCACCCCAGCCACCGTAGGTATCAATGATGATCTTTCTTCCAGTGAGACCAGCATCACCATGGGGGCCACCAATCACGAACCGACCCGATGGGTTAAGGTGGAAGATGGTCTTCTCATCAAGGTACTTCTCGGGAATGACTGGCTTGATAACATGCTCTTTAAGGTCAGCAGCAATTTGGTCATTGCTCACAGTCTCATCATGTTGGGTGGAAATTAGAACAGTGTGAACACGGATTGGAACCATGGCACCGTTGTCATTGTTGTACTCAACAGTTACTTGTGTTTTACCATCTGGCCTCAACCAAGCGCAGGTACCATCTTTCCTAACCTCGGTAAGGCGAGCACCAAGTTTGGTTGCAAGGACATGGCTGAGCGGCATGTATTCAGGGGTTTCGTCAGTGGCATAGCCAAACATGTGACCCTGGTCACCAGCACCAACCTCCTCCGGGCGCTTGGTGAAGTGGCCGTGCACACCCTGGGCGATATCAGGGCTCTGCTGCTCAATGTTGACCAACACCTTGCACTTGTCAGCATCAAGACCAACATCATCAGAGATGAATCCAATGCTGCGGCATGTCTCACGGACAATCTTCTCGTAGTCTACTTCGGCCTTGGTTGTGATCTCTCCAAAGACCATCACCATGTTTGTCTTGGTGCATGTTTCGCAGGCAACCTTGCTGTCAGGGTCTTGTGCAAGGCACGCGTCGAGCACTGCATCAGAGATCTGGTCGCACAGCTTGTCGGGGTGACCCTCGTTCACAGACTCAGATGTGAATAGAAAGGTTTCAGTTGCCATTTATCAAGCTGCAGAAAACACAATGTTTAGTCTTACAAACTACATATGCTTGAGCAAAAAATTTATGTCGGTGCTATAATGGAAGCTGAGATTCGAGATCATAGTCCAAAGAAAATAAATTAAAGCATAAATCCCTCAACAAATTGATAGAAAATCACCAAAGTTTATGCCAAGTTGGATTAAAATAGTTCATCCTGATCTACTTTCAGAAAAAACTTATGGTCCTAAAAAACCAATTGCAGACAAAACGATAAGAAAGTATACACAAAGATTTGCGGCCACCAAGTTGAAACGAATCTTGGATTTCTGAAAGAAGAAAAATTAGCCCTCAAAGAAGTCATTTTAAATTAAGAGAACGCTAAAGGGCAAAGAAAAAACTAAATGAACAGTATCACATGAGGCACAAAAACTAGACCCAGACAGACACAGAGAGACAGAATAAGCTAGAACATATTATTCTCGTGAAACGTCAGATCTATACAACAAAAGACGAAAATTCAACAGAAATACCATACCATTTCAAATAATCAAACTACAATAGTGAAAAGCATAGAAGAAAAGGAAAATAATATAAATAAAATTCAGATCCATAATCGTAAGGGTCTAGTCAAGTACAAGACATTGCGAATAAAACACTACTTACAGTTGCGGAAATGGAACATATATAAATTATGGATTGTAAGCAAAACAAGGTTATAGAAGAAAAGTAAACGTAGGAAAATAGAAGAGAAGATAAGCATGATGAACGAACCTCCAAAGAATGAAATAATAGGTTTTGAAGAAAGAAATTCAGTGAGTGGAAGTAAACCAGAGTCACCACAGTGCAGAACCAAGCAGCCTGTGACTGGGTATATTGTTATGAGGGTAAGGGAAAGAACGTTGTCTCGCTATTTATAGTGATCAATGCCTCACTCTTGTGACTGGATACCGGAACTGGCGGTGAGGCGTTAGATTTGACACCCAAATCAAAAGGGTCGGTGAGATTGCGATTTGCTACAGCGAGAGCGCGTCTACAACCGGGTACCGCCGGTCACTCACCAACCTTAACCGAAAACGTGTCAGTGTCGGTAGCACAGTAGGATACAGGTAGATCCCACCCTCATCGTTGGTAAAATTTAAAATACTCTTAATAAAATGTAACTTTTGCATCTAATTGTAGGCAAAATTATTCTATTTTTAATATGTAATTAAATTTATTTAACGTTTTCACTTTTGTATAATAAATATATATTTTATAGTTTTTTTTATATTTATTGAAAATAATATTTCGATTTAACTACGAATATCACTTTATATTTGGAATGCATTTTCTTTAATTAATGACAGTACAGTAATTTTACGTAATGAATTTCTTTAATAATATAATAAATAATATTTCAATTCCTAGATGTCATTTTGATTTCTTTTTCATGCTTTTAACGGAATAAGAAATTGAGAATGTCCTTTCATTAATATTAATCGTTTTAGTTAATAGTTACATAAAATAATCAAATAATGAAGTTGTATAGGTAAAATATTTTATATCTGGGAAAATAATTGTGACCAGCTATCTGTGCATAAAAGAAAAACCACAATAAAAATATTAATAATGAAAATAATAATAATTTTGATTTCGTGAATTATCTGAATCATTAGTTTTACATTAATGAAAAACAAAAAAATATAAAATACAAATATTGAGAAATCAATTTATGAGTGATTAATGTGTTGGAGATCCCACATCGACTAGAGATTAGAGTTTTCATTGTATATAAGTGGGTGCAAATCTCAACCCTATGAGCCGGTTTTATGGGGTTGAGTTAGGCTTAAAGTTCATTTTGTCTGATGGTATCAGAGTCATTTCGAGTTTATCAACCCTATGAGCCCATTTTTATGGGGTTGAGTTAGGCTTAAAGTCCATTTCGTAATATAATGTGTTTTGCTTAGATATTTTAAGACTTTCTTATATAGTGTTTTTCGATTATATATTTTTCTGATTTTTTTTGAAAACGTTTAGTTTAATAGAAGAAAAATGTTTAGTTCGTGAAAATATGGATCAAGAAATAGGTTTCTATGTTTGAATTACTTTTTTAAAAAATAGACATTTTTCTGGAAATAAAGTTTTCCAGGAATAATATTTGGTCAAGTTTCCTACATGAGTTAAAACAATTTTTAAACTAATAAATATTATGCTATTTTTTTAAGTTATTAAAGTTAAATTAAGTTTTTTTATAAAAAAGAAATTTATCTTTAAAAATTATATATGTGATTTTTTTCACTTACAAAAGGAACTTTATTTTATTATTAAGAAAAGTAATTCCCAAAATTTCTGATTTTCGTGAATAATAATTATAAGTAACAATTTTTTCCCTTCCACCCAACTTCTGTGTAGGATGTGAACGTGTTAGATGAGGTGACCTAATAAACCTAACAAATACTCCTTAGAATATGTTTGAAATGACTTTGATACCATATTACGAAGTGGACTAAGTCTAACTCAACCTCATAAAATCGGCTCATGAGGGCGAGATTTGCACCCATTTATATACAATGAAATGTCATTAATTTTAGTTGACTTGAGATCTTCAACAGATTTTAGTTTCATCATTTGAATTTTTAATTTAAAAAAAAAAATAAAGTTCATTTTTTAAAATGTAACGGATATTATATATTTATGTATTAAATATCATATCTTCTTACAAGGAAGTCAAAGTTAGAGTTGAGAGAAAATTTATTTGACCGTGTTTGACTGTTTCTCCTATTTATACATTTTGGTTAGATCCTTATTGTCATAGACTCGTTTATTGGGTTCATAAAAAGATTCAATTATACCTTAATACTGACTTAACATTGATTAAATGAATGTTCAAAGATTATGTTTAGACTTAAGTTAACTGAAAGACCATCTATTATCCTATCACTCAACAACCAACAATACACCATATACTTATATTTATTAATTATACCAAGAAATCGATTAAAATATTTGTATTAAATATTTATTAAAAATATTTCTTTAATATCTTATTAATATTAATGAATACAAGTTTATTTGTCATTTTTATTTTAAGGTATAAAACTTAATGATTTTTTTTCTTTTATTATTTTGTTACCTATAAGTAGTCTTGTATTATTACGGGTTGAAATCTAAACGACTAACTCAATTTAGCCAAGTTTCTTCTTTCATACACCAAATTTATGATTAATATTAGGAATTATGATTCTTAGGAACGGCGAATTAATACGTGGTTGGTGTACTTAATATTTATATAACTTTTAGCCAAATAAAAAATATCATGTATTTTTTTTACTAAAATATTTAATTTACCATATTACACGATTCAATAAAAATAGCATAGTATTGTTTTAGGAAAAGATTTATTTTAAATGAAAAAAGTTAGTCTTCCACCTCCATTGCCCCATGGGATATTTTAATAGAAATCTTAACTAAAATTAATTTCCCGAAAATCTTGTTTGCTGGAAAATGTTATTTTTTATAAAGTAAATAGAAGAGAAACATTTTTTCAGTTTCATATTTATGAAAATAATAAAATTTGACTGTTATAATTTTTCATAGTAGAAACCTCAAAATAAAATATCTAAAACACAAACCCACACATATAGGGATGAAAGTTGGGCAAGAAAGCACATATAACATTTTTTGGTATTTCATCAATTTCTCAAGAAGAAGAAAAAATGAGAAAGCTTTGAAATGATCTTAATTAACTTAAACAACCGACACATTTATGCAAGTGGAAAAACCATAATCCTATGTGGTTGTTAATTATTTGAAAGCTGGTTGGTTTGGCGACCAACCAACAACATTTAAGTAAGACTCATATAGTTTATCATATTCAAAAGTCTCACCATTTTCAGTGTGACACCATTTCTCTGTATCAATCAGAAGAAAACCAAGGCCACGTTTTTTGAATAGTAATGCGCAATCACATTCATTAATTTTAATCTTCATTTTATATTCCTTTCTTTCATGGGTAAAGAACAGGACCACGTGCTGCTCTCTACTCTCCACTCCAACACAGCCAAAAAGAAGAGAGAGAATAAAAGGAACGTCAATGGGTATTGCTCTTCTTTAACAAACAATAGGTACTCATCGTAATTCTTTTTCCATTTGATTGCAATCAAACATGCAGATTAATATATGCAAAATTTGTGTTTAATTTCAGTATTATTAATATGGAATTCAAGTTAGAAGTAAGTAATGAAAGTACCACCCTACTATACGTTATTTATACTAAATACAGTGTTATTAATACTGATAGGACGATATGATAATATTTGGTATCAGAAGTCGTCTAATCTAGTATAAAAATCTTAAATCATTCAATTTCTATGATTATACACAATACATATGTATTAATGATAAAGTCTATTATAAATTATATAAATAAACACATTAGACATGATAAATAATGCTTTTATTATAACATTAACAACGCTCAAATATCAAATACTCACTTAAGTATTGAAATTTTTTTATATTAAAGTCAAAACCTAAATACGAAAAAAAATAAAAATCAATTGTGCAACCAATTACAAATTATAAATAATTACATATATTTATTGTACATATGTAATGATGTCTCTTCTTATACTTAAAGATGGAGAGAACAAAAGTGGAGAAGAAAAAGAAAAAGAAAAATATAAGAAGTGAAGGAATGAACTTTACATTCTGTGGACAGAGATAGAGAGTCCCATTTGTTTCCGCATGTGAAGGTGTGTTAGTGCTGCCAACTTACTCTTTTTCAACGCAAAGGTGTAGATCTGATATTCTGGATGGATCTCAAAACCATAAATGTGGTAACGTGCAACATGCCAGCGACCACCCATCACACACACAACTTGTGCCCATTTTCTTATGGTGTACTAATTATTTTCTTAGGGTAGATATTATTATTGTTAAAAACAATTATTAATATCTAGTATGTTTTATTCTATGTATAAAATGACATGAATTTGGTAAACAATAATTATAAAAAACTGTCGCAAAATATGGTTCGAGTGCTTCGTTTTTAATCCATGGCTGAGTGATGTGATCTTCAACATTTTCCCCTTTTAAACACTAGTCTTTTTTTCAAATCTTCGCGTGTGATATCCACATGGGATGTATGAATGATATCCACATGGGATGTATGGCTAGACGTGGAGTAAAGATTAAAAAAAATATTTAATTCCTCTACACGTTAAATTAAAACTATGATGTATCTCTACATACATCACATCAGAAATAAAATAACAACACTTTTTTTTAAAGATACTAAATAAAAACATTTTTAATTTAATCTAAATATCATAATCTTAACTTACTTTAGTACTCCAATTCTTGGCTAATCACTTTATACATGTCTTAATGATATTTTTCTGCTTTGAGAGATCCTGTGAAAATGTGATTGCTGAAAAATACTGGTAATAATAGAATAGTCGCTTCCATAATGTGTTTCCAAATGTCAAGGCTATAGGCAAGCTCAACATCCTTTGACCAAGAAGGCATTAAGACCAAATATTATAACAAAAATGTTGCCATGCAGAAAATGTCCCACCTGTTCTAAGAAAGGGAGCCAGGAAATCCCCTATGATCAGCAGACATGCTCTTGGTTCTTTCCATTATTTCACTTGCATAGTCAGTGATTATGAGTAGTTTTCTTATGTGCTCTACATAATTGGTTCTTTGCTTCTTACCTTTTTCCAATTTCATTGGAAATTCCAACAAGAACTTTCTTGGAGTGTTTCAGCTGAAAATTAAAATGACTCTACCAACCATTTGTCTTTTTCATCTAACAAGCTACTTCTCCAACTTCGGAAGGGTGCTTCTGACGTTTCCTTTTTCATTTCTTCAAGACAAGGGAGTGGTCCAGGAGAATACATGCAGCCATCAAGAATCCACTTTTTGAGTGATGAGGTATTAATTCTCCAGTTTAACATTCCTGAAAAAAAATTACATGGTGATATTCTGTTTTCTTTAACTTCTGATCTTACGCGGAACACAGTGCCCATGGATAGTTTAAGATTTAAGATAACTTCCAATTGTTGAGTCGAAGTTTTTCTCAAAATAAGGATATTGTCAACAAACATAATGAGTAGGTTTTGGCAGATTTTCGTGCACAGCATCATGAATCAGATGAGAATTTCCTCATGAAAATCGTTAAAAAGAAAAATAAAATACGGAGGCCATAATAATATTTCCCACGCATGGGGAACTTTGGCTCCTCCAAACAATCATGAATAAGGGGTTTAGAGATTCGATCATATGCTTTTTGAATCTATTTCACTAGATTTAATTGCGTTCATCCTCCATGAAGTGCACTAGCTCAAGCGCAATGATGATGTTTTCACGATGATATTCCTGCGAAGAACCAAGGTAGCCTGGCAATGAGAGACGAACTCATTTAGGAAATACTTCAGTCTATCGGCTACAACATTGAAAATGCATTTATAAGACACATTACACGGGCATCGATCTAAATTGATAGTTAAATTATGGCGAGGAGTGTTCGGAATGAGAACCAGAGGAATCATTTTCTCCACGAAAAATTCCTTGGTTCCCCAAGCATCACTAGTGAAATTACAAAACTGATTGCTAATATTCCTAAATTATGTTTTGGAAAACCATCTTTTCTAGAAGCTTAACGAGAGCTCACGGGGAAAACTACTAGCAATCTATTAAACGATGCAAGTTCCACCGGAAGGGGCAGAAGCAATCGCCTTGCTATTACTAATTTCCTCGGCAAGAACGAGGTTCAAAAGTTAGTGAGACCAATTCATCACATTGAAAACCCAACTTCAATGTCTAGTGCAATGAGCAAACCATACGTGCAACTTGAGTCATTGTTGGTCAGTCTGCTTAACCCTTGACTGGTTCTCCCCCATGTATCCAGGTTACAACTTTGATCCTTGGACCTCGATACAGAGACATTTGCAGAACCTAAGCTCATAGACGGAGGGGGTTGTTATGAGAAGGGCATAAATCCAATATTACTGATAATGGTCCCTTGGCTAAAAGCAGAAATTTAACCTGACAGACTGCACTGTTAGCTGGGGAGATGTCCTGATGAGGGTTAGCACACAAAAATCAATAGCCATACTTGGTACGAATATAATTCACTTTTCAGGTGGATGGAGTAACCAGTCTGCCAACACTGGAGAATTTACCATCAGGATTCGGTTCATTTGAACGAGGTTGGCAACATTGCACTCCCCATAAACTATTTGGACGTATAAATTAAAAAAACACAACAAAAATCACTTCACTCTCCAAGCCAGTCATCAATCTTGTTTCAAGATTCAGAAAAATCAATTATTTGCATCCCTCTTCCAGCAACAGCAATTTGATATTGGTTCCTGCAAAAGACAGGAGTCAGACAAACAAAATATATAACCTAACCTGATCATCCAACCATATATAACAATCACCTGCCACAGGCCCTAGCAGATAACGCTTCTGGCTCTGGAACACTAACTATTAGATATGAATGTTCTATGAGTTTGGTCTGCTGAAGATGCCAGCATCTGACCCGTTGATCAAGTCCAGTGGAAAACACCCAAGATCCGTCTGTCCAGACACCTTCATAAAATAAAGGCTGATTATGATGCATTTTCAGATATTAGCTTCAATTTAATTAAGTGATTCAAAACTCGATATATAGTTTTCAAGGATCGCAAGTATGTTAATATTTACCAAACGAGATGCAATCTTTTGGCAAATCTACCAGACAAATCTATTTCTTGTATAGTAAACTAAAACAATTATATGGGGATACGCTTAACTCAACATTCTAAGATGGGTGTTACATGAAGTAGCTAATATCTTTTAGGGGAAAAGATGATTATTGAATCAAACAATGAAAGCCTATGCCTCCACTATTCTTTATAACTGAAGCAAACAAAACATGGGAATAGAGAGAGTAAAATTACACAGCTTCTTTACCTTTGACAGAAGAGCTGTGGGCAGAGGGTAGTTTTTCGTTATTTAAGAATCTAATCTTAAATTTCTTGCTCGGATTTTGAAAATTGAAGTCCTTTCCATATTCAGACACAGAGACAATACGAGTGATCTCTGGGCTCAAAATCCCATGATTCAAATTTATAGATTTAGGTGATAATTCAACCACTAGATGATTAAGTGCTTGATCATCACCCCCACTAACTATGCTGTACATTTGACAACTGTCAGTATTTTGCCCACTCTTTATCTCTGAAACATGGAGACAGTTGACACCAGATTGGTGAATCTTTCGCAAAAGGCATAGAGGCTGTATTTCACATATTTCCTTCGAGGAATCATCAGCCTTGCTTTCTAACTCCGGGGAAGCCATATGTGAGGATTGAGAACAATCCATCTTGCTGTCTTCAGAATCACTTGGCACGTAAGGGGTCTTCTCTTTGGCTTTCAAAGTGACCAGACTGCTGTCTTGTTTTTTCTTTGACAAGTCTCTGCTTAGGGATCTCCACTGTCTACCACCCTGACTTCCTCTCCCTGTGCGTGGTCGTTTTTGACAATCAAAAAGCATTTCAACATTACAAACTGAAACCCGCTGCATAAAAGCTTCGACACTGTCAGTTAGGTCCCAAAAAGCAACACTGCCATCAGTAGACCCACTAATCACAATATAAACATTTCCAGCTTGGATGTTTTCTGCAAAAAATGTTCAGACATAAGATGAATCAAATTTATACAGGAAACAGGTGTTACACAAAAATATGAGCAACAGCCCATAAAATTATAATGATGTCATTACATGACAAATTTATCATTTCAAACAGGGTGTGCTTGTAGTTGGGGCATTCTAAAAAAGGGAAAAGCACGTCCAAAAAGCAAAAAACTGATAATTTATTGATAGTATTACAAACCTATGACTAGGCTTCCTATAACTTGTACACAAGATATAATAAATCAAAGCTTCATAAGCTTAAGACTTCAATCTACTAACAACCAATAAGAAAACTTATGTGCTAAAAGAAAACCCACCAATACCTATATATAATCAGCTGACTTCCCAAACACACCCAATTACCTGGGAACAAGAAAATTGCTGAAATATCCTAACCACCGAGTGCCAAATTAATTAGTCATAAATATTATCACAACACATGTAACTATACTCTATAATGGCCTTTGAACTATTAAAAGAAGTCCCAGGATCACAAATTAAACCCAACATTGAGACAATTTCATCTTTGAACTTGGTTTTTCTCAATGCCAGTACATTGTGAATTAAGTTTTTCACCATTAATTTTGATTATCATGCAACAAAACCCTATTAACTTTTGAAGAGACAAAGTTATAATAATTTGTGCTAATGTAATAAAAATATCACATCCACGTGAAAGGAAGGAATTGGGAGGTACAGAAGAACTCTAGCCAGGAATCACTGTGATGTAATACAAACCTTTACAAGGCCTACACACGGGAAATATGATATGCTGCAATGACAAAACTGGTGCCAGAGAAGGAACCAGTTCAGCGACATCAAACCTGTCATCAGGTAAAAGGGAAAAGCTTATAAAAGAAAAGGTGAAAGAGAAAGATGCATGTGAAATGTAGCAACAAAAATAAGAAAAGCAGAGAAAAAAATATCATAGAATTTGATAGGATTAAATGAAAATACCACAAGCGAAAGGGTAAAATTAAAGCCCGTAGCATAAGTGTAGCATCTGAACATGCAATGACAACAAAACAGAAAGTTATCCTGAAACGTACACAAAGTGGAAGGTTAGATTCAGTTTTTCTGTTTTTGCATGAAAGTAGTTAGACTTGAACCAAATACATGATCAAGAAAGGAAATATTAGGCATCTTTTCTCACCTGGAACCAGAATATCTAACAAGAAAAGCCGTGACTGCAAGATATCTCCAGTCATCTTCATGTTTATCTTTGATCAAATTTGCCATTCCACTCTCAGAAATCATCCCAGCATCATTATTTGTATGAGAAACATTTTCAGCAACACCAACTCTCTTCTCCACATTAATTTTGGAAGTATTATGTGTAATTGAATGTTTGGCTGGCATATCAGTGGAAAGCCACTGGAACGTCATTGATGAGGACAAACTTGACAAAAAACAGTCATCAACTCCTTCTGATTTGTATTGATGATTGATTAGGAAGTCATTTTCTAAGTCCAGCCTCCTATTTTTTAATATCCAAGAAGTTAAGACACGCTTTGCACCCACAGATATAAGTAATGTTGGATTATCTTTGTTCTGAACAGCAGCATTCAGTTCAATCCTCTCATCAGCTGCATCACCCATATCTGATGAGATTGTGTGTACTTTCGACACACAACAAATTGATCTCACCGCTGATCCTCCAACATGTTCTCCAAGCAGTTTTGACATGGACCAGTTTTCAGTGCCTGGAGAGTACCTAAATAAAACAGACAGGTTAGGTGTAAAGCATTCAAGCAAGATCTACAGACAGCAGACAACAATGGTCTTACCAAGTCAACCTCACAGTTCCATCCTCACATCCAGTTACAATCCAACTTGATTTAGAAAATAAGGTGCACTTGAAATTATCTCCAATAAGCACATCATCAGAGATAAAGCACAAGGAATGTATCTCTCTACCATGGAACTGCATGTGCAAATTTTGAGGGTATACCTTCCCATCTTTATTATGAATCCAGTGTCTATGTATATGTATCAATTCGTCCTGTAACAATTGGCCATATTTGTTAGGTATTTCAGAAAAAAATTGTGATAACAGAAATCAATCATCTAGGACAAAATAGGCTCACTAGCTAATAAAGTGACAGCAGAACAAGCTTAAAAATGTGCTAATATGTTTTGAAAATATTAACTTCAAGGATTTCAGCTGTTTCTAAGATTAAATTTCAGCTAAATATTTGGGACAGTAGCTGAAATTTATTAAGGTTTTTTCTTAAAAAATAACCTGATTTTATGAGTCTGAAAATGTAGCTTATAATTATTTCTGAACAATTTTTTTCCCTTTCAACTTCATATATGCTCTTTTTTATGTAAAAGTCGATATCTTTGTTACATCCAAACAAAATTAATTATCTTAAAACCATTTATCAACAAACTTACTCAAGAGAAAATTAATTCTGATTATAATTGATTATTAAAATAATTTAATTTCACAACTATCCCAAACTATTAAAAAGTCTCTTTGATTGCAGTCACCCCTAACCCACCTTAGGAAGTTGTCTTATTGCAACATTAAGGGTGATGACCAGTGATATGGCTAAAATAGAATATATAAGTGAGATTCAAAGCTCACCTTACAAGTTCATTTTGAAAGATTAAGTTAAATCCAAACCAACATTCCAAGATGGTAATTGTTATTATTACAAAAATAAGGATATCATATCTTTACAATTATATATAAAAAGATCCTATTCTTATAATATCTTTATTATAAAAGATATCAAGATCATATTGTATTATTCTATGATGATATCTTTATTATTAGAGGATATAAAATCTCCTCTATTTATCTAATTGATTTTTTTTTTCTCAATATAAATAAATCACCCATGTTATTACAAAACTCACGGTTTTGTATAATGCTTCTCTTTATCTTTATACTAAAAAATATCAAGATCATGTCCGTATTATTCTATGATCATATCTTATTTATCAGAGGATATGAAATCTCCTCTATTTATCTAACTAATTTCTTTTTCTCAATATATATAAATCACCCCTGTTCTTACAGAAAACACAAGGTTTAGAACTTCTTAACATAGCGAAGCCAAACAAAGATGATCAAAAGTTCCTTTCAGATACCCTTAGACATGATTGGGAAAATTCTGAAATCTCAAGAACGCATCTACAAGTTCTGTTCATTAAATGATCTTAAATAAACACTAATGATAACTACTTTGAGCTTGAGCAGCAGGATTGAATAACTAATGAGCAGGTGTAAATGTACTTTAGGACAGATAAAGCTTAAGGAAATGCTAAATGCTTCCTGATTTAATAATTAAGTGTTCAAAGCAGAAAGCAAACCTTGACAAAGGCAAAACAGTTCTTCATCTCTGGTAAATCACCTAGATAATAGGAATGAGGACGTCGCCATCCACCGCATGGAATGTTCACCACCTGTTACTACCATTTGTTATCATCCAATCTATAACAGGTGCTAATGGTATGCAGCAACATAGAAGTGAATGTAAAATATTAACTAAGTAGAGTAAAAGGAAAAGATTGTCAAAGTACCTTATTCTCATTCACTAAGTTCCATACTATGAAATCCACCGATGCAAAACCAGCTGCATAGCTGCTTGACAATCTATCACCGGACTTGTTATCCACAGAAACATACTCAATCAAAGACAATTCTTTAACTTGTTTCATTCCCGTAAATTGCAAATTATGCATTTCTTTATCATATTCCAGATAGCATATACAACCATCTGCTCCAGTCTGAACAAGAATACAAATCAACAATTGGAATCAAGATTGACCACACTGCACTTGCAGGTTAGAATATTAAGAGTTCTCTCAATATTATATTTGGCAAATGCTTTAAATGTGGATCAACAGGTCACTATATCTAAAGGGTGAAAAGTTGAACATACTGAGCGTATCTCTATCTGATTATAACCAAGCTTAGTCACAGAAACACTGGAGACACTTGAAATCCCATGAACTCCTTTGAAATTATTTACTGGAGCTATCTTCCTTTCTTCTGCATCAGATATGCTCAGGACCAGATTCTTTAGAAAAGGGAACAGAACCATATTACCCCGTACATCTCCACATGCTAGGACCTGCCATTCGGATTCAAGATAAATTTCCATTTTAATTTGCAAACTAGTATGTTCATATCATAATATTTTAAAATTCAAAATGAAAAACATCCCATGCCTCTGTTCCACATGATTAATTATCGAATAATCTCAAATTAAGGTCCATTTCTACGAAAAAAAAAATTGAAATGATATTTTAGTTGTATTATAAAATCAGATTCTATCAAGTATCTTATAGTCTTCCACAGAATAATTAAGTAACAATGAACACATTAAAATTTAATCTACTCACCCCCAAAAAGAATAAACTGCTAAAATGTAGGATATGGATAGGTGGATCTGGATCCTTTCATGCTAGCAAGTTCATGAATTTGTCATGTTATGAGAGAGAGCCACTAGCAAAATTATGAAGCCTACACAATGGTGGGTTATGCTATAACTATTCTATGCCTCTCTCATAACATGACCAAAAAATTGAGAAGATCCTAATTCAAGGATAGAAGAATACCTCTTCCTCCATGCATGCATCCAAACACATTATCCGCATTCCATAATTTGATACGAACTCTGCTATATGTGATAAACTGTTACTCCTCATGGAGCTCTGAAGATCAGATTGTGAAGGATCAGGCAATCTCCAGAGTTTCAATGTTCCTCTAGGATCAGCTGTGAAAACATACCTACACAGTTGTGTCACCAGAGAATCATAATACTTTATTATATAGAAAAAAATTAAATAAAAATCAAATAAAAAAAAGTTTAAGAAATGGAAGGAGAAGCTAAAGAAGGGTGTAATATATTAGGATCTCCCATTTGATAGTACAGTGTGATATATATGGTGAGATGAGACTACAAGATAAGTATGCTTAACACAGTACAAACTTGAACTTATGACCTGTCAACCAAAGAGGGACAACTTGAACTACATTAGCAACAAGTGCAATTCTCTTCCCTGACTAAAGTTTCATAATGGTGTGGAGTATATTTTTTTCTATAATTACACTCATTTTAATAAGAATGCCAGGAAGGACACTCATCGAAGAGTACCAAAGGATGGATTCACACCTTATCAACAGGTATTGCGTATCTAAGCATGATTTAAGAAATGCATTACCTACATCCCAGAGATTTGCACCAATAAGTACCCAGGAGCTGTCTCTCCATTTCAGCTGGCCAAGTAAAGCACAATCTCACTGTAGGAGTGCAATCATCCTTGGCAACTTCAATAATTGTCATATTTCCTTTACCATCTCCAATAGCAATCCAATCATCAGCACCACAGTCATGTTCAACAGAGTCCTTGGACAATAAATCCATACAGATAATTGGTGCCCCATTGCTGACCTGGACAAGTTGATTCCACTGAGCACCTCCAGTATCGCATAATTTAGCATGGTAGAGATAACCATGATTGGTAGCAACATAAAGAGAATCCTGACAGGAAAAGCGCAAACATCGAACATATTCACTCTTGCTACAACAAAAAAGGAGGCAAGGCCAGTCAACATGGAAATCAGCATACACAATAATAGACAAACACAACAAAATCAGCTCCAAATTTTGTAAAGTTAGTAAGAAGCCCCAAGTGAGTTCATAATATTTTAATAGCCCAACCTGTCTATAAATCCAATATGCTCTGACACATTAGGGATGCAAATCGAAAACAACTCTGTTCTACTAGGGGATCCTTGTACTGCTTCCAAGCCCATGGGCAGAGATGTATGAGGTTGATGTACTTTAATAGCAGAGTCAAACCCAGCAGTTATAAGCAGTGATGAATTTGGGTCATACAAACATCTCCATATACCTCTTCCACTGTATACAGCAAAGAATGCAAATATTTGATCATGTCTCTGATTCCTTTTATAAGTGAAATTATGAGAATCTTAAAGACGAGACAATAAGGACATATGTACTGTCTAACAGAGAAAACAACTACTCAGATTATGACTCCTGTGAAGCAGTAGATTCCTCAAGGATAAGCTGTGAAGACATACCTACGCAGTTGTGTTACCAGAGTTGTAGAATGCTAGAATTGTAAGATACAAAGCAAACAGAAATTGCTTGTGCAACATTGTATCACACATCCAATTAATTTTACTTTTAAAAAGGACAGAATTGGAACATCTGTATGTAGGAACATCCAAAATGCAGGCTATGAAATTTCTAGGTTCACTTTTAAACCTCGTATAGAAGACAATTTTCAAAATAAAGTGAAGCAAGAGATATTTTTTGAGTCAGGTCTTTTAAGGGTTAATATATGATTAGCACCTTTTTATCACAATTTCAAAGTTACTCAAGATAACATACTACCGATGGTTGTTCCCTGCAGATACTCAGTTCACAGAATGTCAAAAGTCCATATAATCTTCAATGCTTGTTTGATTAGGACCACAGTAAATTACAAATAGTAGCAATTAATACTCTAACTCGACAATCAAGAATTCATGTTCATAACATAACTTACATGTGCTCCTTAATGACATGCAGTTGTTTACCGTCCACTCCCCAAATTCGACATGTACAATCCTCACTAACAGTGACAATAAACTGCACAAATAAAAAGACCAATATAAATGGAAATCTAAGCAAACACGGTATCAGTACAATCTTTATGATGTCAAGTCAAATAAATTAAAAAAAGGTGCAGCTGTAGATGCTTGTAAATTTAATTGAGGACAAGTGTACCACATTATGAGGGATGCTATTATCATTTGTAAAAGATAGTATTAATATTTATGAAACAGTCACTAGAAAATTAAAAATACATTAACAAGTAAAATAGCTTATCAAAATTATTTCAATAAGTGAAATTTATCAGTATCAGTAAAAATTATCAGACAGGTGAAAATAATAATTGATTATGTCAAAATAACTCACTTCTTAGTAGCAAAAGGTCACAAAATGACAACTCAATAAGTATAACCATCCACAAACTTTAAGCTAGTGGCACATGAACATCTTTAGAAAGATTATTATGCATTTCAATTTTTAAGCATTTCCCAGTCAGCAATAATTGAAGGAATGGCTAACAAGAAGACCACAGTCTAAGTCACTTGCAGAGAATAAGGGAGACAAATAAAAGTAAAAATTGTCTACATTGACAATAAGATATGTCTATGGAGAAGCTTTTACCTCAAAGGTAAATAGACATTCCAATCAAATCAAATAAATCAAAACAGAATAATGGGTTTATTAGTTAATAGTGATCATTGGAAGGAAAAATTCGGAAAACAGTAAGATTGATACAAAGTGGAAAATTTTATGAAATGATACTACATATTATGAAGAAGCACAATATGATACAATGATTAAAAATATAGGAAGTTAAAGATAGAGGTAAAGATCTTTTCTTGAAGATAAATTGTTCACATATATATGAATGAAAGGGCATCTTTCTTTTTGGTTGTTTTATTTATTGAAACATACTATTTAACCTAAGAAAATAAAAACTGAATGGCTTACATTATCAGAAATAGCGCAGTCCCAAACCCGAGCATTATGTCCAAATAAGACAAGGGCAATGGAATCCTGGCAGAATGTATGTTCCCTTTCAATAGAAACAGCCCAGACACGTGCACTGCATTAACAAAAGGAGACCAATCACGACACGTCATTATCTCTAAGAGTGAACATAAATTAGTGATACAGTAGGACTCAAGAACTAGCTCACCTCCGGTCATCAGAAACAGATACCAATTTAGATCCACAAGACGACCATGCTATTCGGAAGATTGAACCTTCATGTCCAATAAGTTTACATACATGAGTAGCCTCAAACAATTTATCCTTTAGTTGGCAGCAAACAGAAGATGATATGCTCTCGTGATCATGATTTTCTTGATGACTTGAAGATTTATTTTGTTGATGGGTCACTTTCCAAACAATAATCTGCCCGAACCAAACTCTTTGAAGTAATTAAAAGAAAATAGAAACATCAACAAATTAAACATCTGGCCATAACAAGCTTAAGGAACCTTTAAAAACAATAATGGTAAGTATTTTAAGTACAATACTAATATGGAGAAAACCATAAAGTAAAGAGATACATACATTGCAGAAAAAAGATCCTTCATGTGTGTGCTTCAATAAAAATAATTAATGTAATCATATAGTATTATATTATGCTCATATTACAGCAGTTATGTTTATATACTTATTATCCTTCAAGATGATAATTGGGATTGTCTTTAACTATTTTGAGAGTTTTTTTCACATGAGGTCTTTGGTTCTAGTCTGCAAGCAGGATTGCATTGATAGTACAAAGATTCTATTTAATCAGTATTATGAAGGCTTTTCCAGCAACTAGCCTAGTGGATCTTCAGAAGCTGAATTCAGAGTAACAAATATCAAAGCAGATGGAAGATAATGAAATAATAGTAATAATGCTCCCTGAATGAGGACAAAGGGGGATTTATGTTATTATCAGTTCAGTCTTGGTTCACTTCTTCCACGTACCTAACCTTTCCATGTTGGATTGCAACATGATATTCAGCATTTGATAGAGACTAAACATAAAGGAAAAAAATATCTTTCTATGGGTATATATGATTGTCTTCAAAAGCATGATCTGTGAATTCAGTTTCTCTCTCTACCATCATTGAGGATACGAAGCATTGACCATCATTTAAAAAGAAAAACAAAGGGTGAATGAATTCTTTTGGTTAATTGGCTTGAAATACATAAGCCAAAAATGCTTCCGCTACAGATTAGTCAGATCAGGACTCTATATAGGAAAGAAACAATAATATACTTGCATGGTGGATACAAAAATGTTCAGAATAAATTCTTCATAATTTTTGTGACTCTAGTCGGCCATTTTCAAAATCAATTGTAAAGATTAATCATCAGCAGATTTCTCACCTCGTTAAATATTGTACCAGAAGCTATTCGGAGAACTTCAAGATTGTGACCCCATAATCGCATTGAGTACAAAAGGCACCGTACTGTTATCCAACGACAAACATAACCTCATTAAAAAAATTACAAAAAAAAAAAAATATAAACAATCCAAGTTGAAACTAACCTGGAGATTGAACCTTAAGAACCGCAACGGAGTTAGAAATATCCCAAACACGAACTGAATTATCACTACATCCTACAGCAAGAAAACGATCCTCCAAATTGAAATGAGGTAAGCTTCCCTACTACCACGTAAAAAATGAACACAAGTAAGAAGAACAAGCATTCATCATTTCAATTCAAAATCAAATCTGTTAAGCACTTATTCTGACTGACCTCGAGGAAGCAAACATCCAAAACCCAGTGACCAAACTTCGGCAACAAATGAACTAGCGTCAGCTCAGCGCTCCCCGAAACGCCATCAAATTCGAAGCTAAACAGCTTCACTCTCGTTTCCCCAAACACAGCAACTATTGTCCCGCGAGGGAAACTAGAAGCGATTCCGTGGACGCGAACTCCTTCAAATACGGAGAAGGACCTAATTCTCTTACTCATTTCCAAATCATAGACCGCAATTTCAGAACCCAAACCTGAAGAAAGCGTCCACTAGGTTAAAACAAATGAAGGTTAAACAACGTGCAATTGAATGCGGGGAGAGTAATACGGTACCAGCGAGCAGCAAAGGAAGAGAGAGATTTGGAAGGTGGAGAAAACACAGAGCTGAAATGTCTCCGAGGTAGGGACCACGGTGCATGCGCCATTCCGTTAAGCGTTGGTCTCTCACCGTCATTGCTCCGTTCGCCGAATCCATTTAGCTCCTTCAACGACGCAGTGGCGGAGTAGGGTTTAAGCATGAATGCATTGAACTGAAGGATTTATAAGCTTGCTTCGCGCTACTTCTTTCTGGTCAAATTAATCTGTCAATTGGAAGTTTTTCAAAAAGCTTGTGTAATTGTTCAATTCGTAAAAAAAAATATAAGTTAAATTTTCCCCAAGTACAGATATTAGTTGACATTTTCAAGTAATTTGCACATTTATTATTTAGTTAAATTTTCAATTATTTATGCAACTTAAGATGAATCCATGTATTTTTATGGAACAGTATATGTATCTTAAATAAGTATGGTTAATGAATTTAGAGAAATAGTTAAGATTTTTTTAAGTATGAGGAATCATTTTTAAAAAGGTTAAATAATCCAAAGATTAACAAGTTAATTAACAAATTTATTTTCATTCTTTCAACATTTTTTTATTTAATTGTATTTTAATTATTTTTTGTCTGGTTTGTCCGATATTACTTTTCAAAGTTTTTTAGTCCATTATACTTTCTACTGAAAAAAAAACTAACAACAATTGCAAACTAATATCACACAGTTCAACCTATTAAGTTGTTTATATTTGTAAGTGTTTAAATGTCCTTTTGGTTTCTTATTAAACTTATTTTTCCAATTTGTTTCTATTTGGAAAAAGAAAAAACAGTTTGAAATGAGTCAATGAAAAAATGAAACAGATCTAAAAATATTGATCAAGATTTTGAACGGAAGACGTCAGCAAATAAAGAAGTTCTTCGTACTAGTTATTTTTGCAAGAATCTGACAGTCTAGCAAATAAATAAAAAATCTAAATCCATGTTTTCATTAAATAGATCAGAACATGTTTTTAGAGGTGCACCAAGAACTTGGTTTATGTGGCCTTATTAGGAATTTAACCTTCAAAGCAAAACAACACTTAAATTTGAAAGGGTTAAACATATTCGTAGCATTTGAAAGGAAAGGGACTCGAAGTTTGCAATCCATATCAATGCTATTAACGTGAAACTGGCGAATCAGACACTCATCTTAGTTTGAAAACATCAATAGGTAAGTGATTTATTTCCAAAGTCTAAGCATGCAGAAAGAGTTGAGGTTCATTCAAAATAACCAACGAATTCAGAGATGACGCGCTCATCTTCGCAAGCCCACATTCAAGCAAGGAATGATTCAAGCTGCAAACGATCGACTGTTCGTAATTAGGAAAATAACACATCTTTCATGCATTTTAATATTTTAAGAAATTAAAAATCCAATTTCAAGGTGATAAAAAATCACTTAAAAGCATAAAATTATAACTTTTTCTGTAAAACTAGTGTATAGTTGTTGTGGTTCCAAAATATTTTTATTAGCATCATTTTTTGTAAAATAGATTAATTTAAAATCAATTCCACTAAGTGTAGATCAGAAGTACTCTTGTTTTTATTAGAGTCCCTAACATTTAGGACATTCCAAAACACCCGACATGGATTATGATGTCAAGTCTGACCTGGCCGCAGAAGGAAATACAGTTGCAGTAGACTGCAAATAAGGAACAGTGCCATTTTCGTACAACGCAACACTTGGCACCATACTTTCATATGAACACTTGTCTTTAACAAAATCATATACCCCAAACCAAAAAAATGTGCCATTCAGGCAACGGCGTTTGGCCATCAACAAATCGACAAAGTCACGTCCCACAATATACTTGAAATCTAACTTATATTCGATATAATCAAATATCCCCTAAGCTAAAACCAAATTCATACTTATATTGCAGTTCAACCATGGCAAACGCCAGCCAGTTCAACTGCGTTTGATACTTCACGTTTCAAAAATGACGGCGAAGCAAAAAATTAGGGAAAAAGTTTCTGACCTCCCCCATTTCGCCAAACACCACGCACAGGTAGCCCTCCTCCAGATCCATCCCTGTTAACTTCTGAGCCGTCTGTTGTTCCAGGATCTGATTGATCAAGGGCCGTAGCAGGGCCATCACCAAGTCGCACTCTAAGGAACTTTGAACCTTTCTTGCGTTGCTTGTTCCCACCACCACCATCCTCTCTAATTTGAGTGGATAAACTGCCATTTGATGTCTCAGTCTTCCCACTAAGCTTCACCGCAGGTTGACTTCCAGAATTTGTATCAATCCGCTGCTCGAGTTTTAATTTGCCCCTGTCACTTCGGTAATCACCCCTTGATAGCACCTCCGCCTTCTCTTCTGAAGATTTATAATTTGCCTGTAGCTGATGTACGGTGCTTAAAAAGTTATCTGCTAATTTCTCTGTGGAGTTACTCCCCCTACTATCTATAGACTTACCTTTACCTTTCTTGTTTACATTACTGTCTTTGCGATGGGTGCTAGAACTGCTTTGAACCAAGTTATTTTCCAGTAAAGCATCTCTTTGCAACGTAGCGCTGTATGCCTCAACAAGCTCTGTCTGCTTCTGATTATCCGGGCATAGTCTTGCCAACTCAAGCACAAGATGAGACAAGCCAAACTTCTGCACATAGTCCAGATACGTACCTGTATCTATTGTGCCTTGGCGATATTTGGCAGATATGTCCTTAAACATACTGTATCTTCCTTCGTCAAAATCAAGAGCACCACGAATCTTTTCAACCAGAGACTTGTTAGCAGACTGAACATTTTCCACATTCAATGACGAGTGACTGCTAGCAGGTAACTTGCTCGCCTGTGCAGCAGAAACAGGAGGAAAATCAGATATTGAAGCTTCGACAGAGTTGTTCTCCATGAGATTTGGGGCAGATGCAGAGTGAACAATTCTAACATTGTCACGTGTATCCCTCGATGAACCACCAGGTAACTGTCCATGAGCAGTTCTTTGTGTAGACTGAATAGAACCAGCATAAGTTGATGGTGAATGTCCACTGTTAATCACTGTCTTCTTTGTCTGCCCAGAATTACGAGTAAGACCTAGGACATTATTTGATGACGATCTAAATTGCGAAGAATTACTTGATGGTTGTACCAGTCCACGACTAGCTGCTGGCCAGGCATTACCAGAATTAATAACGGTTACAGTTTTGTTGTTACGACGACGCAGACGTGCAGCCATGGAGTTACTAGATGAACCTTCCAATTCATGTTTGGATCCTTGCTGGCCATTGTTGGAAGTTATGGGTAGTGGTGGAAAGGAAGAATCCTCCAGAGGTCCACTCCTTGAGCTATGCCCCAAGGCTTGAAGGTATCTTGAAGATGCTTCAGAACCAGCTGCATCTAATGATTCAAATGGCTGAATGAGAGAATCAATATCACCATTGTCATCATCAACAGCAACTCGCCCACTACCTGATGCCGATTGATCACGAAATGTTTGCTCTGTATTAGCTGTTTGTAGACTAGCTTCAATGGCCATAGAAAGTTGATTTTCAGTAAAATCACGACGAAACGAACGATTTCTTCCACGGCGTTGCTCATGTTCATTACCGTGTCTGTATCGAAAACTAGTTGGGATCTGTAAGGGAGGAATGTAGCTACAGTTACTTCCATAAGGGAGAGAGAAGAATCTAGGAAATAATAAATCATCGGAAAAACAAAAGAAAAGAGAAGTGAGATCAAAATAAATTACTGTCACTATATACATGCCTGAAGAGCAGCATTACGCTTAGATCGTGACATCCGTCCTCCATGTTCGATAGCATTATGCCTCTAAGCCATAATCAAGGAAAAAAAATTTCAACAATGAGAGAATAAAACCCACAATAACACCAACACATCTAATAATTTTATAGTAAAAGACAAAAACAATAAGGCCCAAAATGCACAGGCTTGTGAATAATTGTGCAGCTGCACATTCTAAACAAATCACTAAAATGAGATCCATCTGCTATAAATAATGAGTCACCTTCATCTCTTGATCAGATTGAAAAACAACAAATTTCTTAGCAAGACAAGCCTCATCTTCACATAAGAAATGCTCTTGACGGAAGTGAATCTGCACAAGACATATGTCAATACAAATATTTCAATTTCAAATGACAGCAAAGATCTTGTAAACCCATTTAGTTCATGAGAGAGTAAAAAGAGCCTAATGCATATATCTTACCTCTAGGTCATCATAATTCTTATAGTACTCATACTGCCCTGGATGCTGCCTGCATTAAGAAGTACAAATATTACAAATATTATATTTATGACACACCTATTGCGCCATGGGATTAGCTTAGTTGTTACCTTTGGCATATATGACAAGTATAATGTTCTGTAGACATATGCATATATAATTCATTGTCTCCATAAAATGGGGTTCTGCAGAATTCACACATTGGATGCCCCATGAAACCACCTCTCTCACTCTCACTTCCATCCACCTCAGAATCACCTGTGTTTATGTGTTGATTCAATTGTGTTCTGGTATATAGCTTTTGCTCACATATAAAAACCTATGTCATAGAAATGGTTACAAGTCTCAGTCAATAGAAAAGACTACAAATTATGTTGTACAAGAAATTCTTATCAGACAAGTCATGAAATTTCACCTTTCTGCCCTCCAAACACAAACCGCACATATGCAACTTGTGACGGTGGAATAAATGACCCTTCAACTGCCCTATATTCCTAAACTTAGCACGTCGCCTTGAAGCAGCATCCTGTGGTTGCTCCTCCATCTTGTCACATACACTGCACGAAAGTCTACACATAGCCTTGATCATTTTGTAATGGTCCACATCATCAAAAAATGCATTTGTATCCTCATGGTACCAATATGATCCCATCTTGCCCTCCCTTACCTCCGAAGGAAGGGCAGCAAAGTCATTAATCACCTTCGTATAATCTCCTAGAGCCTGGCAGTACGCAGCAATATTAACATCAAAAGATAGCACCGATTACAATAACGTATAATTACCAGAACAAGCCCTTCTATCAATTTTGACAGGATTAAAAGGCTACAATTTTGAATAAAACCACAGCTTGCAAACCATGTTAACCAAGTCATGGATTGTTAAATCCAGTGGTTTAGAAGCAACATCAAGCAACAATCTTCAGAGACAAACATGTTATTTTGGGTGAATTACAGACTTCCATTAGATCAAAAGTAAAGTTCCACAAAACAAGCACGCCACGCTTAAATGTGTTCATACAGGAATGCAGGAACAAATAAGCTGCACAAAAACCATTAACAATGATCTCAGTAGTAAACAATTCGCAATAAGCCTCAAATTAGGGATAAAATATACGCTCCAATAACTCGGAACAACTTCAAACTACAGCTAAGAGATATCAACGATTCCCCTACTTGTTAAAAATGCATGTCATAATCGAACACAACAGTAAGTATCAATGTGAAAAAGTAAAGATTTTAACTGAATCAACCCCAGAGCTCGAAGACTCTTCAACAAGGGCAATGGATGTAAAACAATTCCACAAAACCGACACTCAAACAAGAAAAAAACGACACAAATTAAGTGAGAAAAAAAAAAGAGAGCTGGGCATTGGGCACAACCTTGGTGACGAATACGAGGTTGCATTCGGTCTTGCAGATGCAGCAGCGGCGATCGTCGCATATGAAACGGAGGCGAGCGACGCACGTGGAGCAGACCTCCCGGTGCAAACAGGGTCCGTAGGCGACCCATTCCAAAGGCTCTGCGCAAACAGCACAACAGTCATCCATCTCTTCTCCTCTCCTCTTGATTGTTGATTATTGAGCTGTAAAATCACAAACCCTAAGTCCAGTGCCGGATCAGACACGAAGTTAGGTTATTGCGACAAAGAGAGAACAGAGAGAAAGGAATGGATTGGAATTGGGGTTCTAGGGTTTGAGAAGGATTGGTGTTGTGGATCTTGAATTAATGATTTAAATATTGGAGCGATGATTTGCGATTTCCGTGGGTCGGAAGGAATTTCGATGACCGGGAGACGGAAGGTTCGGAGAAGGTTGTGATATAAAAAATTACGTCAATAGCTTCAATGGGTTCAATAGGTGAGTGCTTTGATTGAAGATAGAAAGGGTTAAAACACTATAGCCACCTGCCACCGCCTTCAATCAAACAAAATCCACACCCTTCCCCTTCCATCTCTTTTTTTCTTTTACAAAAGATAAATTAAAAGTTTTCTTATCATCTCATAAAATTTCATAACCCACATTTTATGGGTAAATTCCTTAACTACACCATTTACACTTTTATTTTTCTATCTAGCATTATTTTATTTTTATTTTTCTATCTATCATTTTTTTTTCTCTATCCATCATTCTTTTATTTTTTATTTCCCTATCTACCACTATTTTAAAAATAAATAAAAAATAATATTTTTTTTATAATTTTAATTTTGAATGTATTAAAAAATAAATATTTTTAATATTTAAAATAGTTAGAAATATAATTAATGAATAAAAAATGAGTTTTTACAAAATAAAAATAAAAAAGTAATAAATTTAAAATGTTTAGTTTAAAATTTTTTTTTTTAAGAATGAAGAAAATAAAAAATTAAACCCTACAACAACATAAAAGTTGAATCTATAAACATAAACTAGTATTTATTTTTATAATCATGTTAATTTCAAGTAAAAAATACAGGACATAATTATAAAAAAAACCAAAGTCAATTAATATTAATTAATAGTGGACCACAAATAATATTGAAGTGTCTACCTTAAATGCAAAATCCTAAAAAAAAACTAAAGCAAATGTTACACTTAATACTTAAAAATGAGAAGAAAAAAATACAAAAAAAAATAAGTCTAGAAAATAAAAATAGCAACAATAAAATAAAAACAAAAAACAAAAATAAATAAAGAATGGCAGAAAAAAAATAATAACTAAAAACATAAAATATATAAAATAAAGGCAAAACAAAATAAGATAAAGATAAAAGATGTAAAAAAATCTAAATAAGATAAATATAAGAGATATAAGGTGATATTAAATAAGTATATGTTGATCATAAAAAAGAAAATAAATGAAATATGATCATTCATTTAATATTTTATTCAATGGTATAATTAATGACGAGAATTGCGCAATCCAGTAATACTATGACAAGTTCTTTAGGTGTGTGGTGTTTGACAATATGAACATTTTTTTTGTTCGGTCATGTTGTTCTCTTATGTCCATATTAGTTTTTATTCAACTTGATTTTTTTTATAATTATGTCTTGTATTTTTTTACTTAAAATTAACGTGATTACATAATCAATAATAAAAATAAATACTAATTTATGTTTATAGATTCAACTTTTATGTTGTTATAGAGTTTAATTTTTTATTTTCTTCATTTTAAAAAAAAAATTAAACTAAACATTTTAAATTTTTTATTTTTATTTTGCAAAAACTCATTTTTCATTCGTTAATTATATTTCTAACTATTTTAAACATTAAAAATATTTATTTTTTAATGCATTCAAAATTAAAGTTATCAAACAAAAATTAATTTATTATTTATTTATTTATTTATTTTTGAAATGGTGCTAGATAGGGAAATAAAAAATAAAAGGGTGTTAGATAGGGAAATAAAAACAAAAGGGTGCTAGATAGGGAAATAAAAACAAAAAAGTGTTAGATGGAGAAATAAAAGTGTAAATGGTGCTAGATAGAGAATTTACACACATTTTACAATAATTTTTTTTTTTTGTTGGGTTGTATTTATGGGGAGGTAAAACCCCACTTAACCCAAATTAATTGTATTTATGGAGACATTTTCGTTTTTTTTGCAGGGACATTTTCGTTATTTTACAATGATGTTTTCGTGATTTCATTGAAAAATAATTACAAATTCAAATTGATATTGTGGGGGAGAATTTGACTCTAACATACTATTTTAGACTCACTTGTTTTACAAATAAATTTTTATATATATTCATATATTTTTATTTAATTAATAATTATGTATGTTAGTGAATTTAAGATAATTTGAATAAAAAGTGTGAACAAATTTAAGTTATTTGGATTAAAGTAAATAGATTGGAAAATGAAAAAAAAATATTATGAAAAATTATGAGTGATGTGATGGGATCAGATTAAAATTGTATTTTTTATTTAAAAAATTATGATTATAAATTTATTCTTATATATAAAAAAAATAAAAATGAATATAATTTAATTTATTGTGAGTTTTATTTATTTGTAATTATAATTTTTTTCCCCAACATGAGTAATAACGTATTTACATAGATTTTGAAAAAAATATTAATTGTTAACATTGTTTAAAGATAATAATGATTATGAATAAAATAATTTGTTTCATTTGAAAATAAAATTTAGGGTTGTGGTTAGGAATAAAGTTAGATTAGAAGTTAAAGTTATGATTGTGGTTAGGATCATGGTTGGTTGTAGATGTAAGTTAGGGTTAAGATTGATGTTAGATTTAGGATTAGGATTGGAGTTAGGGTAAGGGAAAAAGTTAGTGTCCGGGTTAGCCACTTGAAGTTTATCATGCTTGAAAAATAAAGAAACAAAAGTGTAAAATTAAAAAATAAAGCCAAAAGGAAATAAAGTAGAAAGTGCATGCCAACTTCATTTCATCAAGGATAGGTACAAGATTATTCACGTTTAGGAGAGATTCTTCCAGATAAAAACTTAAAACTATGAACATAATACTCTAAAAAATACTAAATTTGTCACAAAATTATGATTCTCATTCAAATTTGAGTGTGATAAGTATATGGGAGAGACTTTAACCACTTGCATACATAGTCTCAATGTTCAGGCAATTGGTATTCCAAATGACATTTCAGAATATGCTCAAGATATTCGTATAGTACTAGTAATGATATTCGTATAGTACTAGTAATTGTTGTGATTTGAGACTTTTTTTTCTCATAACTTATTTAATATTTTATTAAGAGGTCATTTATGGGAATCGTGCTAAACATATTTGTACCATCGATAATCGATAATAACAGTCGAATGGTGACGTGGTCGGATACCTCACAAATAACATAATCGGATGATGTAGTCTGGAATCTTACTTTAACATCAAGATTAATTTTGCAGCATACCCTAATTCAGACCTAAAACCGAAAATTTTACAAAAATATGCACTACACCCAAAATAAATTGAACCGTATTTATTATTTTTCCTTACCACATACTGCATTCTAACTTAGGCATTGATAAACTTTTACAAATATTCCACCCTCGCCATTAGAAACCGAATCCCGTGCAACATAATTGACTAGAAGCATTTAGAAGCACAAGGAGAGTACTTTCCTGTGCATACAAAAACAATATTAAATATCGAAGTTCCACAGTTTAATTTGTGCAAACTGAAAGAAATTGATTATGGTTCTTGTGTGTGGACCATGCTTATATATCAGCAACAAACAAACATGTCCTTCCTAGTTTTTACAGAACTTACATAGGCAACCGAACTAGTATGACCTTAAAAATGCTCTAGGGAACAATCTGGGGAGAATGGTATTTTTCCCTCGCACTATTAGGTAATACACACCATAGCAAGGGACATGAATTACTGCCAGGCACAAATACCTGCATGTACATAGATTAATCAGTGAAACCATTTTAATGCAAACGAAAGAGAAACCAGAACATGATTCAAATGATCTTGATTAATTATGCATCACATTGAGACTTAGAATTGTAGATCATGGAATAATTTATCTAGACAGAGTGAATAAGGCAAAACAAAACTTGAGAAATTTTAGAGTGTATGTATGACCCACCAGATAGGAGCCCATTTGTTATTAAGCTCCAGAAAGGGATATGGCCACCTGTTAGGGAACAAAAACACATGCTTATAACTATGTGAAAGAAAACTTGTGCTGACAATGGAAACGAGATATTTTAGTTATGGTACCATTTAAAACCAAAGGCGTGGATGACCCATTGAAAAATGACATAACCACAGCTCCAGAGAACGAAATAGGAGACTCTAAACCAAGGAAATTGCTGCCAATGAATGCACCAACATCACAACAGTGAGATGGATAAGCACTTAGTGCTTTTAAACCAGTCCCAAACTAAATTAGGAAAAAACTTGGATGCATTTTCTTCAAGTACTTTTGGTATTGTCATCCAGAGTTTCATCTTAGTTATTTCTATGATAAAGGTTTGCATTAAAGATTAGTGTAAACTCTAATTCTGTCTGGAAAACAGTACTAAAAGTAGTCATCTAAATTTTGTCATTAAATTTATTCAAGGGTGAATTACACTTACGAGATTATTAAGAGCTGTATCTAGAAGGAGGAAAAATGCATTCAATGTATGCATGCATCCCATCAACTGTCAAGTTCAGGCCAATAAAAACCAGTTAGAGTTCTTCCTAACACAGATCAATTATTATACAATCAGTAGTATAGACAGAAATATCAAGGATTTTTATGACAACAATGTACAGAGGGAGTGAAATCAGCAATGAGTAAATGAAATCATAATGTGACTTATTTATGCAATCAAACTAGAGTATGAGGAGGAAGGTGTAAATACTCTTTAGTCACAGGTAACTCAAGTGTTTTTATGCAGAAACAGTGGATGAAAGGAAGAATATGCACTAGTAGCAAAAACAGTTAGTGTATAGAAGGGTTAGTCTCACCGGGCTTAGTCTTAAATGAGAAATTGGTAAGAAGGGAACTATAACACCCCAAAATAGAATGTCGGTTAAGATGACAGCCCCTGCACACGTCTGTTAAATGCAGCAAATCAATTCAACAAGAATATTGTCGACAAATTAGAAAAATAAAGGAATAAGAAAGGGAAAAAAAAAAACAATTCTATGGACTAGGTTCTGTGAATTAGGCTCAAACCCAAACACAGATAAAATCAACTAGTTGAAAGCTGTTGCTGATAGGAACAATAACCAGGGGGCATGTTCATTGACCATGTAGCATATCAGTTAAACGATACTAAAACGGCACATAGTGACATTTTTCATTGTAATTTTCCATTGGTAACATTGAATTCGATGTGTTTGACCGACCTGATATGTAGTTTGCATAAGGTAACCCCAAAACCCTGCTCTTTGTTGAAACTCCTCTTCAACATATCGGCTTTCCAACTTGATGGAATTCTTGGCTTCTTTCTCTTGGTAAACGTTTAAGTTTGTAGACATTGTTTCTTCCACATCCCTTCTCATAAACTCATCCTTTGCAACGTTGTGAATGAGAGGTTTATTAAGGAATCTCCAGCATCCATATACAGACACAATGGTTCCCAACTGCATTCAAAGTTCCAAACAAGTAATAAATGAAAAGTAGGTGTTCATTAAAACAACGAAACTTATATGCAATTCCTTAGGTGTTTTTGGTGTTCTTCTCTAATCAGAATGAAAGTTTTATCTCTACAACCTATGCTGAACATTAGTGTAAACCTTTATTACGTAAATTAATAAAGTGAAACTCTAATTCTCATCAAAGAGCAAAACAAAAAGTATATTTACGGTAATGAATTTAAAGCAGATGGAATTGTCTTACCGCAAAATATACAATAACCAAGGCAAAAGTCCACCTGCAAAAAAATGCTACATATTAAATGGTCTTCATTCATAATATAAGAACCTATAAAAGCACTACAATTGGCATACTATTCAATTCCTTTCAGAGTTTTCTAGTCAGAGGAATAAATACATCGAGTATTGTGGCAATACAAAGAAGGAGAAGTGAAAGAATATATATAACATCTTAATGGCCATGGAAACAAGGTCTACCCTAGGCATGTCATGTCTTAATCGGGGGCATAGAGAAACTACTACAAATGGCAGTTTTATAGCAATAAAATTTAAGATCAGCACTCATATAAGACATGTAGGGACATGTAGGGAGGGGAGTGTCATAAATTGCACAAGCAGATAGTAAAGGTTGATGAACAAAGGATTAAGTCTAACTGATGAAATTAGTTCTTCACAACCTGTTAAACCAAAGTTTGAAGCTTTATCATGTACATATTCAGTGTGTAACCATCTCTAGAATTGTATTGTATAAAAAAGGACCATGATAGGAAGAGAAAACATACTCAGTGTAGTAAAGAAATATTCCTGCGTCGTACAGTAGAACATCCCAGAGCAAGAACAGAAGCATGATCACAAAGGAAAGGAAACGGGTACAAAGGAGGCAAATGGGGTGCAGTCCTTGCCAGCAACTTGTCCACAGTTGTGAGGTGCTGACGTGATCACTGGGCAGAACATCCAAGATCACTTCATCGTCAGGTCGAGACAACAAAAGGCTCTCATAGGTGGTCTCAAAGTGCCTTCGAGAAGCAACTTCTTTCATTCCCAGCACCAATAACGCTCCCAAAAAGGCCAACCCAACTATGCCAAAACACACGAAATCATACCACGCTGTCTCCAATGCCATGATGATTGTTGTTGTTTGCAGTTAGTTAGTTAATTAACCGCCAAGCATGCACCTTTTGTATGCAAAGTAGAGGAACAAAGGCTTTGGAACTGGCCACATTAAGCTACAAGTATACACAGCTCCTCGGGGTGGCTTTGAATTTTCATATGGGACTGGTAGCTTAACTTTGAATGTCAGGTTTGGGATCTTTGGATAGAACTTTGACAAAAGGTTAAGCGTTCAGACACAGTTGGTGTGGAATTCCAACGTGGGGTATTGGAATTTGAATGACACAGTTTTGAACTGTAAAACAACATATCATAAACTTGGGCTTAAGCATGTGGTCAGGGAAGTGATTTTGGGCTTATTATTGTAATTTTGCTATGGCAATTGTTTTTTTTCACCATATAACTGCACCTGATTATACGATAAAAGACCTTAAAAAATGTGTACATATAAAATTATATTCCGATGCTCTTTTCCGGAACAATAATTTTTTTGGATAAACTTTTCTGTATTATTTTCAATTCTGGATTTTTTAATTCGGAATGAGATTTTGATTTTTTTTTTCCAGATTTTTATATCCAAAACACAATAATCTCTTCCAGATCTACTTTTCCAGAATACATTATTTTCAAATTCGAATTTTCATTTCTGGAATAAAGGGTATTTCCGAAATTTTTGAAATTATGTTGAGTGCAGGTTCAAAAGTGTTGGGTGGAGAAAGCAATTGCCTTTTACTATTGGTAGTGTGTCTTCTACAGTATCAATTAAACAGATAAGCCCGTTCTGTATTTGGATTTTGTGCAGCATAGGAAGAAGTGCTTATTGGAGTAGGATTTTTAGACAGACTAAAAAGGAAGTACCGTAATGAATAACTTTAGTAGATTTAAATATTAGTAAAAGTATTTAAATATAAATCATTTTAAATTAAATTAATCTTATTTAATTGCATATTCTAAAAATAATCTCAATTTTAAATTTGAAAGATTTATATCAAATCTACCCTAAATTTAAAAAGTAAAAAACATAATTAAAATTAATTTGTTATTATTAAAATTTATGCCAGGAATGTATTAGATATAATACTTAAATTATGAAAAAATGGACTTAACCTCTGATACGTTTAGTTATTTTTTAAGTACTGAAAAAAAATCATTTAAATTTTCAAATGAGTATATTAATTATTCTTTTAATTATATTCTTATGCACCACCACTTGAGTTTTGTTTAGTGCGAACAACTTTTACTTTAGTTTTGTAAGATCGAATTGAAGTGACAAAACCACCTAACTTTTAAATAATTCAAACATTAACATTAAAAATGAAAAACAACTCATATGTATTTACGGTAAAGTATAAATGAAAAGACTAAAATATAAAGTTCCATAACTAGTCTTGAAAAACAATGAAGTTTTATTAATTTTTTTATTTCCAGTATAAAATTGTTAAACAATATTAAAAATGAATAGACGTGGTACGTATTAGACCACGTATGTTTTTAAGTGTGTTAATATTTTGTAAAGACAGGTCAACTAGCCAATCTAGGAAATATCACGGGGAGGCTACAAATTATACCTTTTTTTTCTGATTTTCATTCGGTTGACTTCAATAATATTCTTCAGCTAGCTGTTATATTCTCTTTATATATATAATTTATATGATTTCTCAATAAGTATATTTCTTCACCTATTCTTAATTTTTTTTTATAAAACTTCCATTCTATACACAATCTCCTATTACATAATAGAACAACCTAACAAGTTGGGAGATTATAAAAAAATAAACCATAAAAAAATAAACTTAAAAATGAGGAGAAAACCTATGAGAAAAAAACTCCAAAAGAAACTTTAAAATAGATTCAGACAACAAAATCCGGATAATCATTTTCTCTTAACTTCATATTTCTTAAAACATTTTTTAGGATGTCCACACCATTTAATTGTTTGAACAACATCATTTTCACTATTAATAAGAGAGTCTTTCCTACCAGTTTGATTCATATCATACTTTGAAACAAAATCAACAACATCATTCTCGAAACCAACAAGTGAGGAGAGAACAACATTTAATTCATAACAATATTTGTCAGAATAATCTTCTTAACACTTTTTCTATGACATTCTAACCTTATAAGAGTTTGAATAATATTATCTTCGTTATTAATATAAGAGAGTCTTATGTATCGATTTTACCTCTAGATACTTAGCAACAATGTTACATTCTTTCATAAAATTATTTTTCAAATGATCAACAACATTTTCTTCAAAACAATAGTTCAAGAAGGAGTAACATCTACATCAGATGTAATAGTCAAGGAAGAGTAAACTTCTAAGCTATAAGTGCATCATATTATAAATATATTTCATCACTTTGAACTATGTGTGCATTTTCTTCTAACAATGCATATGCATTTGGATGCCATAGATTTTGTGATTTTGGTGAAGTTTTAGCAAGGGTCTGGTGTGAGAGAAAATGTGTTGCGTTTATGGTTTATTAAAAGTTCACGTGTTTCTTCCTGTGGTTGTGGGGTTGACAAAAGAGAAACTGATTAATTGGATTATACACAAAGTCTCTCCCTCCCTTCAGCATCAGTCATATAATATATAATTTTCATCATGTGCTTTTGACGCCACCCATTCAACTACTTCTCAAATTATAATTATAACCTCAATTTGAAACCACCTTATAATCGGGAAACTATGCAAAGCCTGAATAAACGGATAAAAATACATGTGTGTTTGTCTTTCCTGCAATTAGTTCCCAATGGTTTTGCACTGTATAACTGAAAAAAAGTAAAAGGAAAAAAAGGCTTGGTGAATTGAACAGTGCGAGTTGGTCCCGAGAAAATTGAATCTTTGAAATAGCAAACATCGATGGTGGAATGAAACCCTCAGTGGCCGACAATTTCGCCGCATCTTAGAGAAGAAAGGGGTAGAAAATAATGAATTGTGTTACAGTTACGGTGGTTCCTACTTTCCCTTGAGCAACAGTAACAGATACAATTCAGGATCATCCTGGTTAGATGCAGTGGAAGAAAAAACATACTTTATCTTTAGAAATTGATTATTGTTATCTTTAAACCTCTCTCTATAGGGGATGTTGGTGTGCAAGTTGAGTCCAGCATTGTTTGAAATGGCAGAATATAATTGAAAAGCATCACTGCCTCTGGTTCCAGGGTTGCAGTTCTTTAGTTTATTACAAGACAAAAAAGTCAGCAAATTAACTATCCTTGACTTCATATGTATATGACACAGTATGCAACATTAATAATACAAAGAAAAATTGAAGAAAAAAAAACAGAAATAAGTATGGGGAGGGAAAAAAAGGGAGTGAAAAAGTTAATGTTAAGAAGCTAAACCCAAGATAAGGAAAAGTACATAGAAAGCAAACAGGCTTTTGAGTCACAAGCAGACAAGGTTGATGAATTTATGCTTTAAAAAACATAGAAACAAAGGAGAGACACTTGCAGAATTGAAAAGTCCCGGTAACAACGTAATTTGACGCACCGCATGACATCATCTTCTCAACTTGAAGGATAAGGCAACTAAAGCCAATCTGCCACAAAACTCATTTTTTGGGTCTACACGTCAACAGGTGTGGAAAAATAACTTCTGTTAACCACAGAGAAGCCACCATCCACCACCAAGTTGTGACCACTTATGTAAACTGCTTCATCAGAAGCAAGAAACAAAGCTGCTTCTGCTATATGCTTAGCCTTCAGTACCACACCCTTGAGGTTGGCTTGTGAGCAGCTATTAGCTTCAACTTGCTCAGGTTCAAAGTTGAAAGCCCTGCATGCAAGAGGTGTGGCTACTCCAAATGGGGATATGCTGTTAACTCTTATTCCATATGCTCCCAGTTCACTACAAGCTGATTTCACCAACCCCGTAAGAGCATGTTTTGATGTGGTATAACCATGAGGACCTGTTCCACCAACTGTGGCAGCCACACTGGTGGTGCATATGATGGATCCACGGATGCTTTTGGCAACCATAGCACGTGCTGAGTGCTTAATTGTGGCGGCTACACCGCGAACATTTGTGGCCATGGTGTTGTCAAACTCATTCAGATCAAGGTCAAGGATCCCAGATAGAGAACCTATGATTCCTGCGTTGCTGAACAAAATATCTATTCGACCATGTTTTTCCAAAGTGAAGTTGATGGTTTCTTCAACTTGGTTTTCATCTCTCACATCGCAATGGTGGTAAGTCACTCTCTCTGGCCCTAGTGAAGCAGCAACTTTTTGACCTTGCTCATCTTGAATATCTGCTGCCACAATAACTGCTCCATGTTCTGCGAACAATCTCAGTGTCTCTTCTCCAATACCACTTGCTGCCCCGGTGATAAGAGCCACCTTACCCTCCAACCTATAACCCAAAATAATCACATAAAAAAGTGCTAAGTCAACTAATCAAAGTTCATCATCAAAGTATATATAAATCTGATGAACAAAATCAACATAGAACTATGACATGTTACAGAAATGATGAAAGAAGGTGCATAGATAGATCTAAGTTGGAGGAGGACCTTTGTTTCGGCATTGGAAGTGACTAGTGAGGGAATGAATGAATGAATGAATGCGTGAGTTCCTTGTTTGGACGATGAACACTCCCCAAAACCTGGAAATAAAGCTCTTGGAGTGACCCCTGATAATAATAACCTATATTTATAAGGTTTTGTAGAGTGCAAAGATACATGACACTAACTAACTGTTTGAATGTTCATTATAATCGTCAAATCATGATTAAATATTAGTAACAACTTGTCTTATTGATGTTGTATTTGAAAAATGTGGTTAATCAGATACTTCTCCTTGTAACTGTTGAAACTAGTATATAATCATTGTTTGGCCTAATGCATTTCTTGAGGATACGAAATCAAATAAATATACGTGATCTGTGGGTGAAGAAATTTGATTATGCATTCATTATTTAGATGTATGCAACATATAAAATTCAATACACTCTGTTTCGAATCACATGGCCTTCATCATATGCTTTTAATGTACAGTTGAAAGGTCAAGCATTCCAACTCCTACAAGCTACACTATTCTTTACTTTTTTTATGCAATCATACAATTATATATACAATTTAATTGTTTTCCAGATGTTTAATACTTTATTATATAAATTCCATGCCGATGCAGAAAAATTTATACTCCCTCTTTCAAATAAATGAATTTAGAGACGTTACATGCAGGAAATATCAACATGTAATCCAGATGTTTCATCAGTAATTGTTTTAAAGATATGGTTTTTTGAGAAATTGAATTCATACAATGAGGGAGAGAAAAATAAAGTGAAAAGAAAGAAATATGTAATGGGATATATAGTTTGTGTTATATAAAGATATATACAAACATAGTAGGCATGTGTATAAAGTTGAAATGCACTTAAAGTTTTTTTTTAAGATGATATTAGACTCATTTAAAGTTTATCTTAACAAGAGTTATTTGGATTTATCAGATCACCCGTTATTGGATCACCTATGCTATATAGTTTTACACACGAGTTAACAGTCTTGAGGTGAAGAGTCTATGAAACTCAGACACTTCTCTTAAATGGCGTGTCGGTTTCGGATATTCATATCGGACACCGACACTCATATAACACTTGTAGGACACGTATTCGTGAAGTATCCAATTCTGACAATTCTAGTATGATTTTAACACAATTTTAAAAAATACATTAATTTTATAAAAAATTAAACTTATTGTATAAAAATATTATGATTATAAAAATAATAAACAAATTTTTTTGAATCAGTCATGGAAAATATTTTTTGCTCCAAAAAATAATTCGGAACATACTTGGGCACATAAATCTTTATTGTCAATTTATATAATTTATAATTATATAATATATAGATTCGTGTTTCCGTGTCCTACATTTTAGATATTATACCTATATTTGTGTTCGTGTCCAGTGTCCATTTCTATGCTACATAGTGAAGAGTGTGTTAAAGATCTCACATTAACTTAGAAATAAGAATATTTCATAATATATAAATGTGTACAAAGTGAATTTTTACGAAATATTTTTAAAAGTGTCAATTTTTTTTTTAGAGAGAGAGAATTTGGGGCCACTAAGCAACGCCACTGAACTAATTAGTGTAGACTAATAATACTTAACTACACTTTAAGCTCTTATAGCTGGTAAGAATTATTATTATTTGTTATGATTGATTGCTTTTAAAAGCATTATCAAAGCAAGAAACTAAGATACGCACACATGTAGTTGCTAAAATTATAAGCTTAGTGTTGTTTAATAAGATTAGTCATGTTAATTAACGAATAGCTTTATGTGGAAGTGCCAAGCATACATACGTCCACGTCTCTTGGGTTTGGGTTCTGAATTTTCATTGGGGATTAATTATCGGCCAAATTCTCCTTACACCCATCTTTTTTTTAAACCGCATCCTGAATATTTTTAAATTTTCAAAAAATCCTTTATTCTGAAGATGAAAATTCGAAATTAAAAAAGAATTTGGAAAAGATTATTATGGGAATGAAATTCTTAAATAGAATTTGAAAATTCAGAAAAATAAAAATTCTATTCTGAAAAGGTAATTTCAGAAGGCGAAAATTAAGTTTGAGAAAAAAAAAACTGAAAGCGTAATTCAGGAAAAAGATTCTGGAATAAAAAAAATGTTCCAGAAGTTCAAATCTGGAAAAATATTATGGAAAAGAAGTTCTAAAATGTACTTTTATTCACTCTCTTTTACTTATGGGTACTTTTGTCTTCTGAAGTAAATATGGGTGCAACTTCAAATATTACTGGGTGCAGGAAGTAATTTCCAATTATTGGATGCAAGGTTCGTTGGGAATATTTTGGGCTGAAGCTTTACAAAAAGTTAGTTGCTTCTTCCTATACCTCCATACATTTTTTGCATCCCCATATTTTATATGAAAATACATTTTTACCCTTTAGTAAAAAGTATATATTCCAAACTATATAATTTGGAAGTCTTTTCTTAAAGCTTCTGTGTATCATGTAATCGATAATGTATTTTTTTCAAAATTTGTGAAAAGTTTTTGGATTATGCAATTTTTCAAAATGTGTTTTCTCAAAAATTTACTTCTAAATTCTAGGATTCTTAATAATAAATTGACTTTCAAATTATGTATTTTTTAAAAAAATATGTTTTGAATAACATAATTCAAACTATAAAATTGCATTATGGATTGACTAGTTCAAAAAGTTTTACTTAAAAATAAGTTTAAGGTTGTCTAATCCATAAGATACACAAACATTTTAGTTAATTTCAGACAAACATTTTAGTTAATTTCAGATTGTGTAATATAGAGAATTACACAATCCAAAATATAAAGAAAACACACTTCCATAACTAAACATTCAAACATTTTAACTTTTTTTTTATAAAAAGATATATACTTTGGATTTCGATACTAGAAAGGTCATTTTCATACTTCATTTAAGTTTCGCAATAAGTGAATTATGAATTTTGAATTTTCATATCCAAAATTGTGTGCTGTAAATGGTGCTAAGTATCGAGATCTATAACTCATTTATGTTTGTTTATGGATCTTGATATCCAGAAAATTATTTATACTGTTTAGACAAATTTTTATATGACCAAAATTCAAAAGTCACGTATTAATTTCGGTTGTATATAAAAAAAATTGTGATTTAATTTATGAATATCTGAAACACACAAAAATTTTAAATCATAAAAAATAAAATGAACATTTTACGTCATACAAATTTGGTGTTGAAATTTGCGACGTGGGTACTTGAAAATATGGTGATTTATGAAATACGTTGTATTAAATTACGAGTTAAATATAAAATTGGATTTGAAAATAATTTTAAATAGCTTTATTTATCTCAATATACTAGTATTTAATTTAAACATAACCATCGTATTTATAGTATGATCAATTTTAATAACTTTTAGGTTTTTAATATATTTTTTAAGTTAAATACTTTTTAATATAATATTTTGTTTGTGAAATAGTAATTCTGTGGGTAGGTATCAGTAGATGGAATACTTATGTCAATTAAGAAGTTGTACTCGTACATTTTTTTACAGCAGACGTTTATTGTTAGTTAAAATTTATTAAAGGCTAGTATAAATTATAATAGAAAATTATTAATATGATCTTGAATTTACATTTAACTAATAAGAAATATATATATATATATATATATATATATATATATATATATATATATATATAATATAATATATATTTTTTAAATTTTTTCTATTTAAAATTTTAAATTTTATAATATAAATATATATTA
>Ga0123342_1001435_pt1 | contig 40087 bp, 29 predicted proteins | sample Turbeawhitnodule_FD_89960 | JGI IMG/M metagenome (GOLD analysis project Ga0123342, IMG submission 89960) | Root nodule microbial communities of legume samples collected from Mexico - Turtle bean Mexico white nodule | ecosystem: Host-associated > Plants > Roots > Nodule | place: Mexico: Nepantla...
GGAGAGAAATTAAAGATGTTGTAGAATTATATGAGTACTCTTCTTTAAAGAAGTTGGTTCACCTAGCCATAAAGGTTGAACCACATATTTTGACGAAAACAACTTTCAAAACTACTCATCATGATGGATTCTACAAATCTTCAGGGAAGGATATAAATAACATTTCTACAACAACTTACCCTTCCAATTTTTCAAAAGAAACCACTTCTTCCTATAACGCTTTTAAAGACAAATCTTCTACCTCTACCTTTACCCCTAAGTCACCCACCAAACCTTTAAACACAAAATGTTTTAAATGTTTAGGGTTTGGACACATAGCTGCCAATTGTCCAAATAAAAGAACCACAAAGCTAAAAGTAGAACATCAGGCCCAAATTAAAACAAAAACCAAAAGTGAAAATGAAAGAGAAAACGAAGGACAAGAAAACACGGGTATCATCACTTCACCTCAAAGGTGTTTTTCTTCCTTGTCTTTTTCATTACCTAAACATTCTACATACTTGACATATTTGATTAAGAAGTTTAGGGATGATATTCAAAAACCTCCTAAAGGTTATCACCTTCTAAGAGGATTCTCCCAAAATCATTTCATCCTCAAATATTCTTTCAAAACATGGCCTGTAGCTAGAATTCAACCATGTAATCTCCCTAAGCTTAGTGAACATAAGTGTGCTCCACACCTATCATAAGGCTTGAACATGGACCTTTACGATGGTATGACCGACCCTGATGAGCACGAGGACGTGTACACTACGCACATGAGCTTGAACACCTCGAACAACGTGATCCTGTGTCAACACCTCAGACAACGCACATGAGTTTATCCAGACCGGACATCTTTGATAGTTTGTGCAGGGGGCAGAGGTTAGAAGCGGTCTCCTTTGAGGAGGGAAGAGACGACCAAACAGAGGGATTACACCCCTCGACGGATGAGAGAAGACGATCGTCGACCAGAGCGTCGGCTGAGACGAAAGGAGCCTCAAAGAAAGGAAGGAAGTGGAGGAAGGGATGGTCGAGAGGTGATAAACACCATTGTTGGGGGCTTCACTGGGGAGGTAGCTCCAACACGACAAGGAAAAAGCATCTGAGAGCGGTACAGCAAGTGAACACCATTTTTTTCCGCCCAAGGATGCCACCTATCACCTTCACGGACGAGGACTTCAAGGGTGTCGACCCTTCCTAGGATGACCCTATGGTTATAACGGTTGATATTGTCAACTTCTCCATCAAGAAAACGTTGGTGGATCAAAGGAGTTCGGTGGACATCCTCTATTGGAAAACATTCAAAAGGATGAGGATTGCGGAGGAGGAGATGAAGTCGTACGACGATCAGGTTATCATTTTCTCTGGTGAAAGAGTGGGCACCCAGGGCTATATTGAGCTTTATACCACGTTCGGCGAAGGTAAAGCAAGCAAAACCATCAAGATCTAGTATCTGGTGATAGATGTCAATACCTTCTATAACATCCTACTCGGGTGGCCATCCATCAATATATTGAGGGCAATCGTGTCTACCCCCCACCTAGCCGTGAAATTCCCATCGGTCTCAGGAGATATTCTCACGGTGCACGTAGATCAGAAGGTTCCACGAGAATGTTACGCAACAAGTTTAAAGGTGGAACCTACAAAATGATACCTATCCCGATCGATCCCCTAAGCAAAAGGCCTTTCGCAGACAAAAATCCTCGCGCAGAGAAGCTCAATTAGAGAGAAGGTGATCCAAAAATCGAGACTTGACCAACCGATGATCCAAAAACTGAGACCTGACCAACCGATGATTCAAAAATCGAGACCTGACCAACCGATGATCGTTTACTTGTCGATCTCGGATGAAGAAGTAAGTGCGGTTTGGTGCAAGAAGTCGAAAAAGAGGAGTGTCTGGTGTATTTCGTCAACTGAACGCTCCAAGTGGTCAAAAAGAGGTACTAAATGATACTAGGAATTTAAGTAAAATTCCATAAATATCTCATTAATGTAATTTAACCTTTTATAAAATTAGTAAATTTAAAATTTGGTTTTATTAATATTAATGGTTAAATTAAATTTTTTTTTTCTTAAAAATTTAGAGAATTTAGATCCTATATAGCAATTAGTAATTAGGATAAAATAAAATAAAATATTATTATTCACATATTTATATCAAAAGTATAGTATAGATTTATAATTTATTTTAATAAATATGAATATATTATATTTAAATATAAAAATGATTTCTCTTTATAACTAATTTTAAGGATGATATTATAATTTAGTTTTGTTTTAAAAATTATTTTTTCAATAGGTAAACATCCTGCAAAACAAAATTATATAAACAAATATATAAATTATTTAGCTTTTTTTTCTCCAAATTCTATGGCTCAACAAACAATATTTTTTTTTCTTCCACTCTCATTATGTTTTTGTTACTTTTTATTTATTTATTTCATGTTATAGTTCAATTTTTATTTTTCTTATGAAAATCAAATAAATCATAATAATAGCAATCATGATAGATATATATATTTTTTTAATCTTGATAAAAATATGTAAATAAAAAATATTAAATAAAATTTATAATTTTTTAAAATTAAAAAAATTATGAATGATATGTTTTAGAATAATTAGAAAAAAAAACATTCCGAATATCAATCTTTATTTTTATTTTTCTTCCATTTAAAAAGAATTTAATGTTTTATATATATATATATAGGTAATTTGATATTTAAAAGATATGAATAAATATAAATCTATATTTCATTTAAATAAATATAAATATTATATGATAATATATATATAATAAAAATGAAAAAAAATCCGGATATATATGTTTTTATTAAGTACATATTCTAAGTTTTTTTTTTCAACATATTATTTATATTCAAATTTAGGGGTGGTTGGTTATGGTTAGATTAATAAAATTTGATTCAATTACTTCCTATTAGTTTCATCAGTTATTTTTAAAAAAAAATTGAAATTCAAACCAAAGCAACAAAACTAAAACTAGGTTGATTATATTTGGATAAATTGATCTCGTTATACTAAAATATTAAAAAATATTTTAAAATACATAATTTTTTCATTAAATGAAATAAACATCAGTTTTATTATGATTGACTTTTACAAACTAATAGAATAATTATACAAGTATATTATATAAATCATATATAGTAATTAATAATAGCAAAAAAGCCATTGTTTTGATTCAGAATTGTATATTACAAATTTCAACCAATCATTAGATTTTATTGTTTTAGTTGATATTAAATTTACTCAAGGCTACAACTTTAATGTGTAGTTGGATAAGGTAATTTAATTGAGCAATATATTTATTTAATAAATTCAAAATTCTCTAAGCTTTTAACGAACAATATTAAAATTTAATTTTTTTAGAAAGAATTTAAAATAACTAAATAAAAAAATTGAATTTTATTAAAAAAAAAATTAAAATTTCACAGCTAGTTACTTTCTTTTATACATATATACCATTAAATTATTAAATATGGTTTAAATATTTAAATTTGACTAATATTTTTTAAAGTTTAATATTGCATTTTTTATATTTTAAAGTTTTATATTTTTAATGAAATTTTATCTTAAAAGAAAAAAGCTATTTACTTTATTAAAAAATTGAAATCTAAAATATTTTAATTGGACTATCCAAACAAAACCTTTAAAAAATTAAAAAAAAAATTAATCAAATAATTTAAATATCATGTATTTTAATTTTTTTATTAAATTATTATAAACCAATTTAATTTGTTTATATTATATAGATGATCCAAATCAAAGCATCCTACAAAAGAGATATTAAAAAGATTTAATATTTACAATATCTTAAATCATTTGTTTTATTGCCTTGTCTTTGATGGACTTTTGGAATAAAGGTTAAATAACCGTGTAATAAACTTACAAATATTTATTTATTATAAATTTAAATTATAGAAAAATAATATTTATCATATACTATATAACTTAAAATACTAGTTAATTACATTGACTCAACTCCTCACATAATACTATTTACATATTTATTTCCTCATCTAGCATCCTTTTGTTTTTATTTCCCTATCTAACACCATTTTGTTTTTATTTTCCTATTTAGCACCATTTTAAGAGTAAAAAAATAAAATAAAATTTTGAATGCATAAAAAAAAATATTTTTAATGTTTAAAATATTTATTAATGAATAAAGAAATGAGTTTTTACAAAATAAAAATAAAAAAAGTAATAAATTAAAAATGTTTAGTTTATTTTTTTTAAGAATTAAGAAAATACAAAAATTAAACCCTACAACAACATAAAAGTTGAGTCTATAAACATAAATTAGTATTTATTTTTATTATTATTAATGATGTAATCATGTTAATTTCAAGTAAAAAATACAGGACATAATTATAAAAAAACCAAAGTCAATTAGTATTAATTAGTAGTGGACACAAATATAATATTGAAGTGTCTACCCTAAATGCAAAATTCTAAAAAAAAACTAATGCAAATACTATACTTAATGTTTAAAAATGAGAAGAAATAAAAATGCAAAAATAAATAAATATAGAAAATAAAAACAAAAACAAATAAATAATGACAGAAAAAATAATAATAACTAAAAATAGAAAAGATATAAAATAAAGACAAAACAAATTAAGATAAAGATAAACTTAAGTTAAGTCGAATAAAGACAATATAAACATAAGAGAACAACATGATCGAACAAAAAAAAATGTTTATATTGTCAAACAGTACACAAAAAGAATGTGTTGCAACATTACTAGATCGTCAACTTCTCGTTATTAATTATGTTTCATTTCATACAAACTATTTAATGTACCATTGAAGAAAATATTAAATGAATGATCATTTCATTTATTTTCCTTTTTATGTTCAACATATGCTTATTTAATATCGCCTTATATCTCTTATCTTTATCTTGTTTTAATTTTTTTTATATATTTTATCTTTATCTTATTTTGTTTTGTCTTTATTTTATATCTTTTATGTTTTTAGTTATTAATTTTTTCTGCCATTCTTTATTTATTTCTATTTTTTGTTTTTATTTCTATTGTTGTTGTTTTTATTTTTTATATTTTTTATATTTTTTCTTATCATTTTTAAGCATTAACGATACCATTTGCATTAGTTTTATTTTTAGAATTTTGCATTTAGGGTAGGCACTTTCAATATTATTTGTGTCCACTACTAATTAATATAATTGACTTTGGTATTTTATAATTATGTTTTGTATTTTTTACTTGAAATTAACATGATTACATCATCAATAATAATAAAAATAAATAGTAATTTTTATTTATAAATTCAACTTTTATGTTATTGTAGGGTTTAATTTTTTTATTTTTTTCATTCTTAAAAATATTTAAACTAAATATTTTTAATTTATTACTTTTTTATTTTTTATTTTGTAATTTTTTTTAATTCATTAATTATATTTCTAACTATTTTAAATATTAAAAATATTTATTTTTTAATATATTCAAAATTAAAATGATCAATTTTTTTTTAATTTATTAATTTTTTTTACTTTTGAAATGGTACTGAAAAATAATAAAAGAGTGATATATAGAAAAATAAAAACTATGGAGAAATAAAAATGTAAACGTGCTGCATTGAGACTAATTACATCAGCAATATAAAAAGTGTAAAATGTAAATATTAATTTAATTTTATGATATAATATTTTCTGAGTTAATTTTTAGAAATATTATCCAAACTGCACAAATTACTGGTAGTTGTGATTTTTCTTCCATCCCAAGCAAACTGATCCAATACAAAATACAATATACCGTATAAAATTGTGATGTTGGGTTTGTTTGTTTGTTTGTTACCTCACTAAACTCCGAGTTTAATCAAACGACTTGACTCGCTCGCACTCACTTTGAGCCTTCCTTCGTTCTTTCTTTCGAACCGTGCAAGAGAGAAGAGAGAGAGAGAGTTCGGTTCATCGATTGGAGGCGTGTGGCACTGACATTCCTTTCTGGAAACGATGACCATCGACTTAGATTCCATCGCTCGCAAAGTCGACGTTGATAATCGCATTCCCCTCCGCTATTACTATAGGATTGCCGATAACCTCCTCAAGCAGGTGAATCGCTCCTTCTATTTTCATTCCAAATGCTTTTCGTTCATCCTTTTCATTACATTAGGGCTTTGCAAGATTATATTCGCCGGAACCTTCTCCAACCGCAATAGGATCCTTTCGTTTAGCTTCCTACAATTAACGAATTCCTATGCCAAGGACAAACTTCAATCCTTGCGGCACCTTGTGTTTGTGACCGGGTGCCAATTTCTTGCTATTTAGGACCAGTTTCACAGGCTCGTTTCTAGCCCTAGTTATCCATCAGCGATGCACTATTTATTTAAGATGTGTTTATGTGACCACAACTTGTTCATCTCGTAGCTTGTCACATCAAATTGTTATAAAATCGATATAAAATTGTAGAGCAAAAGATGAATAATGACAAATCAAGGTGAGATGTGTATGTTAGTCGCGGAGATGGAATTGAGTATGTTGGGTGAGTGCTTATACTCTGTTTGGTTCCCTAATACACAATATCGAAACTGTTTGGGAATATCTGTGGTTTGCTAACTTCATTATACTGCCCTGCACTAGAACTAGTTCTGAGTTTTGTGTGGAAGTAGAACAGTTTGAACTTTGTTGTGCATTAGTGGTTGCTGTCGTGATTAATGAATTTTGTTCTGTCTACAGGCTAGTATCTACAGGGAGGAGAATAATGTAGTTGACTTGTACATCATTCTCCTTAGATTTTTAAGGTAAAATATGGAAGTTTCATGGATTTTCTTTACAGTGGACTTGTTAGATTGCAGTTAATTTGAGTTAACATTTTCATTTTTTCCTTACTGTTCCTATTTTTATACTATTTTTTCAAGTTTGGTTTCTGAAACTATACCATATCACCGAGATTATCATGCTTCGCTGCCCAATGAAAGAGCAACTTATAAGAAGGTGAGAAATTCAGGTGCCACATTTTATGGTATATATGTGTGGGTGTTTGTTTTAGATTTTATTCTATTTTTTCTTATATTTGATATTTGGTCTCATTAACGTTGTCTATCATTTTTCCATCACAGAGATCACGAGCTGTATTGGACGAGCTTGAATCTTTGAAGCCTGAATTTAAACGTCGGGTGGACAAATTGAAAGACTTGCATGTAAAAGCTCCATTGCCTGAGGAAAATGGCTTCAATATGGCTTTGCAGAGTTCAGTGAATTCATCTTTGGAGTGGCCAGTTGTCAATAGAAGTAATAACTTGAATATGGATTTTAAACAGGTGAGAACTCAGATAATATTTTAGTAATATGAGGATACTGAAAGTTTGTCAATCTATTTGTATCTTTGCCATGGTATCTCAACTAGCTACAACATCAAATGCTTTAAAAAATTGTTTTAGAATTTTCTTTCTTTTTATCAAAGTGCCTTTAACAAATTGTGTAAACTGCACGAAACATCCATTTTTTCTAGGTGGGCCTGAATTATAGTTCAGATTGTTTACTGTTGTCAATTTTTTGCCCCCAACATATCTGCAGCTTGCTGGATTCGGTTCACACTCTTCATGGAATTATAATAATATGTCACCATCAGATTCCAGGCCTATTGACAAGCAGTTTCAGAAACTGTAAGTTTTTCTACCCATTCATATTCTACTCTTTTGGTATTTCTACAATTTGCACTTGGTTTACTAATAAGAGCAAAATCGATTTTATCATCCTGGGAGATAAGTACATGGCCATGAAAATTTTGAATTGAGTTTCTTTTTCTTTTTGCTTCCATTTTTATCTGCAATTGAATTTTCTTTTGTGCATTTATACTTATAAGTGGATTTAATATTGCGGGCTTAATAATAGCAAATACTCCTTCCTGTCTGCCTCTCCCCATCCCACCAAGCTTCCATATTTTGTCTGCAATTGATTTTTCTTTTGTGCATTTATATGTATAATTTTATAAGTGGATTTAATATTGCAGGCTTAAGAGGTGACAGTCCTTCCTGTCTACCTCTCCCCATTCCCACAAGATAAACAAAGTAAACAATAAGCATACAAGATAATAAATGAGAGTGTTTGTTTTAACAATTTTTTCTTGTTATAGGCAGGCAGAAGATTTTATGTTTACCGCTTCCATATCTGACTGGATCAAATTCTAATGATTTAGTCATATGTTCTGGTTGGTTAAATACTATTTCAATTACTTGTGTGATTTTCATTCAGCACAATTTAGTATGTAGCACACTTTTGTTTTCAGTAGCATATACGTTTCTTAATATCCTTGTGATTTGAGGAGCTTCTTGAACATTCACGGTATATTTCTAAAGAGAGAGAAAAGCTGCAATATTGAAAGAAGAATTGTGATTATTATTCTTTTGACTGCGCAGATCTCTTAGTCTACCTGCTCCAAATAAGGATACTTTGTCCAGACACTCATTTTTAGGACCAAATGGCCTTCGGGGCCAATGGCTTGGACCTAGTGCAGAAATAAAGGTATACCTGAAGTGTGGCTTTCTTGTGCTGTCTTAACGTGGATTATCTCTCTGATATTTGTTGAAGTATAGGGTTTTAGGTATAGAGGGGGTGAAGCACAGAATAGATATTGAATACTCTGTAAGATGCTATCTGTTACAAAACATATCAGCCACAACTTTAATCCTTATTTATAGTATTACAAGACTCAGTGCTAGTTAAATGAGGAAATAAATCATGATATATAAGGAAACATTGGGAATCAATTTAGGGAGATAATGTAAGATACTCGAAAGATACTATGATATATTTTTCATCTATTTTTAACAATATTGATATTCGATATTGTGCAGGTTCAATATCCAAGCAGTGATCTCACACATGCCAAGGATTCAAGGTTTGACTTTGGTATCTAATTCGAAATTGAGTTTCATGTCCTTTTTATGTTTCATGTGATTTTTTGCCGTACAAACTGCATAATTCTCATGTTACTCTTTATTATTCGTGCTTTTGTGGTCAATTTCTCCTTCAGTTACAGTTAGAATTCTTCTTTTAAAACTATTTGTGTTATTTCCCCTCTCGTTAATATGTTTTTCTCGTTGTGAGTTTGTAATGGATTCTGAGTATGAAAATATGCTGAAATTTGAATGTCAAATATTGTTCTCAGGCTTTCTGTGTTTAGTTTTGTAACTCTGAAATATAAAACATCCCACCACTTACTGTTTTTGTTGTTCACACTGATAGCCTGAATCAGGCTGGGCTGTATGACATTGTGGCAATTAAAGATGGTGATCAAGGACCAGTTACATCCACAATGGACTCAGTTCTCTCCTTGGATGATGGAAGATGGTTGCATCCTTCTGTTGAGTCTGGTTCTTCTGTTGTAACTGAATCAAGGGAGGATCCCTTCTTACAATCGCTCAACATCAAGCAACCTTTGCCACCTCCTGTTCTTGCACAGGTGCACCCAGAATGTGCCCATATTCCTCCTTCAAAAGTTGCAGATCCAAGGCCAGGACCTGCTAAATCTTCTCATGATTCTGAACATGGTCCAACGACATATCAACACCTACATATTGTAAGCCTTTTTTAGTTTTCTGGTTGAAGTGTGTGACATATATCTTGGATTTTTCGGTCATTTATCATGACTTGTTCCTATGTTGCAGCCTGTCAAAATGATGGAAGATTTTTTGAGATTAGCTTCACAGAACACACGGAAGAACTTAGAGACATGTGGTGTTCTTGCAGGGTCCTTGGTAAGAGATATTGTTATGTTGTGCACTTCCAAGTTCCAAAAAATCTCTTGGATGATGGTTTTAACAGTTTTTGTACTTGCAATTTGAATGGCTCTAGAAAAAAAGGGTATTCCATATCACGACACTTATAATCCCAAAGCAGGAATCAACCTCAGACTCGGTAAGATAATGCTATATTTTTCTTTTTTAATTTATTTTACAAGCTATTATACTCTGTCCTTTGTAATCCCGTGGTTAAAAAGCTTCACTTTAAGCACTTATCTTACTCCAGCTATATCTTGACAGACAAAATATAACATTAATATTGCTTTGAGGTTGTGGTGCGCAGATGTTGTAATTGGTGAATCCTGCATAATTGGTAATTATTGGTATCTGATAAAATTATAAACATTTGAGTTGAAATGCTGCTTCAACCTCCAATGTTACTGTAAAGTAAATTAGAATTATTAGCACTTATTTTAAAAAACAACTGGTTCTTTAGTCAATTTTAATGAGTGTTACCTTGGGCTTTTAATTGGTGTTGAGTTGTAGATGAAGAATGGTAGGAAGAAAGTCTGTTGGATTGAAACATGGGCTGGATGGGAAATACTAAAGCTAATAACCTGCACAGCATAGCAGACTGCCTACATGGCAGGAAAAGGATGAGAAGGGTATAAGGTTGGTTGAGTTGGGCTAAATGCAGAGAGAAAGGAAAGTAGAAGGTTAGCATAATTCGGCCTTAGGGAATGGTGGAGCAAAAACTGTTTTATGGTGTTTCCAGTTTTATGTTTGAGGAAGAGTGAACTTTTCGGGTGGTTGTGATGTCTGTGATTGGGCTTTGGGCTTATGTCAGTTTATATATCAAATACCTGGGTTTCTATGAGATTGTAAAAGGACATACTGATTTTATTGATTACAAATGCAAAAGGTATAACTCATAATTGCATACTGTATATAAATGAGTAAACTCCAAATGTCATCTCAGTCCCTGTGATTTTAAAAATCCTTCATTAGTCTCTGAATTTTGAAAATGTCATTCACTTTAGTCTTTTTTGGTGCAAAATGACACTGGAAAATAAAGTAGAAGACTAAATTGAATTACTTTTTTGCAAGCTTAAGACTGACGGTTTTTTTACAATTTTTTATTACTAAAACCCCTAACTTTCACAATCTTGAGAACTAATTTAGAACTATACTAATAGATGTAGCACGTTATCAAGTACTCATTCTATTTAGTAGATTCAAAGAATTGTTATTCTCACGGTTCATTAGTATTTTTTTCCCTACTGTCTGGTATTTTTATTCAGCAATGGTGAATCTAATTGAATTTTAATATCCAGTGTCAAACATTGAACGAAGAAGAAATATTTGAAGTTCAAGACAGCTTATCACTTTTTCCTTTAGGTTGGATACATGTAAGTGCCCCACTAATCTCGGCTGTTGGTTATGCATTCTTTTTAATTATATTCATGTGTAAATATCCTTCTACCCTGTGCGGCAACAGCAAAAAACTTGATATGAAGCATTGATTTTTCTGCTTTTGTATATCTAGAATTTCAAGGCTTCTGATTTCTAGTAAAAGTAGTTGCCAAAGAAACTTTTGTTGCTGTCATGTTTAGTAAGGATAATAATTATTCATCAATTCTGATAGAGACTTGGAATTAAACTGGTTACACTAAAATTATTAAATAATTTGCTTTATTCAGTAATTCCAATACGATTAATATTACACAGATAATAAAAAAGGCCAGAATTTTTGCATTTTGTGGGGGGCTGTTTGATGAAATAAAGTGGTGGGGAGTAGGGACCTCTTGTAAGAGTCAACAGGCATGCCAATTGCCAAATCATTTGGTGAAAGATTTTGGCAAAATAATTCTGATTGTCACATTTTTGCTTTTCATATTTGCTTTGAGGAAAGCAGAAAAGCATAGTGCACTTGGTGCCGCAGATGAGTTGTGGTAGGAATTAAAGGAAGAAAGTCATCCTTTGCAGTCCCTTTACCTGCTGGGACTTTGGGGTTTACTTTGATTTAAGGAAAAGAAAAAAAAATAGTAAAAAATTGTATCTTACTAGTTGGTTCTTGGCAAAGATTTTTCTCTTTCTTTTTTCTAGTTCTTGACACCCTCTCAAATCTTTTATCTTTATTTTAAAGATGACCTTAAGCTATTACATGCTGATGTTTTGACGAGTGCATCGATAGATTTTACTCTATTAATGTGATTGAAGATAGCAAGCCTTATAATTTCAAGCAGACTATATTAGTGTTCTTTTTCTGTAGCTCTTACCTTTTGTTTTTCTTTAACCCACTTTTAGTTTACAAACTTTAAATTTCAGTATTATCTTATATCTTTCGATTTTTCAGACACATCCATCACAAACTTGTTTCATGTCTTCTGTGGATCTACACACTCATTACTCATACCAGGTAATAGATTCCACTGTAATGTCAATTTCCTGGCTTTTCACATATTTAAATATTGAAGCAGTTATTACAGCCCTCCTAAATTTAATTAGGGGGCTTAGACAAGAAACGGTGGTCGTAATGCTAGATAGTTGATTTCTAGTGATAGTGATGTTTGTGCAGTTTTTAAGAAGATACAAGAGAGTTAATAATGTCATGCACTTTAACCTAATTTGCAAGCATGAGAATTTAGGGTACAGTGTATGCAGGAAAAAGGCCTAGTAACTTGGATTATTTTAGTAAAGCCACTGGAGTATAAGCTTTTTATTTTCTCAATGTAATAGAAAAATTTGGAACAATCAGCAAATGTACATATATATTTCCTTCTAATTTGTATCTAACTGTATATTTGTGGCTTCGTTTCAGATCATGTTACCAGAGGCAATTGCTATTGTCATGGCCCCTACAGATACTACTAGGTAAGTTTTATCAGCAATTGCATGATCTTAGATTGGAGTAGGGAATGATTCACCCCTTTGCTTCTGATGGATGGAGTAAAGATCAAAAGCATATGCATGAGTTTAATGAATGATTTATTTTTCTTATCTAATTTACTCATTTTTTTCCCCATTTTGTATGTTGCTTGTCATGGGCTTTTAATTCATAGATCATGAATAATGTGCGTGTTATAATGGTTTAGTTTAGCGTTTACGGTAGAAGAACAATAGGGTTATTAGATGAATCCACGGAAAATGTATGTTAACAAGTTGCAAGTAAAATTATCTCATAGGGTTGCTACTACCCCAAGTTCTCTCCTCCCCCAAGTCCCAGCCCTGTAGCTGAACCATTTGCCTTTGATTCTACTGTTATTTGCTTGATAAATAATAGAACCTTGATAAATATTTTTCCATTACACTGTCTTCTAGGAAGTTTTCATTTCGTAATAAAATGTCTTTGGACTGTAGAAGCTGACTGATACCTACTCACTGAAATCTAGGTACTATAAGCTACCTTAACTGTTTTAAGTTTGTCTATCTGTAGGAGGTTGACCTTTGATATGGAAATTAGAAGTCTAATACTATATTTCAATATGACCCTAATATTATAAGATAGTTTATTTAAGAAGGGATGATTATGATTTTGATTTGGATTTGTTTCACTTTGGCACTAATCAGAACTATACATTTATTTTGGCACTGCAGTCCACATGGCATATTTCATCTGTCTGATCCAGGTGGTGTTTCTGTAATTCGTAACTGTCAACAACGTGGATTTCATCCCCATGAGGAATCTTCAGATGGAAGTCCAATATATGAGCACTGCTCTCATGTCTATATGAACGCTAACTTGAAGTTCGATGTCGTTGACCTTCGAGAGCGATGATTGACTGAGAGTGATGAGAGTTTCCACACTGGTTAGAAGAATGGTGATTTACTGCATATTTTCTACCAGATCGCAGCGTTATAGGTGGATTCTTTTGTATTTATGAATTGAGAATTTATCCCTCGATTTTGTATTATATCTGTGAAACCGGAGAAAAGATAGTTGTGTATATGATACTTTATACTAGGTGGTGAAGAAATTAGAAATGTAATTAATTACTTCCATACGTCACATTTTTCAGTCTTGAATACAAAACTCATACAATAATTGCGGGGCTTTTTTATTTTAAAAATAAAATATTTAATAATAATTTATGTTTTAAACTTCATATTTGATTATAAATTTCACAATATTACTTCGTTTTAGTTAAAATTCAGGTGAGATTTGTGATTTAATTTACATTCTCTGCATAGTTTTCCCTCACCTCAAATTTAAATCTTTTAAGTGATTAATAAAGGGTACTGTATTTGTTATTGATTTTAATTAAACCACTTTGTAAAGCTAATTATGTGTACATTAAAATGAAATATAGTTTTACTTTTTACTCCATTTGTTCGCTTTAGAGAATATAATTTTTTTAAGTATAGACTTATTATCATTTGTTATATAGTTAGAGGCTAAGTGACAAAAAATATAATTTTAATGTTTAGTTAAAAATTATAGACCGAGTATGTTTTCCCATTAAATTTAGGGTTTGGGATTTTTCTTTAAAATTGAAAACAAAAACTATAATCTTAATTCATAAACATTAAATTTCATGTTTTTATAGATAAATCATATTATTTTTATTTTTATTTTTTAGGAACTTAAGAACCTTTTAAATTAGAAAAATTAAAACCAAAATTAGTTTAAATTTCAGGATTAAAAACATAGTTAGACCTAAGAATTACAAAGTACATAAAGACTATTGGAATTTTCTTATACTTTGTAACTTCCCAAAGGGGTGTTTCTTTCTACACCCCATCATTTTTTCAAATTCCCAAAGACTATTTTATTTCAAAACGCAGCTTCCATGACAGTGTGTGGGTTGTAGATAGGTCCTGGAGGTTACTGCAACAAAGGTTGAGCTCGGCGGAACTCCTGGTGTGTTGATAAAACTTCATTGGTGATTTGAGGTAAAAATGAGATGTGTTGTAATCTATAATTTTAGGTTGGGTATGGTGCCGTCGGTGTTTTTGAAAATCAGGTTTTAAGAATGAGTTCCATAATTTATATTTTGGAATGGGAAAATGAATTTCAGAATTGAAAATCCATAAACGAATAAATGCATTCTAGAATAGGGTGCGCCAAAATGAAAAGTTATTTGTTAGAATGGGATTTCCAAAAGCGAAAAAAATTTCAGAATGGATGATCCTAATGCAAAGTTGTCTCCCATAATAGGCATTAAAAAAAAACTCTCAGAATGATTTTCATTATTTCACGTTTTTTATGGGTGCACGAAGAAACATGAGTTGGCAATTAATTTCAGAAAAGGTGAAAGTGTTGTCTATAAGCATAAAAATGTTTCACCATTTTATTAATGTGACAATTGCTGCACAGAGAAGCGCAGGAACCAACACTTTTCCTTCAAGCGGGTGCATATGGATTCGATTTGAAATTCATTTGAATTTTTTTATATTTAGTTTAAGTTTGAATTTAAATTAATTAAAATCCCGAATATATATATATATATATGTATATATATATATGTATGTATGTGAGAGAGTATAAATTCAAATTATTTTATTTTGAAGGATATACTTTTTCGACAAAGTTAACAAACTTTTTTTGTGTATTATTTTTTCTCATTATTTTTGTTTATAAAATTTGTTTTTTTTTATCTTGTAATACGAGAATCTATGTATTTTCTATGTACATTTATAATACGATGACTAATAATTTGTCAATTTTTTTATCCTTAATATTAGTTTTTAATGAATAAATAACAATTTATACAGAGTGGTGATACTTTTAACTCTCTTACTAAAATTACAACCAGTTTAAAACCACAAATATGTTATCTGATTGGTTGTAAACAATATAATTATAAAATTATGAGTCGCATGTTAGATTTGTTCTTAATAAAAGAAGGGTTGTCAAATGGTAATGATTTTCAAAATATATTTTTTTATTTTATAAATCAAGTCATGCATGTAAAGAAGCTTTTAGATTATGAATTCAACTTTGTAAGTATGCCATACTTCTAAAAAGAGACATGCAATCTAATATAATGTTTCTGTTGAAATTGAGCCAACAAAGTTTCAGTAATTTTAGTTGAAACTGATTGAGGTTTTGTCCATAAGGAAGAACAAATATTAACAAAATTAACAATTTAAAAATTATCCTTGACTAAAAAATTCTTAGGATGGATATTGATTTTAATTTTTTTTAAATTAGAAAAAACAATCCATATCCAATTATTTAAACTAAATTTAAAATATAAAAATATAAATTTACATCTGTAACACAGCTATTAAGCGAATTTAAAAGTGATTTTGACTAATGTTATTTATTATAAAAAAAAAGGAATAAAAGAGATAAAAGAAAGACAAATAATATGAGAAACATATTTCTTCTGCTCTTCTATTAAAATAAAAGTATAGGCCAGAATATATAGAAGCAATATATTCATTTTAGGTTTAATGAAAAAGATAAAAAAAAATGTGAAGAGCAAATAAAGATTAAAATTAAATAAGAACAAAATAAAGACTAGATATTATAAATAAATAAAAGTTAAGAATTAGAAATTACAAATATTAGTTTTCATTTATAAATTTTATATCCATATCCTCTCATATTATTTAATAATAAATTTGATTTTTTTAACATACAATTTTTTCGTCCATTTCATACTTTCTTCTCTTACCCATAACTATAATATAGTTACTAAAATATTCTTGTTTATTATTCAGATAAAAAAAAAATCACTTCTTTCTTCAAAAAGCTTTCAAATTTGCTTCTGGAATTGTCTATACAAAATGCATTATGAATTTGTTATTTTTAGAAGCTTGTAATTATTATTTTAATAAAATTTATGAATGAGGTAATTTATAAAAAAAAATAAAATATTATTCTGCACTAGGCAATCTGAAACTATATTTCATATTTTGGATTATATAATATAAAATATTTTTTGAATTACAAAATTGAAAATATATTTTAATTATGTAAAAATATATTTTCAATTTTAGATTGTATAGTTGAAAATGTAATTTTAAATTGATTATGAAATGATAAAGCATATGAAGTTGGTTATTTTTTATGTTATGAAAGTAAGTGAAGAAAATATGGGGTAAAGAAGAAAATGTCTTTTTTTACAATTTCTCACGGTAATTAGTGACGATTTTGTTTAGCTTTTCTTAATTTTTTTAATAGGTGTTTCTTCCTTTAATCTCAACAAATTTCTCCGTGCAATCCAATCAACTTTGGAAAAAGATTGTTTTATTTTATTTTTTAAATGATTTTTTGATTATTTTTTGGAATATTTACAGAACTTACTTTCCAAAATTCATGAGTATATTTTTAGAAAATATTTTCCAAAAAAAAAATTTCAGAATAAAATTTATGAAATAAATTTTTTAGAACATGTTCTAAGAACTTTCAAGAATAATAATAAATTCGATAAAATATTTTAATTATTTCACTTAATTGATGGGTGCAGGAAAAAATTTGAAATGGTAAAAGAAGAAACACTCCTTTTAAAAAGCACAACACTCACATAGGTGGCTATTAAGATGCATGATAGGGATACGAGTTAAGAAACGGAAACTAAGAACAAACTCTTGCTACTCTCGCTTTTTCACTCCTTTTCTTCTTAAATTTCAGACTTATGGTATCTGCAAAAGACACTCCGACGCTAAGACAAGCTTCGACACTCAATATTTAGTATTAGATGATTATCTGATCCTTTAGAATCTATGTTTACTTATAGTATGGACTATTAAACCTAATAAAAGTAGATTAACTAATACTAGATCATTAATTAATCTAATTATTCAGCCGGCCTGGTCCGATTCCAAAATCATGTCGTTAGATCCTTTGGACCTTACCGATAAACATTACATGCTAATGATAATTAATTTTGAATGAATTAAAATATTTCGAACATGAGTTTCTTTTATCAACAAAGTAGTTATTTACTGTATTATTCACAACCTGCATAGCCAAATTCCTCTTTTTTTTCGACAGTATTTAACTTCTCTCTTTTTTTTAAAAAGAAAAGCTATATTTTTGAGTTTTTATTCATTAAAGTAAAATACTTTTATTTTCACGATAAGTTTTTTTATATCTTTCCATAACGTAGTAATCGTTATATGAGCTGGGTGTGATTAACCTTTTTAAGTACACGAAGGAAATAACAAAAGTCATTATTTGATTTGTGTATAAATAAGGTAGAAAGAAGAAAAAAATTACATATTTCCATCTACAGATTCTGCTCTCTTTTTTTTTTATTAAGAAAGGAAGAAAGTGTCTTATTAACTATCATTTGTGTATATTATTGTTGAAAAGTTCTGTCATTTTATAATCATAAACTTTCTTCTCTCACTTTTTTTCTCAAACAAACAAGTGGATTTTTTTTATCAAACAACTAAATTTAATAAATCGTTAGCTTTTGGTGAAAATAAATAATCTTTCATAGGGAGTCATAATTATATATCATCTTATTATGTTTTTTATAAGGATATACAATTACTAAAAGAAGGCAGTCTTTTCATTATAAAAAAAACGCAATATTTTTATATTTACATATTTTAATAAGTAGGCGTGTGTACTTTCTTAAAAGAAAACAAAATTTGATATTTGCATCTTTTCTTTTTAATAATTATAAAACTTTATTATATTTATTTTTTTCTAAAATATTTCTCAAACAAATATCTGAGGTACTATTTAAGCAAATTCTCTCTGCACCTTTGTACTTTCTCTCTAAACCTTCATATTTTTTATAATTTTAACAATATCTTTATGAGTATGATGAATAGTGTACTGTCTTCTTTTTCATTTTCAAGTAATGATGGTTGCTAATAGTGCCTGACGGTGAATGTTGGTGATTGAGGTAAATTTTGTGGTACTTTTATTGGTGGTGGTTGCATTTTTGTTCGCTTATTTTGTTTTTTTGAAGGAACAAAACCTAAAAGAAAAAAAACCCATCAAGATGGAAAAATGAAGTATTAAACTAAAAGAAAAATTATCTTCGCATTGGAAACGTCAAATATAACGAATCTTCTCATCAACCATCTCACATGCTCAAATGATGAAACTACTATCTCTCTCTATCAAACGATGCACTTGGAGCACTGTGACTAGAAAGGAGGTATGTGAATGGAAGTATGGAGATGCAGGGATGCACGTGAGATTATATTAAAAGATTATATTAAAGAGTGAGATTATGTTTCATTTAGAATTATTTAAAAAGTAAAAATACAATGAAAAAATTAGAAAAAAATATGCGAAGGTGGAGAAGAATTTGCCTGTTTTTATGTATCATTAATTCATACTTCAAAAAGAGGTCATCAGAGTCTCTCTCAAAGAAAGTCCTAGATTAATCTCGTTCAATAAATTACTAAAGTTGGTACAATATCTTTCAATGTTTTTTTTTTTTTTCATTTATACATACAAGAATAAATTACTTTAGAATTGTGTCAAATTTTATTTGTAAAATAGGCATAATTCATTCGGTTTCACAATCCTTGACTAAGATTTCAAAAGACAGGCTTATACTGATGATCATGATAGAAGTATATTTTATAACATTAAATGATACTATTATTATTTTAACAAGACAATTATATTACTAGATTGAATTACACTGTGTAACACTAGTAGACATTTGACAAGACATTAGACATTTGTCTATTGTCTCTCATAAGTAAATATATAAAACATAGACATCATGTTGAAGTTATTTATAGAGATGCCACGAGGAAGGGCGATGCACACACAGTAACTATTATAATTCAGTTGGAAAATGCTAAAAATCAAATGTCACAGCCAAAAAAACCACAACCTTTGATTGAGGTGTGTTGTTACAATTGCAGGATTTCAGCAACAAAGTCATCAACCAAAGAATCAAATATTTGGTCTTCAACCACTGCACCAAGTTGAAAAGTATCAACCTCAAAATCTAGCCATTGTCCATATTGGATGCTCATGTCCCTATCTACCAGTTCATCCACCATTGAGTCCCCCATGTCCCTCCAACTTGAAATTTCCTTCCACACTTCCCTTGCCAACCACTCATTTCTTCTCACCATTGCAACCCCTTTTGCCCACATTTTGTAACCCCCACCAACATAACGCCTGCATCTCAAGTCCAAACACTCACTCACACAATCAAATATAGCTTTCCTTCTTATTCTACACTCACCACCATCACTCTCAAACCTTCCCCTTCGATTTTCCAACTGGTTGAACAGATGAGGGTTCACAATGTCACGAGCTCTGCCAAGAGAAAAGTCCATGTACATCAACTCCACATTACACAATATATCATTTACATAGTCTAACTCCCATGTACTTGATTGTCCAAACTTCATTTGGGAACATGTACTTGATTGTTTCCTTGGCATGGTCCAAGCTGATGCTGAATCAAACAAGTCTGTATAGCCACTTCCTGAGCTCACAACTTGCTTCCTAAAAGTAGATACAGTAGTGATCACGGGCATGTACCTTGTACAAAGGTGTTTTAAAAATTGTTTTATAAACTAGTTCTACACTACTGAATACATTACTGAATAAACAATCTCTCATTCAAAATCTATTGAGTTTTGAAAATTGTTTCTAAAGCAAGTTTTTTTTTAAAAAAAATAAAAAATAAATGAGATGTTTTTTCATTTTCTTCTATCTTCATCTTGTTCAACATATCCCTCAATTTCACACGGTTAGATCCCTGTGTCTTACACCCTGTTTACCAGTTGTCTGAACAACTTTGTTAAGTTTTATTTATGACAGCAGTTAATGAGAATATAAATAAAATGTTCTGACTCATTAAATAACTAATTTTAAAAGAAACAATATAATGTCTTGTGTTCAAGCAGAAACATGATACCACTTGTACCTCCTTTTTTGGTCTTCTGAACTGGTAGCATTTGCGCTGAATGGAGATTCACAGCTTTCAGTAGAAAAAGAAGGGTCAAGAACAGACATTGGACTCGGCTGTCCTGAATTGAATAACTCTGCTTCCATAGGATTGATATCATACTCCTCCATCTCATGAAGCTGTAAAATGTGATGAGTTGATTACCATTCAATGGTTATCATAAGGAATATTATGCCTCCAACCAAAGCTAGGCTGATTCCATATATAAGCAATTGATTCTTTCACTTGTATTATGTTACAAATTGTAGTTTTGTTCATATGTTATTTTAACACCCCAAATTCAGTTCCACGTTAACTGAATAAAAAAATAGTGATTTGTGATTTGAGCTAATTAACCTTTTTCCTCCTGGGAAATGGGGAATTAATTAATCTCTTTCAAATTTACCCATAAAGTAAGCAAGCCTAACTTCTCATATTGCGGAAATTTAACTAGAGTCTTGATATTACGCAATCATGCTAGAAAAAGGATAATAACAACAAATGCTAAAATATTCTCACATACCCGAAGCCTATGCTGGGATGATAATTCTGGAAGACAGGTACGGTTACTGAATAACTTATCTGTCAACATCATGTCTTTCTTCTGTTGCAACTGTGGAAAGAGGTTAACTGAATTAAGAGTGGGAACCAGATCTTTTGATTTTGGTGCAGTACTGGAAGGTGAGCTTGCTTCGAGCGAGTCGTCACAAGAGTTCCCAATTCCATATGTTAACTCCCTCAACTTCTGATCCAAGAGAATACCTAAGGCATCACCACCAATTGCATTGTATCCTACTGGAGACCCTGCATTGTCAGTTTCAGTATCAACGAACACTCTTCTCATATGCTGATCCATGGAATTTAGGCCAGATGTCTCAAAACCAGAATTGATTCTTGTCAATGGCATGCTAAATGTGAAGGAAACTACATCCGTGTCTTTCTTTTTTACTTCTTCAGCCCCACCATGGTATTTATTACCAACTAGATTAGACTGAACAGGCTTCTGTGATTTGTCAATGAATAAATTATCAACAACCCTACCATTCCAGTCCCTGTCTGTGGACCTCTTCTTCCTTGGGAAATTGTTTGTTCGAGTATACAAGACTTCCTTTTCACTATCTGTCACACTCGTTGATGAATTTTTGGGCCCAACTTTAGATTTTGCAATGGATTTATTGCTAGAGCTTCTATGTCGTCCACCTGAGGAATCCCCAGTCACAACTTTTCTACCTTGTGAATTGGAAATCAATGGCTTTGATGGAAGTTTGTCTCTATCCATTGAACAATTCTGTTTCTGATTATTCTGCCTGAGAACACCAGAAGCATCTTGACCAGAGGATTTCACGTGCAAACTTTTTTGAACATTAGCCTTCAGAGGCTTCTGGGAATTTTTAGTGTCACATTGTTCTCTCTGCTCCACCAAACTTTTTCCACTACTAAAACTCAAGCCTTCCCTTCTTTGGACATTCACTTTTGCTTGGATTGCAAGTGATATAGACTTCCCTTTATTTTTCGAATAACAATCTTCTTCTTCTACTTGAGTAGACGATCTTACAAGTGTATCTACAAGTCCATTCCAACTTTTGTTCAAAGATTGTCCTTTTAGATATTTGGCATCATTAGACTCAGTCAACCTTTGAGAAGATTCAGAAAGCCTGGTAGTTCTAAGAGAGGTTTCTCTTTTTCCTTTTGTATCTCTAACTAATGAAGATGAACTAATTAGTTGTCGCTTTTGTGAAGCCTCCACTTTTTCTTTAAGGTCTCTAACCCTCAATGATACTGTTGATGATGCTACCAGAGGTGTTTTAGCCTTTGTAGCAGCTTGGCGTCCAGGTTCAATAATTCTTGCTGCAGCTTCCATTATGTATGTAGCATTATTTGATGGAACAAAACGAGGGTTTTTAATTGAGGACAAAAGTTTATGGTGTGTAAAGGGAATAGATTTAGCTGATTTGGGAGGCATTACTTCTGTTTGAAACTTTTCAATTGGCCTGCTACGGGTATGTAGAGGATTTGCCTCCATGAAGTTCCTAGAAGTCCCCTCAGCTTTTTCAACCAACTTTCCAGAATATAGGATCCGATGGTCATGAAGATGATTGCTCCAGTACTTAACATCTTGAATGCATTGGCTGTCATAAGATGGAGTAGAATGTGGATCAGAAAAACTGGAAGAGGGCAATGAATCTAATCCCATAAGCCTGGCAACTACACCAGGGGCCCTTGTTCCACATACTTCAGAATCTATAACAGATGTAGCACAGCTATGATCAGCACTATCTCTACTACTTTCCCCTATTCCAATTTCACCATCTTCGTCCACCTGAAAGAATTAAACAAGAAACCGCTAAAGATTCATTACAAAAAATATAAAATACTATTTGGGAGCACAGTTTATAGTGATACCAGATAGGTAAGCATCGTTGCCAAGTTGCCATCAACTTTTCTTCTTTGTTTCAAGGACTCTGCTAATGGTGAAGAAAAAAGAGACAAAAAGAAAAACACAACGAGTTATAGACCGATAAATTTGTATACAAGTATAACAAGACATAAACACTCATCAAATTCTAAATAAGCAGTGCATTTACCCGGCGTGGTTGTAAATAATTTCTTCCGTGATTTTGAGGTCCAGTCAAACATATGGAAAAAGCCACCTTCATTTTTCGCTCCTTCTTTTTCAACTCTCATTTTCAAAGCAGAATTGAATAAACCTTTATGCTAAATTGGTGAAACAAAAAGAAATGTGAATGCTTTTAGTCGAGCAAGAAATATAATCTATAATCTATATAAATTTAAGATGTGTTTGGAAATGGATGGAATGAAATTGTGATATTATATAATGGAAACGAGGAAATCGTCTATTCAATTGTTTGACAAGCAAAATAAATAAATAAATTAAAAAGAGGCATTGAAGAACAGAATATATTCCATGAGGTTCAGTCCCATTCTGTTCTAGAAATTCAATAATCCAAACAATGACAGCTACTACTATTTCATTCTTTCTCTTTCCATAAATCCAAACGTAGAATGACTTATAGGTAAGCATGACTCAATCTCAATAGATACACACTAGGTAACAGATTGAATTAATCAATTACAACTAATGCAATCTAAACCAAATCATTACATGAAAACAAAACGACCAAAGTTTCAGATGATCATGTTTAAGTTTCTTTCGAAGGTAAAGCAAGAGAACACGAGTGGATCAAATCTCTTTGATCATCGTGTTACCAGAGTCAAAACCATAATTTTTCACTTCTCAGACAATAGAATCTCACACGGTTCTGGGTGCTACTCAACTTACAAACTTGAAGGTAACCAACAGCCATAAATATCTAAGAAAAACTCACATTTTTTTAATTATCCATAGTGGAAAAAGGGAAATATCTGCTTATATACAAGCATTACTTATCTTTCTCAACCCGATTAAAACTCTTACCCCATCTATGATGTGATGTTGTCACCTTTAAAAATGTCCTCAATTACAATCACAACAACAATTAGATACCCCACAAAGCCAAATTGAGGCCATTGAACAACCAAGAAGTGAAACGCAACAAAGCAAAGCAGCACAACTGAATACTGAGAGATACAACAGGAAAGTGCAAGTGCATCCAATTTGATAAATCGTCAACACATCAGTAGCCAAATGAAAACACAACAATTTGAAAAGCCAGAAAAAAATGAGGACAAGAACCCACAAAAAAAGACTAAGAAAAGAACAAACTTTACAGTGGCATTCGAGTAAGAGCTTACGTTAAGAAGGCGAGATGGATCAAGAAAGCATTGCGGTGTTTAAGACACGATGAAGCTGTTTGTATTGGCATACATGGGAAATGGGTAAATGCATCAAAATTGAGGTGAACTGAAGAAGGAAGTGCCAGCTTCAGTGAGATTGTGCAGTTCAACGTTCTAGTAGTAAACGGAAACAGAAATTAAATGCTTTTTATTTTCAAAGAAATTATTGTTTGAAAAAAAGAGATCTTTTTGGCATAATTGAATGTGAGAAAATGGGAAACTTTCTAACGTCTCTCTGCGAGCGATGACATTTCAAATTCCTAACTGGGAAACAGGGTCCATCATTTGACTCACTGCCACGTGTACAACATCTTTGTTTTGTGTCTCTTTCAAATTATGTCACCCTGATTTCTTTATAAAAAAATATACAATATGATTGGAATATAAAAATATATATAGAATATTGTTAGAAACTTAAATTGAGATACAACATAATTTTCTTTCAACTTTAATTTTTTTAATAACATTTATTAAGTTAAATTCTTCTTTTAAAATACTTCATTTTCGTATTTGACATGGATAAAGTTACTTTTTAAAGAGTTAAAACTCATATTTAAAATGAGTTATAGATCTTTACACAAGTATAATATTATATAAAGCACTTATTAAATATGTTTAACCAATAATTGTTCAAAAACATGGTAAAATTATTACAATATTTTACGGATATTTATTTTAATTAAAGCTTACAAATAAAATAAGCTAAAAATAGTTATTAATGATATATATATATATATATATATATATATATAAATAACTCTATTGAGTTATTATTATAAATGTTTATACCATTTTACATTATTCTTACTGATATCATATAATAAAATTAATTTTTTTTATCATTATTAAAAAAAAGAAAATTAGAACATAATTATAGTACTATATATTGTATTTATCTATATTCTAATTATGAATTAGCAAACACTGCAAATTTATTAAGTTTTATAATAATTACTTTAAAATATAGGTGTATATTTGTTTATAATGTTATCTAATCATATAGTGACATATTCTAAATTAGAATATAAAATTAAAAAAAAATCTATCAGAAAAAGTTAGTAGGTGATGTTAGACCATATAATGTCTTCATTAAGCAACATAAGACAGGTAATATATCATTTGTACCGGTCGAATCAGATGACCGAAGACATGATCGAATATTGGTTACAACATAATAAAGATACAGTTACAACTAAAGTTGAATGGGTCAAAGACACATCATGAGGTACTCGGGTAAATATCTCAACACAACGATAAACCGTAAGATACACTCCTACGATTTCAGGGAGCCACTGCACACGTTTTGACCAACTGATTATCTGGCCCACACAAGTAGAGGCCCAAGTCAACCTATAAATAAAACTTCTAAAAGGGGAAAAGGTACGTTTTTCACATTCTAATAGAACACACCAACTACACTAGCACTGACTTGAGCGTCAGAGTGCAATTGCAAGTACCCCCAATCGGCAGAGCACACACATAGCAAGAGGAAGAGCTTCGAAGGATTATGAGACTACCAACACGTCATCGAATTGTGTACGAGTGGATAAGTATTATCTAGGTCCCGTCATCCATACAGGTACAATTGGCGCCCACCGTGGGGCTGAGGTGATTCTTCAACTTTTCAAACACAAAGATCTCAACAAACAACAATGGTATCTACAAGGAACAACACGAACAATTACAACATGGCGGAAGAACAAATCGTGACGATCCAAGCCCTCCAAGCTCAGATGGAGGAACTACGACAGAAGGGAATAGCGGATCAACTACGTCATGAAGAGGATCGACGTAAACAAGAAGAAGAGCGTCGACAGGCAGATGAGGTGGCTCATTTAAAAAAACAAAATAGAAAGTTGTTGCAACAGCTTAGAGAATCTGTTAGGGAGGAACAATCCCACACGTCTAGGCCACCAACTCATCAAACTCATTAAATCCATCAAACACATCATACCTTTCTTACACATCCACCCCACCAAAGTTCTAAAAATATCGTTCTCAACAATGAGAAAAATCCAAAAGGCCACCCTTTCACGGATGACATAATTGCTGCGCCACTTCCTCATAAATGGAGAGGCTTAACTATGACCCTTTACGATGGTTCTTCTGACCCGGACAAACACTTGAACATATTTAGGACCCAAATGACTTTGTACACGATCGACCAGATGATATGGTGTAAAGTCTTCCCGACATCTTTTCGGGAAGGTCCGTTAGGATGGTTTACTGGACTTCCTGCTAATTCTGTGGCGAATTTTAAGGTTTTGGAAACGAAATTCACCACCCAGTATGCTATGAGCAGACCTCACCGTACTTCATCCATGTCTCTCCTCAACGTGGAACAAGAAAAGGGAGAGTCCTTGAGAACCTTTATGGAAAGATTTAGTAAAGTCTGTATGGGGATCAGGAACTTGAATCCAGAGATAGCAATGCATCACCTGGTCTCGACCATACTCCCTGGCCGATTCACCGGAAGCCTTATAAAACAGCCGCCACACGATATGGATGAATTGATAACAAGAGCTACAAAATTCATGCAGATAGAATACCATATTGATTATCACATGAAAACGTAGGCAGAAGCTTCTGAAAAAGAAAGGGAAAAGAATAAAGACATATGTCCCCCCATGACGGGGATCGATCGATACCGTTCGAACCGATGTCCTCGTTTCCATAATTACACCCCCTCTGACAGTACCTAGAGGAAAAGTTCTAGACGAAGCCTTACAAGCTGAACTTATCCCAGCACTCACACAAGCATAGACACCACGCAATGCCGACACAACCAAACCTTGCCAATATCATCGCAATTATGGCCACACGACCGAAGGTTGCCAAGCGTTAAAAGATAAAATAGAAGAACTTGTCCAAGCCGACCTTCGCAAATTTATTAGAACGTCTACCGCCACACCACGATATCCCCAGCGTGATACTGATTACTTTTCCAAAGACAGAGAATGCTCTGGACGAAGAGACACTCGAAGCCGTGATGATTATCGTCGTATGACACGAAAAAAACGAAGTGAAAGTCCGGTCAGACGAACCCGTCCTTAGAGTGAAAGCCCCGAATGAAGAAGTCGAACTAAACAAAAAGTTCGAGAAGTCATTAACACTATTGCTGGTCCAGTTTCGCTCGGTGCACCGGATCAAGAAATTAACTATATCGCCGGAGGATTTGCGGGTGGCGGATGCTCCAACTCTGCCAGGAAAAAACATTTAAGGGCAATTCAATTCGTTCACTCTACTTCGACACGTAAGCGTCCACATATTCCTCCAATCACGTTTACTGATGATGATTTCACCGCAATCGACCCAGTCCAAGATGACCCCATGGTCATCATTGTGGAGATAGACAAATTTGCAATTGTTAAGGTTCTGGTGGATCAGGGCAGTTCAGTCGACATTCTGTATTGGGAAACCTTTAAGAAGATGCAAATTTCTGAAACAGAGATACAACCTTATGATGAGCAGATAGTGGGATTCTCAGGAGAACGAGTGGACACCAAGGGATACATTGATTTGTTCACCACTTTCGCTGATGACTCTCTAAGTAAGACAATTAACATCTGATACCTATTGGTTAATGTCAACACCTCTTACAACATACTGCTCGGATGTCCTTTTATTAACAGGTTAAAAGCTATTGTTTCTACCCCTCATTTGGCCATGAAATTTCCTTCCGTTACTGGAGATATTGCAACAGTACATGTTGATAAAAAAACTGCGCGGGAGTGCTATGTAGCTAGCCTAAAAGTTGAACCGACCAGACGGTTGTATACTACAATGAACGACCGATCCCCCAACAAAAGAGGGCGGTCACTAGAGAGGCGTTCTAGGGGCCGAAACTCCAGAAGACACTTGGTTGCCCTTGTAGACCTAGATCCACGACTGGATGACCCTCAGATGGAGGTCGGAGAAGACCTTCAACCCATATTCCTCCGCGACGACGACCGTAAAACATACATGGGAACATCCTTAAAGTCGGACGACCGAGAGATGATAAGATGACATTGGTCAAGAATGCAAACCTTTTTGCTTGGACCGTCGCGGACATGCCCGAGGTAAACCCAACGTTATTACTTATCGTATGTCCGTATATAAGGAGGCTAGACTGATTGCCTAGAAGAAAAGAAAACTAGGCGAGGAGAGACGTAAGGCCACCCAAGAAGAAACTGACAAATTGGTATAGGCCGACTTCATCCATAAAGCCCATTATACCACGTGGTTGGCTAACGTGGTGATGGTTAAGAAGTCTAACGGTAAGTGGCGAATGTGCGTAGACTACATGGACCTCAACAAAGCATGTCCAAAGGACTCTTACCCCCTCCTGACTATCGACCGACTGGTCGACAGAGCAGTTGGGCATCATATTGTCAGTTTTCTTGACGCATACTCAGGGTATAATCAAATCTAGATGCACCCATGGGATAAAGAGAAAACAACTTTTATGACAGACTCCAACAACTTTTATTATGAGCTTATGTCGTTCAGCCTCAAGAACGTCGGAGCCACATATCAACGTTTGATGTATTATGTCTGCCACGACATGATTCGAAGAAATGTCGAAGTATATGTCGATGACATTGTTGTCAAATCTAACTCATGCGAACAACATGTCTCAAATCTAAAAGAAGTTTTTCAAGCTTTACGCAAGCATCGCATGCGCTTAAATCCCGACAAGTGCGCGTTCGGTGTGGAAGGAGGAAAATTCTTAGGGTTTATGCTCACCCATCGGGGCATAGAAGCAAACCCTGAAAAATACAAAGCTATCGCAAAAAATGCAGAGTCCCAACAACATTAAGGAAATCTAAAGGTTAGTTGGACGACTCACCTCCTTGTCCTGGTTCGTGCCGAAACTTGCAGAGCGAACTAGACCCATCGTCCAGTTGCTGAAAATGGCGTCCCGGTTCGAATGGATTGCCGAGTGTGAACAAATTTTTCTCCAGCTAAAGACATTTTTGGCATCCCCGCCAGTAATTCAAAAGTCGAACGCACGCGAGCCAATTATTGTTTATCTCGTTGTTTCAACCGAAAAGGTGGGTTCAACTTTGTGCAAAAGATAGAGGCAGAAGAATGACCAGTGTATTTTGTTAGCTGAGCACTCCACGACACCGAAAAAAGATATCAAATGATTGAGAAAGTTGCATTGACACTAGTCATCACCGCACGACGGATGATAATGTACTTTCAGAATCATCGAATCATATTCAAAACCAATTATCCTATTGTGAAGATTTTGACTAAACCTGACTTGGTCGAACGCATGATAGGATGGGCAATTGAGCAATCAGAATTTCACATTCAATATCAACCCAGGGGTTCAATAAAATTTGAAGCCCTTGCTGATTTTGCAGTTGAGCTTACTCCGCTGCCGACTGAAGAAGAACAAGCCAGATGGATCTTATATGTAGACGGATCTTCAAATAGTCGATCGTGCGGAGCAGGGGTAGTATTGGAGGGACTAGGTGAAATTGTCATTGAGCAGGCCCTAGAGTTTGAATTCAAAGCATCAAATAATCAGGCCGAATATGAAGCCATCATAGCCGGGCTTCACTTAGTTTTCTGCATTGGAGGTAAGAAAAATGACTTGCAAAAGTGATTCACGACTAGTGGTCGGACAACTTAAGGAGGAATATGAAGTTCGAGAAACATTACTTCAACAATATTTCCACTTCGTGCGGAATCTATTGACCAAGTTCGACAAAATATCTTTCCAACATGTCCGACGAGAAAATAACATTCGTGTGGACGCACTATCACGTTTGGCAACCACCAAATAGAAAGGAATTCACCAGTCGGTCATACATGTCACTTTGACAAAACCCAGAGTCAAAACAGAGAAATGTATGACAACTGATACTCAGCCAAATTGGATGACCCTCATCAAACAATACTTGACAGATGGAAAATGTGACCCACACTTAGAGAAATCAATGCAGCAGTAGGCCGTCTGGTTCATACTCATTGGCCAAGACCTTTATAGGTGAGGATATACTCGTCCGCTCTTAAAGTGTCTTGCTCCCGACCAAGTCACTTACGTTATGAGGGAACTACATGAAGGAGTATGTGGAACTCATTCTGGAGCACGAACCATAGCGACCAAGGTATTACGAGCCGACTACTATTGGTCGACCGTACATGGTGATTGTATTGAATTTGTTCGCAAATGCATAAAATGTTAAGAGTATGGCACCTTGTCACACCAAAAGCCTGAGAACCTACACTACATTTTATCTCCGTGACTGTTTGTGAAATGGGGGATGAATATAAATGGACCCTTTGCCCCTGGTAAAGGGCAATGTAAATTTTTGCTAGTCGACATCGATTATTTCACTAAATGGATTGAGGTCGAGCCCTTGATGGTGATAACCGCACGAAATGTCCAAAATTTCGTATGGAAAAATATAGTCTGCAGATTCGGCCAACCTCAGATTATCATCATCGATAACGGTCGACAATTCACCGACCGAGGACTAGCAGAATTCTATGAGAAACTTAATATTAAGCACATCGCAAGTTCAGTCGAACATCCACAAACCAACAGTCAAGTAAAGGTCGCCAATAAGGCCATCCTCAACGAGCTCAAAAAGAGACGTGGTCCAACCAAAGGAAATTGGACTGAAGAGCTTCTTGAAGTCCTATGGGCCTACTGATGCACCCCGCAGTCCACAACTCAAGAGACGCCCTACAGTCTGACGTACGACACTAAAGTCGTGATTTCTGTTGAAATAGTTGAACCCTCACTACGACGACAAACACTGGATTTAGACTTAAATAAGGAAAGCTTACTGGTCGGCCTTGAATTTATCAACGAGATAAGAGACAAATGCAGAACACGGGAGGAAGTGTGTAAGATACGGGCTGCAAGAAGATATAACTCGAAGGTAAGCCACGAAACTTTCAGAAAGGAGATTTAGTCTGGCGCATGCGCAGTGACGCCCGAAAGGATAGCGGGAAGTTTTCAAGTAACTGGGAAAGACCATTCTGTATCACCGACACAACGGCCAAAGGGCGTATCATTTAGAATATTTGTCAGGGAAAACTGTACCGAGAACGTGGAATGTCACGCATCTCAAATTTTATTACAACTGATAAATAAAATTAGTGCACTCTTTCCTCGCTCGGTTGTTTTATCCCTAAGAAGGGTTTTCGACCGAAAAGGTTTCAACGAGGCACTTTAAAAGTTATTTCTAAAAAATGTGCGCCATCAGCATAAATTACCGAGCATTCGGCCAACATCTAATCTTAGATGTTATTCACCAAAATCTTGGTCTGAAACTTATTAATAACTTAAACGTTATTTACCGAGCATTCGACCAACATCTAATAACTTAGTTGTTATTCACCAAAATCTTGGTCTGAAATTTATTAATAACTTAATTGCTATTTACCGAGGCGCTCGGTCTGCCAATTATAATTTAAAAGTTATTTACCAAATTCTTGGTCTGAAATCCATTAATAACTTAATGGTTATTCACCGAAGCATTCGACCATCACTTTATAACTTAAAGATTATTCACCAAAACTCTTGGTCTAAAATCCATTAATAACTTAATTGTTATTCACCGAAGCGTTCGACCAACACTTTATAACTTAAAGGTTATTCACCAAAATTCTTGGTTTAAAATTCATCAGGACGTTAATTATCATCTACCGATTGTTCGGTCAGGAATCTATCAAAACTTTATTACATTTATTACATTTATCGTTGTACTACTTGTTCGGTCAGACATTAACGATGAAGTTAGCATGAATTACTTAACAGAAACACATAAAGGAGAAATCATCAAACACAATTGTTCAAGATAGTTGAAAGTAAAGGTGTGGAGGAAACACAAACTGTTTAAAGCCCACAACCCGGGTCCAGGTACTTTTTCAATTTATATACTTCCCTCCATCGATTGATCTTGTTGGTTTGCTTCGGACGGTTGGATATCTTCCATTGTGTGGTCGACATTTCCCCCGAGCGGCACTAGTTGGCCATTCACCACATTTTCCCCAAGTCATACCTTGAGTCCTCGGCCGGTATGCCATGAAAGAAAATTGCCTGCCGAATGCCTTGGTTGAAACTTTCCTCATTAATATGCAACATAACTCTTGGAACTTTTCCATTTCAGCAGCAAGAGATTCTCCTTTGGCTTCAACATCAACTTTTTCCTTTAAAAGCTTATCTTGTTCGACCATCACTTTGGCAAGAGTTAACTTCAATGCTTCTTGTTCCTCCTTGGCCAGCCGATCCTTCTTTTGCATTTCCTCCCTGCAAGTTTCAGTCATCTCTATAGCACTTTTTAAAGAGTTGGCCGACTCTTCCAACTCAGCTTTCAGCTTCGGCACCACCACCGTTTGGGTCCTATTTAGTTCATCTCCAAGGGCTTTCCCCACAATAGTAACCCGACTTTGCAACTCAACTAGTTCTTCTATTAAATCTTTAGTAGGGATGGCTGCCAGAACACCTTCATCTTCTGGACGGAGCTCAAATTGCATAGCCGAAGCCACCTGCATTGAAGAGCCCAACATAGTAAGGGGTCTGCCGGACGACAGCCCTACTTCAGCGCCAACTTGAACCTTAGGTGGACGACCTCTCTTTCAGTTAACAGCTGGAGCAGCCACCGCCACGAGCGGTGCTATTTCTTCAACATCAGTCTTTCCTTTCCCAACCCCAGCAAGACTGCTGAGTTTTCATGCAACAACCTGTCTTTTTAGGTTGCTCATAAAACTACTTAAAGCGGGATCCATCCTTATGATAATATTTGCAAAGTACGAATATAAATAAACTACATTAACATAGCCAGTAATATAGCTGGATGCAAAAGGTCGACATACCATTAAAATCCGTCCACTTCGTGGTTGACCCATATAAAGCTATCAACTCTCGGGTTGGCAGCTTATAAGGCAGTTGATCAATAACGACTAAAATTTCTTTATCAAAGGGCGACAGAGACGACCACAACCAATTACCAAGTTGCGTCGATTTTTCTGTCCAGTGAAACGAAAATTTGGTTGTCCCATTTGTGTTATAAAAATAGTCTCGGCCACAAAAAATTTAAAGTATCTTTCTTTGAAATTTTTATACGAAGTAGTAAAAGCGGCAAAACGAATATTCCCCGGTCGGCTAGACAGAGATAACCAACTCACAGGAGTACTCGAACGTGTGTTATAATAATACAAAAATGATTCGGGGGTAGGTTCCAATTTGAACAGACGACACAGTACTCGGAACGCCTGAAGGGCTACCCATGAGTTGGGATGTAACTGTGTCGGTGCTACGTTGAGGGTATGAAGGACCCCCATAGTGAAGTTATCGAAAGGTAGGGTTACATTCAAATTAGCAAACAAAGTGCTATATACAAAGAAAAAATCGACCGGTGCGTTCTCCTGGCCATGACACACACGGTCGGTCACGCCACATATGTCAGCCATTATAGCTTCGGGCGGACAATTGAGCACTAGAAACGATTTTTCGGGTAGCAGCTAAGAAGGATTAGGAGACTACCAGCACGTTAGCGAATTGTGTACCAGTGGATAAGTATTACCTAGGCCCCGTCATCCATACAGGTACACCATTTTTACTTTATTTTCAGAAATTAAAATTAATATATATATATATATATATATATATATATATATATAAATTGGTTGGGACATGTCATGTCATTTCTGAATATTTTTTTACCAAACAAACATTCTCACTATTTTCTTTTCTTTTATCTTACATTTCACACATTCTTTTTATAGGCAAAATGATTAAATGATTTTTTAAAGTTTAGTTTTATAAATTTATACAGTTTTTGGATTAACAGAATTAAATTTGTTTTTAAAGATATTAATTATATTTAAACCTCTAATTAACAGCGTAAATTTATTTAATTTTTAAAGTTAATTTTTTTACTAGTATATTATTATGTAAATTTATTTAGATTATACTTTAAGAGAATCTTTTATCTAAATTTGTATTTAATGAATTATTTTTCATATTTTAGATTTTAAAAGTATTCACATATACATCTGTTTTTTATGTGGATAATAAAACCGATGATGTGTAATTTTTTAAGATAAAACAAATAAAAAATACTCATGTTGAAGTTTTACCATCCTATCAATTTTTTAGACAAAATAAACTTGGACCTTTTATCATCCTATTATCGTTTATGATTTTAGTTATATGAGAAAGAAAATCTATGATATTTAAACTTAAAAAAAATTATTATGCAGGGGGTAATAGATTGGTTAGAAGAATATTATTTATATGTTTTTTTTGCATTTTAGATATATTTTTTACAAGTTTGGTTGTATCTTGAATATTTGGAAAGATACTAAGTCTAATATGATTTAGTTTGTTTTCTTTCAAAAAAAAATTATATATACTTTAGTATATTTTAGTAGATATATAATAAAAGTAATGAGTTATACATAATTGTGGTTAGGTATATTATTAAGAAGTGAGAAGTGAACTTTAAGTTTAAATTAACCTTATAAATTGAATTATAAAGTGATGTTTACATTTGAAATATTTGTATCTTTATTTGATATGAGATCTCTAACACACTCATCACACCGATACCTGTCAATTCACTATATATTTATAGATGGTCTGATAGTAACTCACTAGTCTAGAATTATTACTCACTCCATTATATTTTAATTGATGTTCTTTTATTCAAAATTTTGTTTCTATTTATATGTTTGTAAAGTTTAAAACTAAATTAATTATTATTTAACTAATTATACCTTTATTTTTCAAATTTTAAATATTTTTTTTAATATTTGAAATGAATTATTTGAAGAATAATTTATAATAGTAGAAATGCTAATTATTTGGAGGATAATTTATTGGTTTCCATAACTTTGTTTAACTTCGTCTCGTTGTATAAAATTTAGAGAGTAAAATGATAGAGATTGATTTTTTCAAGGTTAAATGCTCTTTATTATTATAATTATTTTTCAATTTTATTTTGTAACATCTCTAATTTTTTTTATCCATATATAATAAAATAAAAATAAAATAAGAAATATGTAATTAACATATGAATATGTACATTTCAAAAAAATATTTATTTTTATAGGGATTTTAATATGTACAATAAAAGTTATCAAAACAAAAACAAAGCATTCAAATGAAAGCTATGTCATCCTCCAGTTGTTCACTGAGGAGGTCTACTACATACAACCCCATCTGCTCACGTGTAAAACACGATCATCATAGATAAAGAAACAAACACAAACAAAAAATAGGGTAAGCTAGCTATATAAATATTTCTATATAACTTCAAATTCAAATTAATAAACATAATTCATCAAGTCTCATACAATTTCTCAAACCATCAAGTGTCTATTAAAATTCACAATTCATCCACAGAGTCATGCACATAACATCTCAATATATCATCATCTAGTATGATAGGGCTTGACAAATCAATACACCATTGACCTGAAATATATTTAATTTCGTCATACTCTTCTTTCCAAAGTAATGATTCCATCCTAGCATTATTGCTTGCTCATTTGACAAGTTGAAGCCATACACTTGCAAGATCCATGTTATCAAAATTTCATACGACAGAGGCATGTTGTTATCTCGACATTTCATCATGTGTTGCATGATGTAATGAGGCCAATTAATCATTATATTATTTTTGATGCACCACATCATGAAAATATCTTCATACAATAGTTGTGTGAAGTTGCTCCCACGAGGGCACAAGATGTGCACCCATGTGTAATGTAATAGTCGGTCATTTATTTTCAAATTACCGACATTTCTGACATTTTGACCTTGAACATTTTCACAAATCATGGATGATAATACTAGTGCTCGATCAAAACTTACTTCCTCAGGGATCGTCCCAGGGTTAACTTAACACCGTTATACCTCATATTGACAATGTTTATCCAATCCAATTGATTAATGTGTATTCGCTTTCCGCAAATCTCAATGGCAAGGTGACCAATAGGTGTGATCTTTAGATTTGTATAAAATACTCTTACCAAGTCCTCATAATACGGAAGTTTGATTCCAAGGAAAGGTTGTAAACTTTGGAAATTCATAAGGTTTTGGAATTCAAACCCTGAAGCAGCAAAAAATGGAGAATGCATAGCTTTTGGTGATAAGATTGATCTTCCGTGAAACATATTTTCAAACATCATCTTTTAACGTTTTGTACTAAAGTATCTTGAATAATCAAGAACTTCTTCAATCCCCATTGCTGGGGAGGAGGAACGACATGATCTTTTGCTAGAGCTTTACCCTTACGGGTTCTGTGACATTTCTAGGATGATGATGTCATGTATAATGCAATTACTACAATACTGTAATATAAAAAATCGATTTAAATATATACACAAATTATGAATAATAAAACATCAATTCTATTACTATATTAATATTTTCATTTTAAATAATGCATATAATTAATTTTGATTAATAAGACAAACTTAATTTATATTAGTAATAATAATCCAAAAGGTTACATTCAATTGACTTTTAATTAGTATATTAAAAACTGTATACATATATAAATTAATATGTTCAACTGTATATAATATCTGAAAGTAATAGAAGTAATAAAACATATCTAAATTAATACATGAATTGTATTATTTAAATACACATAAGTATTGAATGATTGGATATGGAAAAAAAATGCAGTTTATATTTCCCTACTGTCAAAATATTAATTTAAAATAAAAAAATCTTTTTTTAATAAAGAATTAAATGTTCAAAAAATACTTTTTGTAAATAAAAGAATCTAAAAAATAAAGGAATAATATAAAAACAGAAAACAAAATTGAATGTGTTCTGACTAATATTTTCAAAAAAAAACTCCTATTAATCAATAACAAAACAATAATTACATTAATTTAGTTTATATTTAAAATGGATTTTAATTAACACTCTCAAAATTCATTCAAATGGATTTTCAATAATAAATATATTTAATTTATTAAATTAATTTTAAATTATGTAATATAAATTTCATTACTATCTTAATATTTCTATTTTAAATTAATGTATATAATTAATTTTCATAAAAAATAAATAAATAATTTTTAATAATAATAATATTTCAAAAAACATATTCACATCTAAAATTTAAATTAATGTCAAAGAAAATAAAAAAATATATTTTATAAAAAAATATATTTTATAAAAAATTAAAATAAATTACATCAACAAATTAACATGGATAATTAATTTAGTATGATTTCAAAATTCACATCTAAAATTACAAACTTATTAACATAAATAACTACTTTAAAATAATTTAAACAAATTAAATTACAAAATCCTAAACATCCAAACAAAATATAAATTTAAACCACAAATTTAAACCACAAATTTAAACCACAAACAAAAAATACATATAAAAAAACACATACATCCAAACAAAATATAGATTTAAAACACAAACAAAAAATACATATAAAAAAATACATACCTAAAGAAGAGCATAAGAAGATCAATTACACTAGATGAAGTACAACACCACAAGAACACAATAATAACCTGTGCCTGAAAACAATTCACAAAACAAAATTTTAGAAATTTGAAAAAAAGCATGAACATAACTGATTAATCCATGCCTTAAAAATACAGCATAATCGATTATGCATGCAGTTATAAATCCAACATAATCGATTATTCTACAGCATAATCAATTAACCTGACTTTTACACAGAGCACATAATCGATTATGCTCCAAAAAATACACATATAATCGATTATGCCACTAGCATGATCGATTATTCACTATTTTTAACAGCATAATTGATTATGTACTCTCTTGTTTTTCAGTGATAATCGATTATGTGCTCTACAAAATTCACAGAATGCTAACCTGAGATCAAAGATGCACTATCAAACTCACTCCCCTACCACTCTGCTACCTCACGAACCTGTCCAAGCTTAGTAAACCAATCTGTAACTTTGTAAAGATAATTTGAGTTTGTTTGAGTGAATTTTGAAGTTCCTAGAGGCATGGTTTTATATACGTGAATGAGCAATTTATTATCACACATCTACTCTCACCCACTGCATTCATGGCATTCAAATGGCACTCTGTCGTCAAAGGATTCCTGAGCCAAACTCAGGAATCTCATGGCATGCGTAAACAGCAGTCCATGGCAGTGGCATGTAGTGATGCACTGTGCTTGTCCTCTGCATGCATGACATGCTCGTGAAGAATAAAATGAAGAAAAGTAAGGGTAGGATGGTAAGTTGAGGTGTGTGATGTGTCTTTCAGCTTACCACTCTCTCCTTTCTCTTCATTCTTCAGAGGACGCCTTAACCGCTTCACTTCCTCTCCATCCGCTCCCTCACCCGCATGTGCCGACTGAAGCAAACAGGAGTGGTACCCTCTCATCCGTCTTCGACTACAATGCTGCCCTAGAAGCAAACATCGTGTTTGAGAGGAAGTACAAGAAGAGAAAGAGCTTGTTTTGAGAAAAAAATCGTTCCGAAAAGTTAATTTAAAAAAGTATAGTATATGTTTTGAAAAGTTTACTTTGTAAATTTTGTTTTGGAAAATTTATTTTAAAAGGTATAATGTACATTTCAGAAAGCTTATTCTAAATTTTTTTATTCCAAAAAATTCATTTTGCAATATTTTATGTGTTCTATAAATCTTATTCTGAAAATTTAGTTTCAGAATTTTTATTCTGAAAATCTGGTTCCAAAAATATTGTTATGAAAATTCTATTATGAAACTCTTGTTAAAAAATCATGTTCTGAAATATTCTTTCAATAAATAAGTTGGAAATTACTTTTACATTCGCAAAATGTAATTTAAAAATTATAGAGAGGTAGTTAGTAATTATGGGAGTATATATAAGAAGAAAAAGACTTCAAAATTTAAAATGTTGTTCAAATTCAACCAATGCCCGATATTTATGAGTTTTTATGAACAAAATCTAAAGGCTTTTGCTTCCTATACTCCCATTCCTCAACATGCACCAAATAGTTGCTGAAATGACCAAATTGCCCTCTAATCGCTTTTTCCTCACTGCAGCCCACCACCATTGTTACTGTTGCAGTAGAAAAAGAAGAAGAGAATGAGAACGTTGCAGAGGAAGAAGAAGAGCGAAAACAAAATTGTTTTTTAAAACACATTTCACGTGTTCCAAAAAGTTCTTTCCAAAATATATTATGAAAAGTTTATCTTAAAAAACTCATTTTGAAAAACAGATTCCAAAAGATATCACATACTTTCTAAAAAAATTGTTCTGAAAATGCTATTCCAAAATGTATTTCATGTTTTCTGGAAATTTCATTTCAAAAATCTTGTTCTGAAAATCTTATCAATTTCAGAAAACGTATTTTAGAATTCACATTGCATAAATTCTAGAAAACATGTTTTTATAAAAATTTCAAAATTATAATCCATAAGTCACTTTAAGTAAGGTAAAATGGTCAATTTGGGCATGAAAAATAAGGTTCAAGCTTGTTGAAAGCTCGTTTTGAATAAAATTTTGCAATCCAAGTCCATGTGCTTTAAAGATCCAAATTTAATTTATTCTCTCAAAATATTAAGTCCATGTCCAATATTTCATTGAGTGGTTTTGATTGAAAGTTGTACCTGAGTGGAGAGATGGGCCCAGGCACGGTCGGTTAACGTGGTGTAATTGCTGACGTGTCGATCTTCTTCTCCTTCGGTCGGTCGTTCCTTCTTGGTGTCTCCTTCGGTCGGGCGGGGGAGGGTACCTGCGAAGGCACTCCGACGCTCAAGTAAGTATGAGATTTTAAGTGTGGTTTAGTA
>Ga0123342_1001436_pt1 | contig 40073 bp, 18 predicted proteins | sample Turbeawhitnodule_FD_89960 | JGI IMG/M metagenome (GOLD analysis project Ga0123342, IMG submission 89960) | Root nodule microbial communities of legume samples collected from Mexico - Turtle bean Mexico white nodule | ecosystem: Host-associated > Plants > Roots > Nodule | place: Mexico: Nepantla...
AAACAAATTACAAACCAAACCTTCACTTAAATGTTGGACCACACATCACAAAATTATGTCAGAGACCAAATGTTGGACCACACATAAAAAAATGTTGCACATGGTGGACCCTACATCATAAACTACTCTGTATATGTTCTCTAAAAGTAATAAAAAACAGAACCACTCTGAAACTAAGTCAAAAATTACTAACCTTATAAAGGAGCAACCACAAAATGACACCACGGTCTGGATCGCAATCGCTGCCCCTTCACCACCTTTGGACCGCACCACATAATCGCTCCTCCAAATCGACCATGGGAACGCAGCTCACCATCGTAACTCACGATCGCACCACAAAATCGAATGAGGGGAGCACACCTTCGAATGGAATCGAAGCAGGGAAGCGCACCACAGAATCCAACCAGGGGAGCAATCCTCGTATCAGAAACCCTAAATCAGAAATTCGAAACCCGATTTGAATAACCTAAACCCTAATTCAGTATTCACCAAAGTAAATGTAAGCACAATCCTCGTAACTTACACGTGTCTGCCACATAAGCACCATGTAACGCCGTTTGGTGATATTTAACAGAAAGAACCATTTTGAATATATTTTAAAAAACTTAGAGACCAAATTGAATTTTTTAAAAACCACTATAACAAATTGACTATTGGCTATAAATATAAAGACGAAAAAGGTAATTAAACCAAAAGAAAATGACAAAAAGTCTTTTATTATATATTTCAAAAATAATAAAGAGAATACTCTTCTACATACATATACATATAGATAAGTAATTAAAACAATTTCAATTAATATTTTAATACAATTTGTCACCTGACTTCATTTTATAACGAAGTCGTGGAAGCTTAGCTTGGGTTATAACAATTTGGCAGGGTGGATGTTTCTCAGAAGAAATTGCTATTGTTATAAACAACATTCAGCAATGTTCAAGATACAGATTCAATTAGTTAATAAAAAATATTTTCATTTCCACGTTAGTTAAAAAGAAATCCTACAATTTTTTGTTTTGTTTTTCTTTTCCTTCTTTCAACTGTTTCACTATATTATTTAATAATTTATTTTTTCTCTTAATTTATAACACACAATCAACAATTATTAGTTTTATTAAATAGTAAAATTAATTTCAGGTGATATATATATATATATATATTCCAAATCATCTTACATTTCAATTTCATGAATATAAGGCACCTCTATTATATAATATAAATTCGTGGTAAACTTCAACGATTTCGTTATAAATTGAGTACCACGACTTCTATTAAAATATTAATTAAAGTTATAAAATTTTATTATCTAGTAAAAGTTATATTAAGAATACACAACTTCATCTTCATTTATGCAAACTAGTTTTAGCTTTTTTTTATAGCTTGACACGATCTTAACATGTAGAAGACTCACCCCTCTTAAGTAAATTAACCACTTTCTCTACCAGTGCTCAGTATATCTCTTAGCCGTCTCTCATATTTTATGTAGTCATTGGTCAAAATGTCAATTGCTTCAGAGAGTAGATACCACCCACTTCATGCCTCAATTCCTCTTCAACAAGTGAAGGCACAGCCACACAGAAAATCAAGCAAAACCATTTTTTTTATTTCATATTATTAAGAGGGTTGAATTAAAGAAGACAGATTGAAAGAGACCATTTCATTAAAAAAAATGGATTTGGAGGGGAAACAAGACGTAAGAGGCAGAAAGTCAAAAAATGAAGCTCTTTTCATCTAAACACTATTTTCCTCCTTCGTTTGTCAACTCACAAGGCAACCACTAATGCTTCTAATATGTTCTGAGATGTATGTGAACTAAAGTACAGACGCTTTCAACTGGTTTTTCTGCCATGAAGGGTGTTTTTCCCATCAGCTTCATGCTTTCTTGCTTCTTGCTGCTTTTGGATTCTTCAACTGCACTTCCTCTATGCCTTCATTCAGGTCTGCAGACCTTTTCTGCCTTTGCCATTAATTTTTTGAGCTTTGTTTTCATTATGAATGTACATGGTTTTGTTTTCTTTATTACTTTTTTTGTAGAGCGACCATTTACCCTCAATACCACGATCGGGTTTTGCCCTTACAATGGCAGCACGTGTTGCCATTCCACAGAAGATGAAGGGATACAGAAGCAATTCCAACTGATGAATGCATCTGATCCTGGCTGTGCCTCCATTTTGAAATCTATACTTTGTGCGGTAAGTAAGGTTCTGGTTTACTCAAACAAAACCATATAGTATGTAGAGGGAAAAAAATGAATAAAAGCGTTTTTTTCTTTGTCGCTCTCGTAGGGGCCATAACAGCATATTTCAAGGTCTGCATGGTTGACTCACTGCTATCAATGATTTTTACGTCATAAATATCTGGACACGTGTTCATATCGAGGCTCAAAAGTATGCTCAATTTCACTCGATACTTTCAAAGTTAATTTTTTCTTGTCATACGAAGTGACTAAATTGTCGCGTGAGCTTTTCAGATGTTGTCAACCACTGTTTTATATTTCAAAACCAACCAACAAGTTCTGCCCTGCATGCTGCAGTTCTGTGTTGTCTAACTTTCTTTTGTTTGTAGAGATGCGACCCTTTTTCGGCGGAGCTATTTACTGTTCAATCCACTCCCAGATCAGTTCCCGTGCTTTGCAATTCGACCATCCCTGGAAATTCCTCTCAGTCAAAAGCAGCAGTGCAGGACTTCTGCTCTGAAGTATGGGACACATGCCAAGCTGTGTCAATTATAAACTCACCATTTTCCCCTTCATTACAGGGCCAAGCAGGAGGAACACCGGGTAATAACGCCAATGCAACCAAACTAACTGAATTATGGCAATCAAAAACAGATTTTTGTAATGCATTTGGTGGAGCCTCCAATAGTGAATCAGTTTGCTTTGAGGGGGAACCTGTTGAACTAAATAACACTCGAACTCCTATGAACACCCCTCATGGTTTGTGCCTTGAGAAAGTTGGGGATGGATCTTATCTCAATATGGTTGCTCACCCTGATGGCTCTAATCGCGCATTCTTCTCTAGTCAAATGGGTAAGGTTTGGCTGGCAACTATTCCTGATGAGGGATCAGGAGGACAATTGGAACTTGATGTGTCAAGTCCCTTTGTTGATCTAACCGACCAAGTTTATTCTGATACTCAACTTGGAATGATGGGAATGGCATTTCATCCAAACTTTACAAACAATGGTCGATTCTTTGCTTCATTTAACTGTGATAAGGATCAGTGGTCTGGATGTAACGGAGTATGTTCTTGTAATTCAAATGTTGATTGTGATCCATCAAAGATGGGAAATGAGAATGGTGTTCAACCATGCCAGTATCAAGCTGTTATTGCAGAATATACTGCAAATGGTACTGCATCTCCGCCATCATCGGTACACATCTCTATACTCATAAAAGTAGTTTCTATAATAAGTTTAACTCAGGGACCAAGTTGTTCTTGATTTTTCAGTTAAGTGCTAAACCAGTAGAAGTGAGAAGGATATTTACCATGGGCCTCCCTTTTATATCTCAACATGGAGGCCAAATACTCTTCGGACCTAATGATGGATATTTATACTTCATGATGGGAGATGGTGGAGGCTCAGGTGATCCATACAACTTTGCCCAAAACAAGAAATCATTGCTTGGAAAGATTATGAGGCTTGATATAAACAACATTCCAAGTGAGTTATACATCATAAAGCATTTACCATGCATTAGAAGCTTGATGACTTCTTGTGAAATATTCTACCATTTAATTAATTAAATAGTGGCCATAAAGTAGAATGGATTCCTAGGGAATCTTGTAGCACGGTGATTTGATAAATAGAAAATGTGAAGTTTATTCTTTTTTCATTTCTCTGTTTCTACACACATTGTAAAGTTATTGAATGCTAAATATCATTTGTTCCCTCACTCTTGAGAATGACATCTAACAAATGTTCAGGTGCATCAGAAATCAGCAAACTTGGCCTTTGGGGTAGCTACTCCATTCCTAAGGATAATGCGTTCAGTGAAGATAAAGATCTGCAACCTGAAATATGGGCCTTGGGATTAAGAAATCCATGGCGATGCAGTTTTGATTCAGAAAGACCTTCCTACTTTTTTTGTGCAGATGCTGGACAGGTTTGTCAGTGCTAATCCTAAAATAAATCTTATGGTAGTTAAATTTATACAGCACTGTAATGCAATCTGTAATTTAACTCTTCTAGTGTGAGTACCATGCTGTTAAGTATTACTATTAACTAGCCTGCATATATTGAAAGTGTTGATGCACTTCAAGCCACAATAGACTGAGCATTTGAGAAATCAGAACTCCACAATCTGACATGACTAGAGCCACAGAAAAAAATTAAGTGGAATATATTACATAATTGATTCGTAGGATCTTTATGAGGAGGTGGATCTCATCACAAAGGGTGGAAACTATGGTTGGCGTGTTTATGAGGGACCCTATCTTTTCACTCCTACAGAGTCACCTGGTGGCAACACCTCCCTCAACTCCATCAATCCAATTCTCCCAATATCTGGATACAACCATTCTGAAGTAAACAAGAATGAAGAATCTGCATCTGTCACTGGTGGATATGTCTATCGGTCTAGGACTGATCCTTGCATGTATGGAAGGTAAAAACAAACTTTTCTTAAGTTTGTAAGGAAAATCAGAAACTCTCTGTTGAGGAATATATCAAATTATAATTTATCAAGACACATATTTTTAGTTCAATGAGTATCGATATTTAATGTTTCCTACTAAAGAATAATTATAATATGTCTATTTCAAATTAGAAACATGTGTATTCATTGATTACTTAATTATAGAAATTAAAATGATAGTGACATTAAATACCTTTTATAGAACTTTGAAGAATCCACATTGTTTATCATTAATCAGTGTTTTTTCAGGTACTTGTACACTGATCTCTATGCTGGTGCAATATGGACAGCCATTGAAGATCCCCAAAACAGTGGAAATTTCAGCACCACCAGAATACCTTTCTGTTGTGCACATGACTCTCCTATCCAATGTGACTCAGTCCCTGGAAGCTCCCTTCCAGCACTGGGCTACATTTTTTCATTCGGTGAAGACAACAACAAAGATGTTTATATTCTTGCAAGCACTGGTGTTTACCGTGTTGCTCGTCCAAGCCGTTGCAGTTACACTTGTTCACTGGAAAAGGCAACGACCACTCCTCCTTCTTCCCCTTCTCCATCTCATTCAAGCTGTTGTAGTAACTTCTTCTCCGGATATCTGTTTCTGCATCTTTCATCCTTTTTGTTGCTTTACATAGATTTTGTGTAGTGTTGCCTTGTGAATAATTCACATTGCAATAGGAAGTTAGTTTTCACATGTTAGTTACACATGTATATCTACATGCATTGCAGCTATTGAATCACTCTGGCATGAAATAATAACGTTCTAGTTTAGGATTCACGTATTTTGAAAGAAGAGCTGAAGGGCACATTTCTAAAACTTGCTATGATCTGAAAACTCCAAATTATGCTAAAAATATATTATCTGTGGATGAAATTTCTTGAAGGTTTGAAGTATGCAAAATATAATCTAGAGTCTAAATATGCAGGATATTACTTATGTTAGTAGGACTAGTTGATTAAATGTGGCACATAATGTGCTACTCCAGCTGCAGCTTACAAGTTCCCAATTTTGGCCAATTCTTCATACTTTCATCAATATCCAATAATTATGAGCTTGGTGAAGTGCAAACCTTGAAAGGTGTTTTACGCGTCTTAGCTGTTTTATGCCATAGTCCAACAACTCAATAGTGTTACTATTCTTGAAAAGACATCATTGAACTGAGGTTGAGCAACTAAGGTGTTTGCAGCAATTGGAGTGTGGCAGCAATTAACAATGTTGACAATCTGGTCCATACAAGTGTCAGTTTTGGAGTGACCTAATAGTTTGGGACGGTTTGGTACAGCTGGATAAGCAATTACTACTTGTAGAGGTGAAATCAGGTTGAACATTCAAGAATTGACAACTCACTGCAAAAGAATACTGTTCAACCTGACACTGAATTGCTTTCATCAATTGATGTCCTTAATTAATCAGAGAAAGGGGACAACACAAGGAAATCAATACTTAATTTCATCTATACACCAATCAAAACCAATCATCAATCAAAATGCTAAAATGGGGTTTTTTTTTTTTTTATCTTCAGTATAGGACAATTAATAGTAGAATACACATTTTTTTCATCATTCACTTTCTTCAAGATGATTCTTGCCAAAATACGGAAGTGTTGAGTTAATGATTAGATATTTTGTATTTATATATTGTCCAGACTATTTAATTATACCACCAAAATCACGTCATTATAGTATTAAACTTTTTCATCATCAATATTTTTCTCAATAGATAAAGGATAACCTATAGCAAAGACAAAAATGCATTCTTACATTAAAAAAAATGAAAAAAGCCAATGTGAAAAATGAACAATTACGCATTTACCTTCAAATATAAAACAAACAAAAATGTAAAAAAGATATTATGTTATCAATCAAACCATTGTAAACTCTCTTTTTTTCATTTTTTACTGTCTCTTCCATTAATTCAAAGTACCTTATTTTTCACTTTCTTTCTCTTTACCCTCAGGTTTTTTTTTTTCACACAGTTCATACAAGTGAAAGCAGAGTTAAAGATGACAGAAGCAACAGAAGGAAAGAAGTACAAAAGATCATTATGAAAATCAAATCCAAATGCGGAGTTCTAAATCACGTTAGTAAATCTAAAAAAGTGAAATAATTAAGAACATTGGTGTTCTCTATAATGAAATTTTAGTGCAATTATTACAACGAAAAGAGTTACAATAATTACATTGCCATATTTTTGACCAATTTAAGGAGTTATTTTTTGTAATATATCCAACACTCTATGCATTAATTTCCTATTCTTATCATCTGGGGTAGGATTGTTTTGAGCAAGAAGAATTTGTTGAATTAAGCAAGCCATGTGACCCTATCAGAATCTTTGGAAGATCGACCCAGTCAAGTTCAGTCATGTTCCATTACATATAATCCATAGTGGAATATTTGACTTCACCCAATTCATTGAGTAGGCTAGTACGAATCATAGCTTTAATCACTAGTTCTTTTTCTACTTTCTCCTTTTCATTCATGGAACCTCTTCCACACCTTTCAACACAATATTGAATGTAAGAAGCTATTAAACTTATTAAAAAGGTTTGAAACTTTCAATCATGCTTGTCTTCATAAATATAAATGTGAAATCTCGTATTAAACAACAGTAGACAAGTGAATCTAGCTTTGTATACGTGCATGATGATGAACAAATTATGTCCCACATGCACAGGAGAAAACCTAGTATTAATTATTGTTTTGTATCTCTCCCTCCCTCTGCAATTATTGTAAACAAAACATTGATAGTTAAGAAAAACTTCCTCACATTCCTCAAACACTTCTTTTTTACATCTAATAAACTTAACAATATCTATCTGTATATATGAATCTAATATTGTGTATTACTTTACATCGAAAAGGAAGTTCTACTTGTTTTCATTGTGGATCAAGCTTTAAACTTTTGTTCCACTAATGAATTTGCAAAAATGCTACCTACCTTTTTAAGGCAAAGGGGGGAATAAAATCAGCAATGTCGAAATTCTTCAGTTTCAACATTTCTGTTAGACAAGTTAGAGTTTCCCGTTTGTTAACTTAACATGTCAGGTTTAGCTTTTGAGAAGTTGAAAATCATTGTTTGAGCAAATTGTAAGAAACTATAATTTTAGATTTTGAAAAACAAAACCAATCTTGATTAGACTCATGTGTTTCCATCAAAATTTCTCAAATAGCATACTAACAACAAGTAAGAATTGCTTGAACTCGCACACTTGATCATGGTTAAATCCATGTTGAAATGTATTAAATAACAGAAATAAATAAGAATTACTTCAGATTATGTTCAGGTTTCACACTAAACTAAACCAACAGTCTCATCCAAAAGGGAAGAAAAAAAAGTAGATTTTTTTTTCTGAATTTTAAAGATAGAGGAAAGGCAAAAGAAAAAAAAATCCAAAGTAAACCCCATCAGCAGTTAAATCTAAAAGGGAAGAAAACAGTAGATTTAATTTTTCTTACATTTGACCAAAGGTGAAACGAAATCTAACCTCATAGCTCCAAATTTGAGGTACTGTCCCTCTCTATCATCACTGCCAGTCACCACTCTTTCTCTTTCTTGAGTCTGTGGTTTTCCTATTTTTGCAGTTTCATTCATGGACTTGAGTTTCTCATAGGATACACTCACCTTTGGATTTGAGGGTTTGGATTGGACCCTTTGGTCCTTCCCATCTCCCCTCTCTTTTTTGTCTTTTCTATTTTCTCTTTTTATTCTTCTCTTGCGCTTTCTAGTTTCCACAATCTAATGCTAACTCATCAACCATGATTCTCCAACTCTAATCTCACACTCACTTCCCTAAACCCTAATTCAATATCCCTTCTCATGTCCAACGGATCCCCTCCTCCGCTGACCAGCGAACGGTCCTTGCCGCCGGAACCCAACCCCTCAAACCATGTTTCCCATTCCAAGGAGGAAACCGCCGCGGCTCCTCCACCAACCACCAGGAGTACCCGCCCTTCTCGGGCGTGCACCATGCGAGCCGCCTCTCGATTCCTTTCCTCGTCGGCGGCGGCGAAGAGGGAGGATTCTCCGCCGCCGGCGCCGCAATGCGGCAAGATCGTGACTCCGCTGGTGGAGCCGCCGTCGCCGTCACAGTTGCCACGGTGGAACCTGCGGACGATGTGGGAGTTTGCTTCCGTGCTGAATTTCTTGCATGTGAGTTGGGAAGTGTGCAATCTTTGTCTTTGGATTGCTCTTGTTAGTGTTTTCTGTGTGTGAAAAGTTGTGCCTTGTTGCAGCTGTTTATGCCTCTTTTGAATATCTCGCTGGAATTTTCCGCGGAAGAGTTGGAGACAGCCCTTCTTACCCCCAACGATACTTTGTTTCATATTCATATGCCTTTGCTAAAGGTTGGTTGGTTTTATTACTGATTTTTGTTTAGTTTTTCTTTTAGTTTGTGTTTTGGTCCTTGGTTCATGTTTATGGCATTTTTTTCTCATGTGGATGTAGGTCTTAATATTTGCGGATTGAGTTTGTTTACTGCTTCTTCTTCTTGTGTTTACTCTGCACGTGTCTAATAAGATTCGATCATCATGTTTCTTCCTGTTCTGTGCTGAATTTACTTATTTTGAATGTTTTTGCTTCAAGTTTACACCTTCAATTGCAGAATATAGTTTTGTAACCTGGTCGAGTTGAATGCTTGACTGTAAGAGAGATTTTAGAGTTATTAAGTGGATCTTTGTTATTATTATTTGTTCAGGGAAAGCTTCTGTGGTTGAAAGAGTGGATTAGACAAACATTTTGCATTGGTTTTATTTAGTTTTAGTTCAGATATAAGTTTAGCTATGTGTTTTGGGAAATTGGGAGTGTTTTTATGTAGGTGGCTTCTGTATTGCTGGATTTGATGGATGGAAGAAGGCTTGTTATTTTAGTTTTCAAATTACATTAATGATTGATTACTTAGCAATGAATTTGACCAATTTAATATTCTGAGATGGATATAATTGCTTTTGACTGATTGCATTCTCGGGGTTGACAGAGGTTTGTAAAGTAGAAAGAAGGTACTTGATTCGGAGATTTTTATTAGAAGTATGAAAAGCCCTTTATTCGGTAGCTAAAAGATAAATATGAACTTGCATTGTTCTTTTCATCTGCATGAGTGTTAAGTTGGGAGCATGTGGGGATTGTGATAAGCAAATCTGAAGGCCCATTTCCCTGCTGAAGCATTGAATCCAACCGTGAAGTTTGTTTATTCCATGCAGTTGTCACTTTTAAGAACGAAAATGACAGTGTTTTCTAAATGAGAAGGTTACAATATCCAAAACAGTCTGAGTAAGTTAAAAGCTTTGTCTGCATTTATCCCTGTGTTGACTTTGACCCCGCTCTTGATGTTCTGGATGCAAATCAATCTCAAAGGTGCTGTTGAAATGAGTAATATATATGTACCTTGGATACCATACCGAATTAGAAGTTTTTTCTAAATTTTGGGTACAAGGGACATCTACATACCTAATTATTATTGGAAGTTTTCTGACATGAACAACAGTTTCGTACAAGATTTAAATTGTCTGACTTGTGAGAATAGGTTGAAGATTTAGCCCTTTATTTTGTATTGCTGCTTATAAATGTATGTTGAAGGCAAGGTACTCAACCAGTCCTTGATCTAATGAATCATCTACCTGTGCTTATATAACTTTTGTTTTTGACTTGTTATAAAAAAACATCAACCTTGCTTTAGAATATATTAGTGAGGGAAAGTGAAGGCTGTCAATTGAGTAATCATACAGTTTCAAATCTAATATTAGTTGTTTGAACTTTGAAGTTGTGGTTTAGCGGTAATTCTTCTGCAATTATCTTTCTCAAAGTTTATTCCTTAGAGAATCAGTACTTTCTTCTCCATGTGTTTGCAGAGCTGCTACTCATTTGATAATAACGTAATATATTAAACGTTTTGATAGGCAATCCCTCCGATTACCCGAATGGCACTCACACGCGATACTTGGATAACCGTATTGTGCAGGAAATTGAGAGATTGGTGGCATTGGGTAATAAGTTACTTTCAATCAGCAAGCTGATATTTTATAATAATGTCTATTTTACAATTTCTGGAGTTAATAGGAGGATGGAATCCAAATGTAGGTTGCTGATGGGGATCTTCCAGTTGTTGCTTCCCATGGGTAAGTGCTCATGCAATTTTTGTAACCCTAGAATCTTAATCTTCAAATATCACAGGCTCAGGTTATGCTAATGTGACAGGGTGGAGATTGAAGTGTATAAATCACTTGATCCAGGGATCCGTGTTGTCATCTTAAAAGCAATCTGTGACATTCGTGTTGAGGTATAATCTATCAATATCTTTTTCTCTTAATGGATGGTTGTATACATTCATGCTATATACAGCTGTTCATGTTCTAGAATGGCATTGTCTTTTATTTGGCATGCTCCTTGTATCTTTCACATAAACGACTCCTTTATGCTTGTGTATTGTCATGTCATACAATCTGGATAGATGTTGTTATGTTTTCTGTTTTTGAGGACCAATGACTTTTGTGTCTGATTTGAGGACCAATGACCTAGCATCCTAAAAATCAATTGGTGACACTTTACTCAACTCTATCGTTGGTTTGGAACCCTCCATAGATAGCCCTTTTCAAGACACTAACAACAAGTCTGATACCATTGGATAAGCACTGAAGCATTTGGGTAACCCACTTGTAAAAGCTAGCTATTAACATGAAAGAACCGAACACTTAAAACTTGATCAAGCATCCCATACTACTCAATGTAAGACATAGGCATCCTTTAATATCTAAGTTCTAGTCAACCTCCTAGGATTTTTTAATGGGTAGGGTCAGGGGGAACCCTAGATCAAAACCTACTGGGTGCATCCACAATTCCCCAAATGTTGTTACTCTGTTATCCCTTTGCGGATTATACAAGTGGTGATGAACAAATTTGAGCGATTATTTTACAGCAAGAAGACATCCGAAGTTATATTGACAACTCAATTAAACACGGTGTTCAACTTTCAACATTCCGTAAAGAGCGTATTGGAGGTGACTCACACGGAATTTCTTATTGGTAATAAACTTTTGTTTTCGGTTGTCATGGCCAAATTTTGAAATCTTATATTAGAAAGTATTGTGCATTATGGTTTTATTCATTTGAAATTTGACTGGTGCAGGTATGAAGACGATCCCATTATTGGACATAGGTTGTATCGAGAAATAAGGAAAACTGAAGTGATTCAAATGAAGAAAGGGAAAGCAAGAGGCTCCCAGGTTCTTTCTAGCACATCATACCAGTGGGAAGCAGTTGCTACCAATTTTGATGAATTTCAAGATGTTTCTGTAAGTTACTAAAGTTGGTGGTTGATCTACATTCATTTTAATGAGTTACTTATCACTTAAACATGGAACAACTAACGTTTGTTGTAGTTGTCTTGATTGGAGTTGGGACTCTGGTGTTATAGATTTGTGATTTTGATAATAAATCACTTGATAACTTTAAATGTAAACTACACAATAGTTTGTCGTGTTGTAAAACACAATAAATCTACTTTATTGCGTTTTTAACCCAAATAGTCTCCAAATTAGGGTTCTCCGTGAAATCTGATGTTAGGTTCAAAACTTATTTATCAGAATCTAATTATAAATCAAATGAAAACTTGCATGTTGTGGGTGGTTCTCAAAAGTCAAAGACACTTTCATAGTTTTGTGTAGGTTTCATAATAACCTGGTTCTAAACTAGTTTGAAAGTTATTTTATCTCACAAGCAAACATCCTAAATGTTTGTAGCTAGGCCTTTGGTGAACTATACACACTGCAGTGTAATACATGATGCGATCCAGAGGTCAATGTTAGCGATTATTTCATGAGATCTGATGTTAATTGGGGAAGCATTTGCCTTGTTCAACTTTTTGATGATTTTGCACTTTAGTCAATGTTATTTAGTACATAACTATCCAGCGAGATGATTGGTTTTACCCTTATTTTTCTTTTTTCAGTTTCAGTAAAGAACAGAAAACAGAATCGTGTATCCTGCTCCTTTTATGAATTGCATCTTTTTCTTTACATGAGCCGTATCATATATGAATTTAATCAATTCTTTCATCTGCTCACACAGGAGAAGCTTTTCTCAAGTAAAAACAGAACAGAGACTTCTGTGGGGAAAAAGATGAAGATAGACATGCTTCCTGAAGTCGAGAAAGCTCATAAGGTACTTTAGGGTCGAGAAATTTGAGAACAACTGGTGTTTTTAAAATTATGTCAATTTTTTTTTAAATATTGATTTATGGTCCTTGAAGGATCTTAGTTGCATTTTTATTCAACTGATACCAAATTGATTTGGTTGGCACAGAAAAAGGAGAAATTGCTGAAAAAGCAACACAAACAAGCTCTTCTGCTTGATAATTACTTGGTTGTTGATGGGCTTGGTCCAGGGCGTTCTCTCCGTGACAGAAAACCTGTTACCTACACTTTTGGTAAGAGCAAGAAAGTTTAATTATAACTGGAGTCATCATTTTCATGGTATTGGTAGCTGATGCCTACAATTGGTTGATTTGGATTTTGTTTTAACAACTGCAGTTTGTTTATTAGTCCCGGCTCCTTCTGTATGAATGTTAGGATATATAAAATATATCTCATAGACATCTGGATTCTATTGTTGAAAGTTTTAGAGCAACATATATGATCTCTACACCTGGGGAAGTAATCTGGGGAGTTGTTTCCAATATTTCCTGCTTGTTTTATTCAATTAGTATTAATAATTTTATTGTATTAGTGAGCTTGGGCTTGTCTATTAATTCTACCTACCTATCAGGATAACTAGGAACTTTGAATATTTTATAACACATGATTGCAACACAATTTGATGTAATATATTAGTATCCTCTCCTCCTTTTCCAACCTAAATAATATATTTTGAACAAAATGAGTTTCTGTGATTGTGCACTGGCCCCAGGCACCTCCTATTTTTTTAAGCATTTAGGCTGGGTCCATTGACCCATATCTGTATTATATTTGGGGAATATCTGGTTTTAGCAGTAACCGATTGCCTGGGATTGTCAGTGCTACCATAGGGATACTGCGGTGGAAATGTCTGATTCCGGCTCCTTGTTTTTGTATAATCCAATGAGTATCTAATATGTAATGTCATATTGAAATTTTCCTTTTTACCCAGTCAGCCTGTTTCAACATGGTAGACTTCTTTTATAAAAATCTTACATTCTGTTTCATTCTCAGTTCTTGAGTAATTTTAAGAGGGTAAGTCCTTTCGCAATTGTAAGATAAACCTTGTGATTTGGTGGTCCCCGGTTTTAGGCTTGGAAACAACTCCCTTCATCTCATGAGGGTAAAACTGCATATGTGACCCTCTCCATTATCGCAATGATTGTAGATTTTTCTTTTTTCAAACCACGGTGCTTCAAGATCCAAAAAAACAACTTACATTGTTTGCATCTTCACCTGTAGATTTTTCATTGTCAGCAAGATGCAATTTCATACATGCTAATTACCCAAAACACTCACTTCTAACCCATTCCTATTGGTTATGTTCAAATTCCTATGCTTGAATTTCCCGATTTTGTTTTTGATTGAACTTGAATCAACTTACCCTCAGAAACCACTGTGCTTGTTTTAAACCTAACCTGAAATTACTGTTATTGCAGATGATTATGACCGGTCAATCAATGAGGCAATTAAAGTAACCAAGTATGTGCTTATATCCTTTCCCGCTTTGTTTGGTATATATATGAGGAGGGAGATAGGTCAGTCATATGCATTAACTTGTGCCATTTACTCATGTCATGTATATATATATTTATTCCATTCAGGCAGAAACAGCCATCTCCAGAACGTATGCCCAAGAGAGAATCGGTAGCAAAACCTGAAGCTTTGACTAATGGTAAATATGGTCCTCTGCATGCCACACAAGATGTGAATTTTGGTATACCATCTTCAGAATCAGCTGACTCTTATGATGACAAGGAAGACCATGAAAATGACAACTTGGATCGAAGGTGTGTATTTTTTGTTTCTTTCAAATATGTTGAGATGTTTCTTCTCAAATATAATTTTCACTAATAATTTCATTTCACATTAGCAATCGTCAAAGACGGAGACCTAATCGGTATTCAGAAAGAGAGTTTGTTGAAGAAGTATCGTACAATGAGGCAGACTTCGATAGTGATGATGATATTGTTGGCGAAGCTGTATATGATGAAGAATATCTGGAGAAACGCAAGCATAAACAGAAGTCTTCTAGTAGTTCTGAAGGAGAAGAAGAATATGAATGGGACGAATACAATGTTGAAGATGATGAAGATGATGATGATGATGATTCCTTGAGCATAAGTGAGGATAGTGACAAACCCCGCAAGGTCAAACAGTTACCAGGCCGGACTAGGAGACAAACCAAACTCAGATCTGTGGGTGAGATTCAATCAAGTCTAAGACGCAGCAAGAGGGCAACTAGAAATTCTGTAAATTACAGGCAGTATGAGGCCTCAGAATCAGAAACTGAGTTCATCAAATCTGAGAAGTCTGATACATCAGCTGATCACTCAGAACCCAGTGAGAATGGTGAATACATGATGGAAAGTGAAGATTCAGGTGGCAGTGATGATGAAGAACAAGAAATGAAAGTAGCTGAGCCTGTTACTTATCCTGCAGTAGAACAGAATGAACAAAACCAGGCTCCTGAAAAATTAAGTATTCCTGGTCAGGAGGAAGTTGAGAGCACAGGAAAGAGACGCTTCCTTGATTTGAATGAGCTTGCCCCTACCACTGGTTTTGATGATGGTCCAAACACAATAATGAAAGATGAAGGCAATGATTACTGAAGCTTCTCATCCTGCTCGAGAGCAGGAATTGTAGTTTTCTATCAGGGAAGCCAATGTGTATGATAATAGAACTATAAATTTTGTTATAAGCCCCAGAAAAAAGTTACGATCAGGTTTCTTCTTGAGGCACAGTCTAGCAGCTCTTGGTGCATGATTTGCCACCAGAAGCAGCGTGATACGCAGTTATGCAGATTAGGTAGTCACTTTTTTTTTTAATATTTTTACATTCAAAGGGTCCTCCAAAATGAATGAGAAATTGTTGGGCGTTATTTAGCCTATCCAATCCATGTACAATAACTGTTAACAGGTACTGTAACTTTAAAAAGATGTGGTTTTCAGATTATTAAGCCCTGTACTTTCTCCTTTTTATTTAATTTATACTTATTTGAATTAAGTTAGAGCTTTTAGTTTTGTTTGTAATATCGTGATCCAATACGAAACTGGATTAATGACACTGAATTTGACTGGTGCAGACAAATGATCGTTTTTGAGAAATTGCATCCTTGTATACTCATAAAGTTTAACTGATTTAACGTTAATTTTTAGTTCCTTCTCCCCGTTCAATTATCAATCATAACATGCTTGTTTTCCAATCGTGCAACTCCTAACACACAATTGCTTTTGTTTAGAAGCATCTAAATAAAATAAAGTGTTTTTCCGTTTGCATGCAAGCAAACAGCAGGTTTGTTCATCAGTTGGGAAAGATTAAAGGTATTTTTATTTCTAAAACAATTTTTTTCCCTTCTAACGGGGGAGCTTCAAAGTATTCTTATTTCAATTTTTCTTTCCTTGTTCGTTTTGTATATTTAAATTTGAAAATTTAATTTTCTAATTTTAATCCAAACACAGTCTAAATATTCCTTTTCCACGTTGTTCGAGCTCTTTCTCTGCGCTATCTGATCTTCCTTAGTCATGGTTTACATCGGAGTGCAATAGAAACAATATGCACTAATAGCCCACGTAATATAAGGAATAATTATTAAGTGGAGATGAACCAATTCAAATTTTTAGAAGGTATTGGAGTGAAAGTCAATAAGATGCTTCCAAAATAGATAAAAAAGAATTAACTATAATAACATGCATCAATATCATAAAATTTTATTACGATTGCATCAATATCATATAATTTTATTATTGTTGCTGAATGCAAACGAGTATTAATCTAGTTGGATTTTCGGAATTCAATCATTCTTCTTTGTTGTTTTCACTAGAGTTACGCATTAGAGAATATTTTTTTTGTTTGTCTTATTGTCTTTATTTAATTATTTTTTTACATGAGTTAGGTCTAATCCCTATGTTTTTGTTTTTATTTTATTTTATGATATTTTTCACGTGATGACACATGTTGCTTAACATGAGTTTTATAAAAGAAACTATTATCATATTTAGATTATTTTTTATAAGTGCATCAATGTCAAAGAAGATGAAATGTTATATGTTTAAAATTACATATGAATGAGAAAGATTAACCTCATTCCCAATTTTCTTAATTGAATTATTTTACTCATTTATTTTATTTTCATTTAATTTTCACACAAACTTATGTCAATATCTTTTAAATCAAATTATTGTACATATTCTTATACTTACTGAATGTTACTATTAGGATTTTAAATAATTGTTCCTTGTGGATTTGATATTTGTCCTTAGGGACAAATTATTACTTCTGACTCGGTACACTTGCCGTAAAAAGAGTCATCACTACTTCAGCCCTATATTATGGAGGTTTATGTTGTTGATGAGTCTTGGCCTTCCCACTTGAAGACCCTTCAGGATGTGATTTGATCACCATGCTATCACCATTTTCTAGGGTCTCCACCATCTTAGCCTTCCCTACCAAAGCATGAAACTCTCTAATGCACATAGGAGTCACAATCTTCTTCAATTCATGCCTCAAACCCTCTTAAAAGTTTCTACACCTCCAAGCCTCAAAGGTAGCTTGGGTATAATATGGCTAGGTACTCAAACCTAGTGTCATAGGCATTCATTGACATCTTTCCCTGCTCCAATTTGAGGAATTAAACTTCCTTGGCAAACTTTGCACTATCTAGAAAATATTTTTCCAGAAACCTCACCCTGAAGCTCTCCTAGTCTATCACTTCAGCTCTAGCTTCCATCATTCATTGAGCTTCCATCATCCATTGAGCTTCCATCCACCAAAACTCTTCTTCTCCAGAAAACGGATACACAACAGACACAAGCTTCTTATCCTATGGGCAGGAGGTTTCCCTTAAGATCTTTTCCAACTCCTTGATCCATTTATCTACTTGGTCAGAAGTGGCATTCTCTTAGAACTTTGGAAGGTTGTACCTCATGAACTCAGTTACCCCCATATGCTTCTGAGGTTGACTAGCATAGGGAGTTGTTGTAGCAGATCTAGTCGTCTCACATTAATGCATGACTATTAGGTGATTCTGAGCCATTGTCACCCTAAACACACACACACACACTAAGGAGCTTTATCACCTCAAGTATCTATCAAATTCATCACTCACATTACTCGTGCCAGACTTCTACTGACCCACATATTCAAACATTTGACTCTATTTTTGAAAGACTTGTGTATTGAAAATAACCTATCAGAAATAGATAAACACGGAAAAAGATTGATTTGCAGATAATTTGCAAAACAAAAGAAGCACAATCTCGTATACCTCTTCCAATCTTCTAGACCAAAGAGATTTTCTTTGATGTTTCATTTCAATCTTAAAAGTTATGAGATTGCCCTACATTTATAAAGAAAATTCTAAATCAGAAGTAAATAAACATTGTAAAACATTTATTTACAGATAATTTGTAAAAATAGAAGAAACACAATGTCGTATACCTCTTCCAATATTCTAGACTAAAGATATTTTCTTTCATACTTTCTTTCAATCTGAAAGGTTGTGAGACTGTCCCCTACAATTATAGAGAAAATGATCAGTCAGAAAAAGATAATCACTGCAGAAGATTGATTTGCAGATAATTTACAAAAACAAAGACGCATAATCTCGTATACCTCTTCCAATCTTCTAGACCAAAGAAATTTTCTTTTATGCTTTCACTCACTCTGAAAAGTTGTGTGATTGTCCCCTGCAATTATAAAGAAAATAATCGATCAAAAATAGATAAAGACTACAAAAGATTGATTTATTGATAATTTGGAAAAACAAAGTAAGCAGAATCTCGTATACTTTTTCCGATCTTCTAGAACAAAGAGATTTTCTTTGATGCTTTCTTTCAATCTAAAAAGTTGTGAGATTGTCCCCTACAATTATCAAGAAAATAGTTGATCAAGAAATAGATAAACACTGCAAGAGATTGATTTTATCGATTAGAAATAGATAAAGACTACAAAAGATTGATTTGTTGATAATTTGGAAAAACAAAATAAGCAGAATCTCGTATACTTTTTTCGATCTTCTAGAACAAGGAGATTTTCTTTGATGTTTTCTTTCAATCTGAAAAGTTGTGAGACCGTCTACTACAAGTTATAAAGAAAATGATCGATCATAAAACGATAAACACTACAGAAGATTGATTTACAGATAATTTTCAAAAACAAAAATACGCAAAATCTCATATACCCCTTCAAAAAGCCCACTCGCACCCCTCTTCAGACCATCTTCTGAATCTATCAATAGGTTCATTTTTAAGCAAAGAATTATTGTAGATTCTGGGATATCTCTCTTTGAGTTGACAATTGACTAACCAGTCATCTTCCCAAAATTTGAACTTGGCCCCCAGATCCTACTTGCCAAACCACATTTGAATTGAACTAACTAGTACCCTAATCTGATAGGCTTAGTTTGGATAAATCAACCCATCGTCTATATTTATACTTATTAAGTCTGTGTAACTGAGTTTACCTTCCTCCATGATCCATACTTCGATTCTAAGACCTCTTTCTAAAGGCCAATCTCATTGGATCTCATTCTTCATAACCATTTTGCCAAAGTGCCTTATTAAACAGTTCAAAGTGTCTGATGACAGGGTCACCCTCCTCTTTTAGTCTACAAATGTTCTCCCAGCTAGACCAAGCTATTTTCCTTCCTTCTGCACCCCAACCCCATAAGAAGTTACTCTTTAATTTTGTGATTTCCTTGCAGACTCCTATAGGGGCTTCAAAAAAGGATAAGAAGAACATATGTATGGCATTAATAACCGATTTTATAAGATATACTCTTCTTACGAAGGATAAGTTCCTCCCTGCCACACCGAAAGTTTCTTTCTGATTTTGGATAGAACAAGCTCCCAAACGGAGCACTTAGATGGGTTTAGGGTTTAGGGTTTATGGTTTAGGGTTTACCACCTATATGGTGATGTTTAAAATTTATCTTTGCAAAATAAAATGTTAAATAATATGCAATAAATGATGTCATGAATGCAAAGATTCATTTCAAAAAAAAATGTAAACATATTCTCACATGACTTACATAAAGTGGTTCAATTTCAACCATTTCCATCAATATATTACTTTACTCTTAAAAGAGACAATCCTGCAAGCAAAAAATGGAGTTGGTGACCACGTCACCCCCACATCCAAATCTTCTAACCTAGGATTCTATTGAAAATAATAAGACTAGTTTTCCTTACTTGAACTTTAGTAGATGCTCACTAAGAACTCCAAATCTACCAAAAACTTAGAGGTAATTAACCTGCACCATAGAGTCCGGATAAAAAAAATCTAACTATATAACCCTGAGTTAACAGATATTAACCCTGAAACTAAAAGAATCATAGACAGATACAAACCTAACAAGATCAAAATTTGACTTAAGGAGAAGAGCAAAAATGAACTTACTCTATCAAAGATTCTGATTGAGCAGTCTTGTAGTATTCACTTCCAGGAGTCTAATGGCGCACTCCGATTATCAAACTGATGAGCGAGGATGTCAGAATCTTAGAGAAAAGATAGAGAAAGGTAAAAGGAAACTTTTAGAGAGATGATGGTTATTTTAAGATGAAACCTGAAAAACTGAATTTTCTATTTATATATTTTTTTCATTTTAATAATAAAATATTCATGTGTCATTTAAAATATATCACTTCTACTGGAAAATTATTTTCTAGATCCTTATAACACGTATATATCCAACAGAGATTTTTTGTTAGTTATTTTACCAAAACATAAAAATTTATGAGTTAATTAATTTTTATAATTTTTTTCAAAATTTTATGGCTCAATCCAATACAACATGTAACATATTATGTGCTCAAATAGGTTGGAAAGTTAATTATGGATTGGGTTTACCCATAACATCTATAGTATAGAAGGAATAGTAGTTGGACACACAAGAAATAGGAGTAGAAACTCCTATCAATAAGCACACTCAAGATATAGGAGTAGAAACTCCTATCTTTAAGCACATTTAATCTCAATAAAAAGGATAAAAATAGACCTAAACAACAAATTTAAATTTTCATAATTACTAAATAAAATCTTAAATATTGTCATAGTTAAGGTTAGAGTATTAACATCCCACTAAGCTATAATCTAAACTAAATAGGTTAGATAAGTTGATTTTAATATTTGTTCTCTTTCTTTGACGTAATCCTATTTAAAGTTATCAATTTAATTTCTATTTTAGTTAAAATTAGTAAATATGATCCCTTCTACTACATAACATCTTTATGATTCTCGTAGCTAAGTTTAGAGTATTAACATCCAATTAAATTTTGTCAAAAATTCCACTAAGGTGTAATTTAAACTAAATATACTAAATAAGCTTTTTTAATATTTGTTTTCTTTCATTAATGTAATCATAATTAAGGTTATCAATTTAATTCACATTTTAGTTAAAATTAGTCAATGTATTTTTTTCTACTCAATTTATATTAACTTTGTTCAAGTGATGGGGATGAGACACTTGTAACACAAACATGTGGATAACAATCAAGACCATATTTACAGGGTCGAGATTATTTGTGCAAGTCACTTGTATCATTTGGGAATAAACAAATGAAATAGATCATTCTATTTATTTATTTTTACACTTTATATCGTTTCAATATCATAATATTAATTTGATGTGGTAGGATTTTTTTACGTAAATAGTCTAATTTTTTTGAGTATATTATGATAATGGTAAATTTATAATTTATTATCAAAATGGTCAAATCATACTCAGAACACGAGAATTTCATTGTTATGACGTCGTTATACACGGTGACAATTTTGTATGAATAAAAAAAAAATACACTAAAATTATTAGCAGCCCATACAACTTTCGTTTTGAAAATTTAAGTAAAAAAATGGTTTTCACGAGCTCGACTTAAATTAACACTGATTATTATTTTATATATTTCAACTGAAGTCTGTGATAACTTATGTGTAAAAAATTTACATAAAAGTTGTGCATATATTTTTTTAATTTTCATTTTTGTTTACTTATAAACAACAAATTTGTGTTAAAAAAACTATGGTAAGATAAATTATAAATATTTGATTATTTTATATATGTCAATAATTAGAAAATAAAATGTAGGTTAAAAATGAAAATATTATAAAATAATACGTAGGTTTATGGTTTAGATTTAGGATTTATAGAGGATGTAGGATTTAAAATTTATGATTTATAAGAGTTTAGGATTTGAGTTAACTATTAGGATTGACCTCTGGAGGACCACCTTTGTATTCATAATCTTTGCATTAAAAAAGGATAAATGTTTCTTTTTATTTCTCATTACATATATTATTATTATATATATAATGAGTTGGGAATTTTAAAAAATAGACAGGGCCTCTCAAAAACAATATCCCTTAAATTGTGAGACGGTTATACTATATATAAAAACAATATACAACAAAATATACATAATTAAAACTACTAAGAATAAAATATGAAATTTCCTAAAATATCTCAACAAATATAAATGATTCCTTTTTAAATAGTAAAATGGCATGTTGTTTCTATGAAGATATTATATCTTTATATTTATTGGATGTATGTTTCTTATAATTTTATCTTATAAATTAATGGTTTAAAATATTACTCTACTAAAAAAATTACTGATACATGCATAGAACTTTCATGCAACCTTGTTTTGTTTTCATAAAAGACAAATCGATTACAGCTCATTTTTTAAAAGTAGCTCAAGAAAGTATGATTGTGCAGATCTCATAAAGAATAATTTGGGCATAGTTTTACCAAAAATGAGACATCTCAATACCCTTCCCTCCTCCACCCTCAGTGATCATTCAGAGCAAGTTCGTTTTTCCGTTTGTGCAACCTACTTACTTAAAAGCACATGACAAAAATTGCTTTTCTATTTACATGCAACCAAACACACATCTACTCCCTTAGCCTGTGCTCTTGCCTCTCAACACTTCCCTTATTCATGATTCCTATTGTTTATATCAGTGCATTATAACAATATTCAGCAATCGCCCACACAATATAAGGTTCCATTATGAGAAACAATAACCTTCATATTATGATTATGTTGCACTTTGGAGCCACCTTAACAGCAAGGTATTATTTAAAGAGAGAAAAGAACAACAGGGGAGGGACCTATCCCAATAACAATAAATTTTATCAACTCTCTAATACAAGTTCAAAATTAATCCCAAAAGTAGGAGCATTTAGCAAACCCTTCATTGTTGAAGCATATAATCCCTCCTTTTTTAATCATCTCATCGAGTTGACTAACATAGATACATAGTATAATAAGAAATGTGCCTGCTCTCATGCCACAATTTCTTTTACACAACATTATGTACCATTACACAGCCGTAGCTGGCATTGATTCATTGCTTGGTCAGCTGGAAGCTCACCATTTTCCTTAATGGACCCATTTTGTTGCAGAAGTTCCTCATGTTCAATGGGACAACTCTGCTCCAGCTCCTCAGCTTTTACAGCTTCCTCAAGTGCCTCAATCAAGTTTGAGAGACACTTGTGAGGATCATCCAGTGGGGACTTGGGCATGAGGTTTTCTGCAACATCAGCTGGGGTGATGTTGGCCTCCCCTATTAGCCTCTTGATAGTGAGAAACAAAGGATGAGTTTCTAGCTTCAAGTAATTATTTGCAAGCACTTTAAAGCCATCAAAAGTGCAATAGGAGAGCTGAATGTGTTTGTCCATTCTCCCCCTTCTAATGAGTGCAGGATCAAGTTTCTCCACATAATTGGTTGTGAACACAATCAACCTCTCCCCTCCACAAGCAGACCAAATCCCATCAATGAAATTCAACAGCCCTGAGAGTGTGACTTTGCTGCCACTCCCTCCTTCTTCCTTGCCCTCTTTCCTTCCAACAACATCCTTATCCGTCTCCTCGTCCGACAACTTATCTGCCTTCTTCTTCCTCTGCCCTGTAAGATCAAGAGAGCAATCGATGTCTTCAATAACAATTATAGACTTACTGGTTGTCTCAATCAGAAGCTTCCTCAACTCTGTGTTGTCCTTTACTGCAGTGAGCTCCAAGTCATAGACATCATAGGCCAACAAATTGGCCATTGCAGCAATCATAGTGGACTTTCCTGTTCCAGGAGGGCCATGAAGAAGGTACCCCCTCTTCCATGCCTTCCCAATCCTTGCATAGAAATCCTTGCTCTTGCTGAAAGTGACCAAATCCTCAATGATCTCCTTTTTCTTCTCAGGCTCCAAGGCCATTGTTTCAAAAGTTGCAGGGTGCTCAAAGACAATGTGGCTCCACATGGTTTGCTTGTAACTTGGCCACTTATAGCCAGGGCTATTAGTGTACAACTTCCTCTGCCTGTTCCTCAAACGAATCTCCTTCCCCTCCCTCATCACATGCTCCAAATAGGACTCGGTTATTATGTCCCTATACTTGTTGTGAAAAGTGAGCTTGTAGAACCTTTTCTCCTGTTCTGGATAATAAGACATTGGAGACCTCGTTGGTGACATAACTTTGCTAGAGACCCACCAAACTTTGACACCCTCGTACTCATCCGTTACCCTTTCATACTCATCCATAGTCAACACCAAGTTGCTGCTATCCTTACCCATTTCAGCTTTGAGCCTTTTAGCACTCTTTGATGTGTTGGCACTGAGGTATGCCTCCACAGCCGCATAGGCCTCACTGCGCTTTAGCCTGTCTCCCATGTATTCATGGAAGGAGATTCGAATGTAAGGGGAAAAGTAACTCACGATCCTATGTGTGCACTTCTCAAAGAACCGTTGAACCCCGTAGGGACAGTACTGCCTCATGATCGTCCACAAGAACATGAAGCTGGCTAAGGTTGACCCCATTGTTGTCCACATCTCACTCATCTTCATGGTGCCGCTTCTCTTGGAGTTGATTTTGATAAACACTTTGAGGGGGTGAGTGTCAAATTGGTGTGTCAAAAGGTGAGGGAAAAGAAAACTAAAAAGTGGTGAGAGTGGGTGGGTGGGGATGAGAATTGAGAAGGAATAGAAGGGCCAGCCAGTGTTTATAACCAAAATGAGTCAAATGACACTACCAAAGCAATGTGGAGTACTTTTAAAATGGGAAAAGTACAAGTGAAATACAATATTAGGTTCCACTAAGTTTTTTGATTTGGTGGGACTATGTGCAAGGTGGTCCAAAAGCTTTAAATTATGAACTCATTCATGGTATGTTGTGTCTTATTGGACACTGCAGGGAAAGAAAGCTCTGAAACTGAGCAAATACCTTGCAAAAAAAAACAAAACAAATGTGGCCTAGTGAAACAAACTCTCTCTATTGAGGCTGCTACTTGGCTGTCAATGGAGATGACGACCACATTCTCAATAAAACACATAATGGGGTCCTTCTCATGCTCACAATACTTAAATTTCAAGTACTTGTGTCTATTTCTCATTGTTTGATCCAGTTCTTGTCATTTTCCTCAAGTTGTTGAAACATAGCACAAACACAAGCACAATTCCAAGTTAATAAACTTACACCACTAATGTTTTCCAAATTAGATCCATGTTAGATGTTTGTTTCTTATCCAGTTTTACAAATTTTCCACTAAGCATTTTATGAGATTTTATTCACTTATTATAATGACGCAAAGAACCTTGAGGTCATCATCAAATTGATGTCTGAAGAGTAAATTTTTTTGGTTCAATACTTTTTCTGGCTTAACATTTTCATCCGGTTTCATCTATAACATAAGCCACATTCTCAGACTTCAACTGGATAGTACAGAATCACACTAATTTTGTGTTTCAAAAACAAAAATTGTACACTTACAACATATTCTCTTCACACTTCATTCATACTAGTGCCCATGTGATGCATCATACCTGCCGCCACCTTTGAAATTTTAAGACACTTTACCAAATGAATTGTTTGAGCATAAAATAAAAAGTACCTCCATCACATCTCATTCCTTTGGAAATAGTTTTTTTGGAATTTATATTTTATATTTAAGAGAATGGAAGATGGTACACAACAAAAGAAACTCCCTGTTTCTAATTCAATTCTCCATTATAGATAAAGCATCCAAAAACTCACGTTGCCAGTGGAGAATGGGTATAGGCCTTTTTGGGTTATGATGACTTCCATTGAAAACAATATGAAATTATACTTTAGTTTTTTATATTTATTTATTATTTTTTTTTGTTAAAGAAACAAGATTGAAGTTTTGATTAAACTGTTCACTATGAATATATTTTGTTAGCTTTTTACGTTACCTAGATTTTGTTTTTCCAACACTAATCGGCTATGGATAGAGATGATGGGACGCGGAATTTGGTAAGCGGAACTTAGAATTATTGAAAACCCTGAAACCATACGCCAAACAAATCGGACACTATTTATTCGTTTTTTTTTTCTTTGTTTATATACATTTATTATATTTTCAAAAATAATTTTGCTCAAAATAAAATAATGATATAAATATAATTTATTATTTTCTTAAATAAACTTATTGCCAAAATAAAATTACATTGGTCAAAATATCTACTCTATATAGCACAGACACTGATATGGAGATACATAATCTCTAAAATAGAGGACACGCGGAAACACGGATCTATATATTATATAATTATAAATTATATAAATTTATGTACACAAGTATGTTTCAAAAAAAATTGGAGCAAACAAATGTTTTTCATGACTAGTTCAAAATGATTTATTTCTTATTTTTATAATCATAATAAAAAATTATACAATAAGTTTGAGTTTTTAAAAAAATAATGTATTTTTTTAAAATTGTATTAGAATCGTGTTAGAATTATCATAAATTCAACAAATATTTTTTGAATTAGATATTTCACATAGACGTGTCGTACGAGTGTTGTCATACAAGTATCGATATCTGATACGTGTATCTAACATATACACACCATTTAAGAAGAGTGTTCAAGTCCCTACTCGATCCGATCTAACATTTTTAAGGTTCAAATTCGACTTTTCAATAAATTCTCAACAGACAAGTCAAAATTCGCTTGGTTTTTCCCTTTTTTTTATAAACCAGGTTTTCATTTTCTTAAAGAAAAATCATTTGAAAATACTTTGAAATAATTTTTTATTAATTTAAATTTAAAAATAATAATCATAATGACATTAATTATTATGTCAATTAGTTACTAGTGACCCAAATAGAAAATGAGATTAAAATTTAACACAACACTAACTAATTGACATAATTATTCTTCTCTTACAAATTTTTATGGATGGAGAGAATCTTTATTTGTTGATTGTATTTTGGTCCATTGATGAAAATTTCTTTTTGTCCTAAACGTATCAAACTGTTTCACTCTCTTTTTCTTTACCTTAGTTCTTTCACTTGTCAAGCTCTTCTTTATTTCGTGTGTTCTCGACCGGTAAGACACCTGCAAAAGGTAATTTGACGTTCGAGTAAGTATCTAAGGTATCTGTTGTAATTAATGTGCGATAATGATGTACTTTTCTCTCAACAAGGGACTATTTCTATGTTTATCATAGATCATTATTATTATATCAGATTAGCGTTTCTATTATGATTAAAAATGTATTATCTAATATTTTCGAATATTTAGACTTATTAATCTTATTATAATTTTAATATATTTTGAATATCTCAATAAAGTAGAATTGTATTTCGAAATTTCTGGATTTCTTCTCATACCAATCAATACACTTATAAATAATTAAATATTTAAAAAAATATTTGTCTAAAACTTAATTGATTAGCTTGATACTTATCCACTTAAAACTCATATAACAATTTGTTACAAGTGTGAAAAGTGAAGTTGTTTTGTTTTATGGAAAGATACTATATTTGAGTAGAAAGATTACTGTTATATATGATTTGATTGAATTAATGATGGTTGATAGATTATTTTTATTGTTGTGTTAAAATTATCTTTAGGTGTATTTTTTAAAATATAAATATTTTTTTTAAAATAGTCAAGAAAATAAAAAAAATATATTTTTTAAAATATTAAGTATTAATTTCTAACAATAATTATAAATATTAATATATGGGTGAATTAATAATTTACTAAACAATTTCCGTAAATTCACCATTCTTTCTTCTAATTTGTTTGGATTAGGAAATGGATTTGAGAGAGTTGATTTGAGATAATTTGTAGAGAAAGTCTAAAGAAAGTGAGGTTGTTTGTATTAAGGTAAATAGAGTAGAAAGTGTAGGAAAAAATTTTAAAAATTTGTGGGTAATGTGATGGATATAATTAAAGTTATATTTTTTAAATTGATAAAGATATAAGTTTACAAAATTACCCTTGTATTTAAAAATTTTTAAATTAATTTGATAAATTTATATATAACTTATAATTATTTTTAATTAAAATATTATTTTAAATGATTTTGAAATATTATTTTTGGTAATATATTAGAACTAACTTGAAAAAATACAAAACAATATAAAATTTGATATAAAACATTAAATATTTAATAAAAATTTATTTTTATATTAAATAACATTATTATTTTTATTTTTATAATTAATATAATTTATTATATAATTTATTTTTTATTATAATTTTTTTTATTATTATTATCTATAATTATAATTTTATAATAACTATTAATTATTATATCTTTTTATAACATAAATATAAATATATTTAAAATTTAACATTTTTTTATTTTTTATTATATTATATTTAATTATGTAATTTTATTTTAAAAAAAATTATTTGAGATTAAAATAAAAAATATAGATTAATATATTTTTATCTTTTATTTTTTTTCTTGTTTCTGCATTGAAAGCTAAATTCTTTGATTGATTCTTTTGTAATCTTTAATTGAATTATGAGATTTTGATCAATAAAATTTTTGTTTTTTAATTCTAAAAAAATAGAAAAAAATAAAAAAATAAATTACAAATAATTAAATATATATATTTAAAACTTTCTTCACATCTTTATAAGAAGTGAAGTTTGAGATGAAAAAAACTTGTTGATTTTTGTGTTTATTTTCTTATTTTAAATACTTTCTTTACTAAGAATAAAATTTTGCCGTGGGATACAAAGACACCGTTCATCTGAGGTTTTTCCTTTTCTTTTTGAAAACTTTTCCTAGAAATCATCATAAATCCTCATATATCACCTAAATGATTTCAAATCAATTTCCAGTTGATAGTGATGTGATGTGAAAGATTGTTATAATATCGGAGTGTAACATGAACTATGGTCCCACTTCTGCAGTTTCCTTAGCTGGAAAGGCTCAAACAAGTTAAAGAAACAAAGGTGCACTCATTATCAGAGGCGTGGTGAACTCCTATTTCTCAAACTTCTCTTTCTCAAACTTCTTCCATCAAATCTTTTCTCTGTTAACCCTAAAATACAATTACACACATTTTTCTATTTATAGCTTATTTCGTAGAAACATTTTTTTTGTCAGAACAAAACAGAGTTACAAACTGTAATCACCCCAATTCTTACCCGTTTTTCTTTTCTTTTTTAAATCAGTTTTTTAGAAAAAAAAATTATGATATAATAAATTAAAAAAATAAATTTAGGTGAATTTTTAGGGTTTAGAGTTTTTCAGAAGAGAATAACTAATTGATAATTGAATTTGAATGATACAAGTGTGGCATTGAGAAGATCGAAACAGAGTTATAATCAGTTATAATTGATTATAACTAATTGATTTTTGCTATTTGATAACTAATCAGTTATTATTAGTAAAAAGGTCACGAACATGCATCCTCGATATTCAGGCCATCAAATCATCTCAGAACGGTGGAACGAGGGAGGGCATGCCTAAAACATAACCATCAAATCATAAGAAATGAATTCAGAACCACAAAATCTCCATCAGGAAGGATATGAAGTGGTTTTAGGGACCCTAGGGAAAAGAGAAAGGGTCGTATGCACCTATGAAAAATCTTAATTTTTTTAGTTAATTAAAAATGACTTTTGGATGATACAATCTATACAAGTAAAAATATATTTTTTTATATAATTTTTTTTTAATGTTGTGCAATTCAAAAATAAATAAAAATTGTAAAATCGAGAAAAAAATTTAATGAGAAGAAAGAGTTTTCAACTTGTATAATATAGAAATCATTTTTCATTTTTGAAATCTATAATTTTTTTTATTTTTAAATTATACAATCCAAAATCAAAAAAGTATGGATGGTTCAAAAGTCATTTTTCATAAAAATATTATTGTGTAATTTGAGAGTTTTTTAAATTGTATAATTTATAAGTCATATTTTGATTTTTAGTTTGTGTAATTTAGAAGAATCGTCTGAATTACACAATCTTGAAGTTCTTTTTCTATGCACAATTTAAAACACTTTTTTTTCTTAAATCCATCTATGACACAACAGAAAAACAAGGATAACAACGACGACGACAACAATAAGAAATAGACAATTGCTTCCTGCACCCGATCAATTGTGATTGACACCCGACATATTTTTAAAAATCCTACAATGCTCTTGTCTTCTTCACTTATGAAAACATTGAATGGTGAGGAAGAGGAAGTTCATGGATGTGTGAAGCTTTGCTTTGAGCTGCAAAAGAGGATGTGTGAAGCTTTGTTTTGAGCTGCAAAAAAACCTCACAGCTCACTTACGGATAAAAATATTTGCAAGTCACAACTCACTTACGGATAAAAATATCCGCAAGTCACAACTTACTTACGGATAAAAAAATTCGGAAGTCACTAATCACCTACGGATAAAAATATCTGGAATGCAGTAATGGGTTACAGATAAATTTATACAGAATGCAATACAAAATTACGGATCAAAATATCCGTAGGCATGTTGTACCTTCGACTTCAGAAGCTCTGTTGCTCTGCCTGCGATAATGAAGGTCACGGTGGTTGCAGAAGAATGGAGAAGAAGGTGGCTCACGGTGGTTGGACAACAAGGTTGCTCACGGTGGCTGGACAACACGGTGGCTCACGGTGGCTGCGGCACTGTTTCACGCACAATGGAATGGAAGAAGAGAAGAATAGGGTTGTGCAGGAAATTGGTGCATATCACAATTAAACTATTCTGAAATTTATTAAGGATAAATTTGTCTTTTATAGGTGATTGGGTGCCAGTTAAAATGTGTTGAGTGCAGGGAGAATGTGCCTAAGAAATAATCAGATCGACAGAGAGTGAGACTATAAAGGGACAATTCAGTTTTTCTTTTTATGTAGAAGAGAGCCTCTTCCAGATTGCTAAAGACACACCACCCTTTCCTAAGTCCACTCCTTGGTCTGTTTCTTTTTTATTCTTAACTACTCTTGACCCAAAAATTAAAATCTCAACAACTCAAGTCCAAGTACTTTTTACTAACTACACCAATCATTTCAATACATACACTGTTTAAAATATATAGTAAGTTAAAGTTTCAACATACTTATTTATTTATAATTTATCAATTATTTTACACACTCATTAACACACACAAAAACGTCCTCACATGAATCATCATGTTTGAAAATCGAAGAATATATCCTTCAATATTCTATTACCAACTTGAAAACAATGTATATAAGTCATTGAGGTTTCGTCCCAAACCATAAGTTTAACCCTTATAATAAGATAACTTAAAAGACTACCTTATTTTATGTTGTAATAGAATCTTCATTAATATTTATTAGTTTTTGAAATGTGAAATGTGTTGTTCTACCACCTTATTCCACTATATGTCACACTCAAACCAATTTCTTCTTTAAATCTAATAATTACAGAAATAGGAAAGTATTACTTGTTCCTTCACAATCATACACAAAAGAGGTTTTTAATAATTGACTTAAGTTATACCAGTACGTATATGCTTTTAATGAAAAAGAAAAATCGTTGGGTATAAATATATTCTCGTAATCAAAAAAATAAATTCATCAAAGTATTAAGAAACTTTCGAGAGAACAAAGAGAATTTGAGTAAAAGTAATGTCATTCTCATTTTATATATATATATATATATATATAGAAATAGCAGAGAAATATGTTTATAAGCATTTGAGTATCTCATTGGTCTACTCTTTGTTAACCAATACAAATCAAAATCTCTCGTAACATCCAAACTCACAATATGAGATTTACATCAACCTCAACTCAAAACCTTAAAGTAATAGATTTGTAAGTCTTATTTTTATACTGCATCTAATTTTTTAATTTTTAATCAATGTGAGACTTAGATTCATATTTAATTTTTTTAACAATATATTTTATATAGTCCCTCGAATTTAATAATTTAAATTTTTTGAAAATATTATAATTAGACAACGATTTATATTTTACTAAATATAAATCTAAAAAAAATTGGGATTACTGGAGAGGTAGGACTTTTTAGTTATCTAAAAAAAATCCATCTTAAATGTTATCAACGTCATGAGAGCCATGATGAAGAGTGGATATGGAGGACATGGAAACGTTAGTAAGTGACTAGTAACTGGAACCATAAAAAATTGGAAAGAAGACAAGAAAATTGTGAATAAAAAAGATGATGGTGGACAAAGATGAGTGTTTATATGACTGTTGCTAGGCTAAACTATCGTGTCACAAAATTCTCATGGGTTAATGACAATCTTAAAACATGACCATACCACTCAAACCCCTCCATCATTGCCTCATCCTAAACAATTTATTTTATTATATGCCAAATACCTTTATGTTAAGCACTACCTCCATTTCCATATATAAAAAGCAAATACATATTTCTTCAATACCTACCTAAATTACTTAATTTTAATCAAGAACATCATCATTTAAATTCTACTCTAAAAATAGTCATCGAATTAAACTATTTAAGTGATTATATCTAATAATATTATTCATAATTTAATGAATCATTTTTTTAACTTATGACTAGGAATCTGATTTATATGATTAATAGTTTAATAAACAGGTCATGCGTAGATGTACCGTTAACATATTTCACAATGAATTAAATATATAAAAATTTTAACAATAAATATGCTTAACGTGGTGTTATGCTTTTATAGTTAGAAGGAAAAAATTCAAATGTTCTTTATGTAAAAGAAACTAGGGAAATAAAATTTAGCTGCTATCAGTTAATGCAAACGCAAATGTTCTACAATTGCTGTTTAATTTAGTAAATCCGTATCCAAAAAGGTTTTAAAGTGTATTTTTTATTGAGAAATTAATATTACTAATATACATCTAATTTTATTTTACAAGTCGTTTTAAGAACAATGAAGATATTAAGACCTGCTTTACATAAATACCCCTGGAGCAACACTGAGTATGAGATAGATGAAATATTCTAATAATAAACAAAAAAATGTGAAAAAAAAGTAAGATATAAAAAATGTGAGAACTTGTTCCCGCACTCCTAAAAATGATATCCCCACTCACTCAACCTCACGTTGATCTTCCAATCCAATCCCATGCTGAAACAACTCGAAAGGGAAGATGATAAAATCGAGTAACCTAAAGAATGGAATTCGCCCAAATAAATAATGAAATTTAAAATGCCACATTTATACAGGACTACAGTTAACTAACCAAAACACTATATATACAATATTGAATCTAAGCTATGACTGCAAAACTTTTCTTTGTTCCTCCTCGCAGAATTCAAAGATGGCCCACCTATACGTCAACGTTATCTCATGTTGCAGCACTCAGGAATTCTCTGCATCTGCAATTTATCCCACAGGCACATCATCTGCCTAGGCGATTGGTAATGGGCTGTGATATAGCCTTCCACACAACCAAACTGGCAGAACATCAAGCTATGCAAATAGTACACTGGTTTTGTTCTGTTAAATTGTTGTACCCACATTCCCATACTCACATCTTCCATTTTAAACAACTGCACAAAAAAGTAAACACTGACAACTTCAACCACTACACACAGCAAATGCCTACCATGAAGACACTCGAGACATTACAGGACAACGCAGAAAATGTGCAATGATATTAGAATACTAACCCTTAATTTATGCACCTCAAATTCAGATAAAATGTAGCTTGCAATATCAGAAGACAAAATATAACCCGGTCCGTTAGCATACGGGGGGTATTCCTCTTCTGGCCACTCCTAAAAGCAGAAGACAACAAAATTATCACCAGCAAGAAGCTAGATATGACAAAACAATGAGGAAGTAAGAATCATTGTTAAATCAATCACAGCCTATTAGAGTAAGAGCTCGGAATACACAATAAAGCTTTTCGCTGAATGCTGTGCATGTTATGTTCAGTTAGGGTTCGTGGCCTCCAACCCATAAAATTAAGATAACTGACAATATGGTGCTGTAACTAGGTGCTTAACTATATGCTATGGAGACCTGATGACTGACTGGAGAGAGGGAAGAATAGCAATCTTCATGAAATAATTATTGTGTAAGCACAACCAATCAAAAGGTTGCACAATATTTAAATAATAATAAGTGGAGCCAATACTAAATGAAGTTATTTTAGAGTCTGTTGGAATACAAACTAAAAGTGCCTTTGAGAGCTTATCCACAATAGTTGGAAAGCTTTTTCCGATGAACAAACTCTTAAAAACACTTCAAACTTTGTATCCAAACATACTCTTAATTTCGTATTGAGCTTTTGCTTAATTGTGCCTTAAGAAACCAATGCTCAAGCACAGATCATACACTCTTTGGATCAAATACAGACACTTTGCTGTATTATAACAAACTAATTCATAAAAAAAATTCCCATACAATGCTCACTCCTCAACTAAGGTAAAAGCAGTGCAGCAGCCAACAGGTTTTTGCTTACCTCATATGTTACGGCCCATTTACCACGGCGCAAGGGTGTGTGGCGGTAATTGATGTTCCCTATATAAAAGCTCGTAGAATATGGAACATTCCTGGCTTGAGTCATAACATCATCAACTTTTACAAAAGTGTCATCATCTCCCTTCATGATATACTCCGCAGAAACTGTGCGAACCTGTGAACAACAAGCCGTCTCATACATTAACTTCAACTATTTCGCTTTTAAACAGGAAGCTTTTTAAACAATCAACTTACCCCGTACTCACATATGGCCACCGTTTTCAGCACAACAAGGTCATAGTTATCCATGTAAGGAACTATAACAATATCACCAAAATATTCTGCTTCCTTCTTCAACTCCACGTTAATTTCCTTCTTCGGGTGCTGTTAAAACCATTCAACTGTTAAGAAATCTCAAGAACCAACAAAATGACCAAAAAATTGACAAATTTGTTCACAGTACCAGTGCTACAAAGAAGCGAGCAACCACTTTCGAAGATTTGATAAAGCTATGCTGCATCCATGACTTCCTCACAGCCATCCGCTCAGCAAAATGGTTTCCAGCTGAAAGTATCCCAACGAACAATTCCACGCCAAAGGGAGGAAGATTTGGGGCACGCCATCTGGTTGAAAATTCAAGCTGCTGCTGCGGGGAAATGTTGGGATGCACCGAAGGCAAAGAAGCAGCAAATACAGAATGGACACTAATGTCCCCGCTCAAAGTAAGACCAGTGGCATCCTCAAGAGTAAAGCCCTGTTCATATCAAAACAGATCATCATTATGTAAAACCCACTTCAAACTACGAAGTTGAAGGACATTGATTACCCACAGTGCGATAAGGAAAAGAGGTGACATGCCTCCCATCAACATTAACATGGTAGCCCTCCAACCCAGCACTGACAGTAAGAACAAATAGCTTGTTCACAGAGAATGGAAATGGCCAATCAACTGTTACTCGTTTTGTCCGACCAATCAATCTCTTCAGCCACCACTGTACCTTGGTCTCCACTGCATGCCTGTCATCATCATCAGCCCTAATCCACTTGTCACATTTCACCAACCCATCAACTGTATCAAACACATGTAACAACTCAAATCAGCACAATCACAACCTATGATGCATATTTACAATAAATGTATCAGGTACAATAGTATCAAATACAACAATAGTTCTAAAAAATTATGGGATACGATCATACGACACATATAACATATCTGTGTGTGTGTCTCTCTCTATGTATAAAAATTCATAAAACATAATAAACATATAATTGCAAATATCTAATTCAAATAAAGAACATCTTCGACATTACTCAAAAACAAAATTAAAAATCATTGTGATTATAAATCAGTTCCTACTGTATATAGTCAAGAATAGTATCAGACTTAATGTTCTCTTTGTAATCACTCATAATGAGAGCAATTTTCATTCTTGGATGGGACAATGCTCCTATATGTGTAAAATATTTACTCCCTTGACACAAATATAAGCAAAATGTTCCGGTTTGGTGAATTGAAATATAAGTAAATTTCAATTAATTTAAATATGTTCATCAACCCCAATAAATATGATTAAAGGCAATTGCTTTTTATATGAAATCAAGAAATTATATGAATTTAACTAGCATTCTTAATTAATGTAAAACTAGGTACTTTTTTGTTTATATTTAAGTCCGGAAAATTACATGCTTATAGTCTCAAATGAAGCAACATTGGATTTTCAATAAACTAAATACTTCATATATACGTGTTGGTAAAGTATCCATGTATAGAAAGCAAATTAAAGTAAAGTGTTTCATACATCACAACCATAATGAATAAAACATACTTTTTCTTACCAGTATCTTCACCAGCTCTGGATTTCCAACCATCACAGCGTATTGCAGTACCCCATTGCATGCGGTAACACGTGTTGAGTTCAATCACAGGCTTCCCACTCCAATCCCCTCTCAACCTAGGATTCAGATGTAAGACCCTAGGTGGTTCTTCACCCTCCACCGTCTTCAGCCCCTGCAACTCCATCACAAACTGACACGCCTTCCGTTGCGCTCTTAACGGCTCCCCAACCACCGTTACATGGGACCCTAACGTGAGCCCACAGGGAATCACCATCGAACTCCCACGGCCCAAAAAATCGGGCCCGGATACCCATATGGACTCGGGGCAGGGCCTGGATCTGTTGTCGGGCTTGGAAACGGGGGCCTGCGCGTTGCCTGATTTAAGTTCGGCCCAAAGCTCCCTGCCGACGCGGCAGGCGGATTGGTAGAGGAAGGAATCGAATGTGGCGTCGTTTAGGATCAAACCGGAGACGACGCCGTTTGGGTGGCGAACGAGTGGCGGGAGGCGAGACGGTTGTTCTTGAACGGTTCTGAAGACGAAGGGGATCTCGACGGAGACGAAGAGAGCGTAGAAGAGCGCAAGAACGATGAGAATCTGAGTGGATCGTTGTCTGGTGAATGTGAAAAAAGTATCTAACTTGCCTATTCTCCCTCTTTTCATCTCTGGTTTTGGCGCCTGAGATAATCGATTTCAGATTGGTGACGACGACGTCGTTCTTCCTATTCTTGGCATTACAATATCGTTTCGTTTATAGTTTGCTTCACGTAAGCATGAATAATCTGAACTTTAGTATTTTCCTGCCACATTTTCAGGCCACTTTCCATGAGATTTAACGAAATCTTCTCTCCTTCGCAATAAATCCGCTGTTAATCTACAAATAATAGAAATTAATTACTTCATTTTTATTTAAACTGTTTATACATATATAAATATTAAAATCTATTTAACAGAACTTATTTTATTTTTATACAAAAAACTATACACCGTCAAAAAAATTACTGTTGACTAATGAACAATTTTTATTGGCGTAACATTTAAAATAATTATTATAAAGTTAATAATTTCAGTGCATATAACAGTTTATGATTAAATTATTACATTAATTATTTTAATACTATTAACTAATAAATAATATGTATGACTTTAAAATAATGATTATAATTTAATGAATGTAAAAATAAATATCTCACTAACTCAATTTTCTTAGCTTTATTATTTTAATAAATAATGCATTTCATGTAATACAATAATAATAATATTATATATATATATATATATTTCATATTTTATTTTATTTTTAATTATATTTTTAAATTAAAAAGTTAAAAATGCATATATAAATTATTTATATACTAAAAATAATTGAGCATACCGCACTAAAATATTTCAACAGCATAACACACTAAAATATACCAACACACAATAAATTACTTAAATATTTCAACAGCATATAACACACTAAAAATCATTCACTATTATTTGTATATAATACTCATTATTACTACTGGAATATTTTATTAGTATTTTTATTTTTAATTATTATATATTTATAAATTACAGTTTGTATTATATAATATGCTTGAATATAGTTTTAGCTATGGAAAGATGACTTCGATTCTTTTATGTTCTTCACAAAACTATTCGTTGATTTAATTATAATTCTTAGTTTTTAGTCCATATCATAAATCATAATTAATTTAACGGTAGAATTAAAAATATTAATTAATCTAGTAAAAATATTGAAATAAATTTTTAAGTATATATTTTTATTAAGTAATACATTATTTATTTAATATAAATAAGATGATTATATATATATTATTTATATGTTTATTCGATATTTTTATATTTATTTTTATTTAAAATAATTATAATTATTTATATGCTTATAATTCATTTTCTCTATATTAATTTTTATATTAAAATTTTCAAATGATTGTAAAATTATTTATTTTATGATGTCATAAACAAAGATTTTATCTTTAAAAAATAAAATATATTTTTATAATAAATATTAAAATTTATGTTGAAAATAATCATGACATTTTTATCTTTATATAATTTAAAGTCAATATAAATAATTGTATTCATAATGTGCTAATATATTTGATCACTAATCTTTCTATAGATGTAAAATAATAAATAATGTAATTACAAAATAAAATATTTATATATATATAATAATCTTATTAAATAATATTTTAAAATAATATATATATATATATATCATTATTCTTAAAGTAACTATAAAAATTATAGTTCATAATAAATTAAAAATTAAAAAGGTTATAAATATTTATCTTATTTATAAAAATAGTAATTATATTGCCTTGTTGAATAATGTACTTAAAAGTAAACTAATTGTTTCAATTACCATTTTCTATTTTTAATCAAATTATGTATAGTTAAAAATATGATAGAAAAAAAAAATACTGACAAAGATTTAAAAGTAGCACAACATTTATTGGACTAAAATGAGAAAATACAATTATTATATTAACTTAAAGCATATATTCAACCAATTATTTTATATCAGTTTTAGATTATACAAGGACATAAAAACAAAACAATAATAATGATTTTCTAATAATTTCTTAAAAAACTATTACGTTTTCTGTAAACTAACAATAAGAAAATATCACATTGATCATGCACAAAAGTTAGACTCTTAATTGTAATTTTGATATTTAACTGCGAATTTGGAAGGAGTATAGTATACTTCGTGTTCAACTTTTATCAACCTCATATTTTTTTAATTACCACGCGTGTAAATCAATTAACATAAAGTTAGTTCATCTTAATTATTCATTTGAAGTTTTAATGCATTAAATACTTAAAGGAAGTGGCTTATCATCTCTATCAAAAAATAATAATTAATTTGTGAATATTTAATAATTTATTTTAGTAATGGTATTTCTTAAATAGGTAAAACTATTGGAAAAAAAAGTAAACTTCTCAATTTAAGCGAATAAGTGGTATATGTAACAACACTTTTTTTTAAAAAGCAGAAAGCATTTTTCCCCACAACCCACACGATCACTTTCTTCTTCTTTCTTCTTCTTTCTTCTTCTTTATTCTTCTTTTTTTCAAAATCACTTTCTCTCATTCTACCAACTTCTCTCCTCTCCCTTCTCTCTTAATTTCTCACTTCATACCTCATCTATTTTAGAATCTCATCATACCACGTTGTAGCTGGCGAGTTAAGGAACATTTCTACCCGATCAGATTTTTAAACAGAGTAATTTCATTTTTACTCTAAATCTCATTTGTTATCTGTTTTTCCTTAGGATTTAGTCATCAATATTGATGGGTTCAGTTGAGAAGTTTAACCCTCTCAACTTATTCTACTATATACTGAATTTTTGTTTTGTTTGGATAATTTGCATTAGGCCCGTAAATATTGAAATTTATCCAGACTGTGGGAAATAAAATTCTAAAAGTTGTTTGGAAAGCAAACAATTGAGGTAAAGGAAGCTAAATTTATTTTTTAATAGCACCCTAGGATAGAAGATCTTAATGCGGAAGGGACGTGGTACCAATATTCAATTTTTCTTGCAGGGATGTTGTGTGTTTATATATTGGATTGTTTGTTTGTATATTATTTAAGTTTGTAAAAATATTATATTTTGATAATTTAGTATTAAAGTGTTATCTTTTTATGTCAAATAGACTTTTGAATATTGTGGATCACTTTTTGAATGATATTGTATGACAGAATGGTATGGAATTGAATTCATACATTTGGGATAATGTATGGACTGATGTTTGTTGTGTATTAA
>Ga0123342_1001437_pt1 | contig 40042 bp, 24 predicted proteins | sample Turbeawhitnodule_FD_89960 | JGI IMG/M metagenome (GOLD analysis project Ga0123342, IMG submission 89960) | Root nodule microbial communities of legume samples collected from Mexico - Turtle bean Mexico white nodule | ecosystem: Host-associated > Plants > Roots > Nodule | place: Mexico: Nepantla...
AGTCCATACATTATCCCAAATGTATGAATTCAATTTCATACCATTCTGTCATACAATATCATTCAAAAAGTGATCCACAATATTCAAAAGTCTATTTGACATAAAAAAAATAACACTTTAATAGTAAATCATCAAAACCTAATATATCCACAAATTTAAATAATATATAAACAAACAACCCAATGTATATATAAACACATAACATCCCTGCAAGAGAAATTGAATATCGGGACTACATCCCTTCCACATCCAGATCTTCTAGCCTAGGGTTCTATTAAAAATTAAATTTAGCTTCCCTTACCTCAATTGTTTGTTTTCCAAGCAACTTCTAGAATTTTATTCCCCACAGTCTAGATAAACTTTAAGATTTACGGGCCTAAAGCAAGTTATCTAAACAGAACAAAAATTCAGTATATAGTAGAATAAGTTGAGAGGATTAAACTTCTTAACTGACCCCACCAAGATTGATAACTAAATCCTAAGGAAAAAAAATAGAGAACAAAAGATATTTAGAGTAAAAATGAACTTACTCTGTTTGAAAATCTGATAGGATAGAAATGTTCCTTAACTCGCCAGCTACAACGTGGTCCGATCAGATTCTAAAATAGATGAAGTATGAACTGAGAAATTAAGAGAGAAGATAGAAGGGAGAGATGGGGGAGAGAAAGAAATGGAAGTTACTTGCGTGAGGAGGAGGGGTTCTTTTCTGCTTTTAAAATAAAAGTGCTGTTAAATAAAAAATGGGTAGGATATCTAATGTAATTCATATCAATCTCATTCAAAACTTCAATTGTTTGGATTGTGTTGGCTATGTGAAAAAAGGTAACCTTGTCGGGAAAAGGATCGGAGTGAATTTAGTTTGGTCCCTAAAGAAACCAAGTTATATTTAGCTCTACATGCCTTGATGCTCTAAAAATTTTATGCACTATACAGAGAATTGTTAGGCTTAGGTAAGAAATTTTTATCCTAAATCAATTTTTTCATACTCCTAGTACTTTGATCTCACTGTGTTGTAAATTATTGATTTAGGAAAATCTTAGGGAAATACGTTCATGAGTGGGGTCTGGTTTTGATCCCTGTATCTGTAATGGTTGCTAAGGGAAGCCTTTTTTGGACTCTAGAAATTTGCAACATAATCGTAGGCCTCTGCTTTAGGTGTTTTCAATGTTTGCTATGATTTAGAGTTTAGAATTTAAAATTTAGGATTTTTATTTGCAAGACTTGTTTTCTAGTGTATAAAAATTGGAACATTTTTAAATATTTTTTTAATTTAATTTATTCATTAAAAAAGTAATATAATTCTCTCTAATTATCTTCATTATTTTTATATTTTTATATGTTATGCTCTGTTTGTGTTCCAATCATAAGTTCTATTTTTTTTCAAACAATAAATTAAAATAAGATATTGTAATAATCTCTTTCTTACTATGATTAACTAGTGGGTCCTAAAATATTTGATGATGGTTAGTGCCCACAAGATGCGCAAAACAATGAAAATGAAGGGATCCTAATGTTCACATAAAACTATTTGCATCGGTCCAAAAATTAGGAATCCAAAACCTTCTTTACTTTAGTTGTTAATTGTACGTTGTTAATTAAAATTATTCTTACTACGTTTCTTTCTAAATCCAAAGATAAAAACACTAGCACTACTTTTTTGAAAAATAGGAAAATACCTAAGAAGTTTTTTTGAAAAAAAAAACTCTCTTAATAAAATTTTCTAAGTAAAATAAAAAGTGTGAAGGACTTTATAAAAACATTAACTTTCTTATATAATAAAAGGTGGAAGCCATAAACTAAAATATCACTAAAATATACCTGTACTGGGACATAACCTTAACACATGAAACATGTTTAATAGGCCTAATTAATTAATAATTTTTTTAAAGAAAAACATTTTCATTCATTAAAATCAACCAAATTGGTGATCTTGAAATGAAATGAAGAAAATAATGTTGTATTTTGAATATTCCAATGGACACTAAGTTCAATATTGTTTAGTTTTCTCAGAAATATGGATATCGTATGTACAAAATTGTGAACCTCATTTAAATATTTATGTGTGCACGTTTCACTTCAAATTCAATCTATCTTATTTACTAACTTATTTTAGTACTTTCTAAGCTAATTTAATAAATATAAAAATATTTGGTAAAGTATCTCAACATTTCTTATTTATGGAAATTTTCACTTATACACTATAAGCTACTTTAGATAATTTAAAACTTAACTTATCTAATTTTCTTCATTACTGTATCTTTTATTTTAATACATTTTTTATTATTCTTTTTTTTTGTCTATTTTTTTCAATTCTACAGAAACAAAAATCTTACTATTTTTGTTGAACTATTTTTTTTATGCAGGTTAAACTAAAAAGTTAGTATTATAAATTAAAATAAATAATCTTACATTACATTATGTTGTATGAAAATTACACATAATAAAACTTACAAAAAATAATTTGAATGTAACAATAAAATTTAAATTGTGAAATAAAAAAATAAACTTATGAAAATATTTAAAAAATCATAGATAAAGTAATTTAAATAAATGATTTGTCCAAAATAAATAAAAAGACAACTTTTAAAACAATATAAATACTAAAAAGTTTAATAAAAAATATTATGTATTTTAAAAACTATATATAAATTATATTATGTAATAATATAATTTTATAAAAAAAAACATAAACTTTATTTACATAATAAAACTTGTGTAATTATGTATTATGTCATACTAACTAATTCATTTATCAACTAATTTCATTAAGGTAACTTCTTCATCACCTCTACAAATTTTTTCCTGCACCCTTCATTTTCAGAAAAGACTCCTTTAAATGACTTTTCAATTGTTCTTTCTTAAATATTTTCAGAACATCTTTTCTGGAACATATTTTATGAATTCCAGATTTACTGATAAAAAATCAAAATAAAATGTGTTCTGGAAAAGATGTTCTGATTTTTTTGTCTTCTAGATTTTCTATTTTGGAAATTAATTAGTAATTTATTTATCAGTTAAAAATTATCTTATAAGTTAAAAAATAACTTATAAGTTAAAAAATAACTTACGAGAAAATTATCTAATCGAAATTGTTCTCACATGATCTTAGAAATAATTAAATTTTTCTTCTCCTTCTCTCGATTTTTCGATCTTTTGTTGATTACTTGGGCTTTCGGTTACTGGATCATCTAGTTTGGACTCTTTGTTATATGGACTTGGATTGCTCTCAGCTACTGGATGTGGACTATCACTCAACTATTAGATTTAGATCCACTCTCGGCTTCTAGGTCCATCCATAATCACTCTTGGGTGGTGTGTGTACCTACAAGAGGATCCGATGATAAAGTCAAAATCAGTTTGCTTATCAGATAAAAAAAAACACTTTACTTACCTGTTAAACAATCACCTATTTATAGTACTTGTTGGACTTTAACTTGATTGGATTTTTACTTTTCGTACCTTGCAGATACTAAATACATTTTTGGTATCTTGGACCCATTTATTGATTTATACAATATTATCTTATTTTATCATTTATTTATATTATTTTAATTTTTAATATACTGATCTCTCAACTTACTCAGTAAAAAAAGTAACTTATTTATTATCAATTAGCTTATAATTTTTGTCAAAATCTCATGTATAATATTTGAATTCCTAATATTTTCAAAATAAATTGCAAAATGAAATTTCATCCCTACAATTTACTAACATCAATTTTTAATAGATAAACTTTTCATTCAATAAATTAATTAAAGAACATCATTACATTTTTTTTTAATTTTATAGTGGGAAAAATAAAAGAAAAAAAGTATAGTGCACAACGGTTAGATCATTCCTGGAAAAATTTAAAACGATGAAGGAACAATAAACTCCATTGTCAACACAAATGCATTAAATCTTTAATTGCAGGGACTAATATTAAAAAAGTAAAATATATTTTACTACGTTTATTTTTTAGGTTAAACAATTCAATACATAGTATCATTGTATTTAACGAAAAATTTAGAATATATTTATAATAAAAAAGGTATATATAAATATAAACAAGTATAAAAACAATAAGAAAAATATGAAAGTAAGCATAAATGTCAAATAAATTGGGTATAAAACACAATGTAGTTGAAGCTGGTATGAATGAGAAAGTGTACTTCTCAGATGGTGAATCGAATCGCATAACTAATAGTATCAAATCATGTGAAGTGCCTTTTCATTTATCGGTAACCACTAGAACTAGACTATTTTTCTCCTTCACCTACCTTCTTATTCCCCTACCTTCTTATGTGATCCATACATATTATATATAATATAAAAATATTTTTTTATTCTTATTTTGCTATGTTCCCTTAAAATAATTTTCGGATTATGTAATTTATGCACATATTTTAAAAAAAAATCTGAATTATATAATTCAAAAGCTAAAAAAATTTCCGAATTACATAATCTAAAAACTAATCATGCATTAAAAAAAAAGACTTTTAAATTGTTTAATCTAAAAGTTAATTATAAATTTGGAAAAAAACTTTGGATTACATAAAAATTTATGAAAGTGGAAGAAGAATATAAGAAATTACAGGAAGAAACAGCCTAGAACTATATTACAACGTACTATGGAGTTGGTAAAAGTTGATGGGAAAATATACTAACATTTGTACTGAACTGCATGTGCCACCACGTTGTTAGGATCTATATTTGGAAGAACATAGGAAAACAGAAACATATGCACAAGTTATTAAGTAATTTGAAGTTGTAACAACTTTTATGTACGACCACATAGGGTCATGAAAAAGTAATTAGAGGCACAGAAATTGTAAATCAAGTTATTCGGTTGACTACCGCAGCACTTGATTGAAAATTTTGGAAAACCACAAATTTAAAATTGTTTTGAAAGAGTAAAAAAATTGAATTAAAATTTTATAAAATTAAAATATAATTTAATATATGTACCCCTTAAAATTCTCTTAGTGCTCCCGTTGCAACAAATTTCTTACAACGCACTTGTTTGGCAAATGTAATTCGGAAAGATGTTATTTTCAAGATCAATAGATTTATTAAGATGTGAACTCTTAAATATATTTAATCTTATAAAACTGATTTTTAAGGTGATATTTGTTTGCGCTCACTTGTATATTATGAAATATTTTGATATTTGTTTGTACTCATTTATATCCTTATCTGATTTATAAGATGATGTTTGTTTGCACTCATTTATATACTATGAAATATATTTATCATGCGTGAGACTATATATTTATATTTATGAGTAGTTTGATAAGTCCAACAAACACGGGTGCAGAAAAGCTTAAAAATGGCGCCTATTTTAATTGTAAAATGACGGCTTTCTAGTCGCCTTTGATCAACGCTTAGTTTTATGTCTAGAGAAAAGAATGTGGCTATTTAACCACCATCTTAGATGTAGGCAAAGAGGGTGATTATGGTAAGAATCGTTGTATACATTCAAATAAACGGGACAACGCTTGCTTTCACGCCATTTGTCTCGCACACATCTATCCCTTTATTCGCGTCGTAAAAGCACCGTACTTCACCTTCTTCTTCCTCAAACTGCAATGTCCCTGCAACTACGCTACTGTCGCCCACCGATTCCACGCCAGCACCATCTGCCACGCCGCACATCCCCTGTACTGCCCCTACTCTCGCATGGTCGTCATTCTCCATTCCCGCACCAGAACCCATACTGACTGCAGCATCTCACAGCCCCGCGCCACCCACCTCCCCAACTTGATTCAATATCATCAAATTCGTACCGTCGTCAGAACCCCCATCCTCCTCCTCCACTCCATTGCGAGCCTCTATGGTGTCGCAAAGGAGGCCGCACCAGGGAAGGCTCTCGAACCATCCCTCGCAGGCACACTGTCAAATAAACGGTGGTGGTGAAGTGAGGTGGCAACGACAACGATGACGACAATGGTAAAAAAGAAACAAATAAGAAAAAAAAACAATGGTGAAGAAGAAGTAGAGAGCTCGAAAACAACTTACCCAATGACATGAAGAAGACAATGACTCGATGAAAACGAAGAAGAAGCATAAAACATAAGAGAAAACGCTGCGTTAGAGACAAAGGAAGTATGAAAACCTAACTAGCAAGCTCTGTGCTAGGGTAATAAAAAAAAGTCTAAGGTGGTGACTATTTAAGAGGGCGACTTATTGCCTTCTTAAACCAAACGCTTTGGTGTAAGAAGGTGACTTTATCAAATAGTCACCCTCTTAGAGAAATTTAATTTAAAAAATGACATCGTGTTTTGAAAGACAATGTCTGGCCGTAAAAACACTTTAAATATAGTGTCGAAATAAATCATTTTTGCACTAGTGAAACTCTTGCTAGAATAGACTTCGAATGACATTGATATCGTTTTAAGATGTGAACTTTAAGTTTAACTTAATCTTACATAATCAGTTCATAAATTTTGGAGATTCATGAAATCAGATCTTCATCTTGCTCGTATGTCATTGTATATTTGCTTTTATTGCAAACCTTTCATTCTTAAAGTTATCAACAAATATTGATTAGTTAGTTTTGTAGGTTATTTTCTTAATCCACAATTTCAAATCAAGTGACATGTACACTTGAAGGGAAACAATTTAAGTCTTGAGTTATAAAAAAAAGTATACATTTATTTGTTGGTTAAAAGTTTTATCGGTTGGACCTGTTCTATATATTGTAGAAGATATGTGTAGAAAACTCATTATATTTTTTTATCTATGAATCAAAGACAAATCTTCTTTAGTAGAGGGGAAAGATTCTTTAAAATATTATAAGGGAGTAAAATATATGATAAGTCCTAAGAAAATGTAATGAGTTTTTTTAAAGAATGTGGAATTGATAAGGGAGTAAAATATATGATAAGTCCTGAGAAAACATCTAAGTTATGCTTTTGTTACCTTTGTGTGATTAATTTTACTTTATTTTTAATTATTAGTTTCTGTCATATTTTCCCTTGTAGTAAGAACAATGTATCTTTGAATGCCTAGATTTCTTTTTAAATTATAAATAACAAAATAAATGAAGGCAATTATGTTCCCTTGATATATAATCTCCAATTTATTATATCTGTTTAAAGTTTGTGTAGTAAATACCTTTAAATATCTTATTTTTGTGTTAAAATTGGCAATTTATGTTTGACAAATTCCTTTCATAGTTTTTAAAAATTTGTTTCTTTTACTATAAATCTATTCTAAATATTTATTAAAAGAATAAAAATAGAAAGCATAACACAAGTGGATTATTTAAAAGATTTAAACCAATTACTGGTGAACCCTTTTTTTATAAGGCTTCTTCGCCGTCTGTTCGGTTTCGTTTTATTTGGTTAAAACTAGATCCAAACCTTGAAACAAAGTAAATCTGGTTCTTGCTTTCGATTCTTGTTACATTTTTAAACTAATAAAATCATTAGATTAAATATTTAATATTATTAAAAACTAAAATCATATAAATTAAAAAACATAAAAGTACAATAATACGTCAAAAGTTGATAGCATCACTCTTAAAAAAAGTTGCCAAAATTAACAAAGAAGAATAGAAAAACACAAATATGGCAAAAGCCACAAAAAGTCCACCTCATAAAAGTCCACTTCATAAAAGTACAATAATACGTCAAAAGTTGATAGTATCACTCTTAAAAGAAGTTGCTAAAATTAACACCGAAGAAGAATAGAAAAACACAAATTAAAATATAAAGCAAATATATCAAATAATTCTCCCTACAAGAAAAATTCATCATTTTAGCTGTGAATAAAAAAGTGAGAGTTATAAAAAAAAGCCTACTCAAGTTGGACACAAAAATAAATATCAAATATTGTATCTACAATGCAAACCTTTAACTCACACTAAAAATTATTGAAATAATAATAATAAGTTAGTATTTAGAATGAGGACACAAAGCAGAAAATAAGTGACATAATAATATTAAGTTAGAGTGTGAACACAAAGTAGATGCAATCAAAAAATAAGTTGCAGAATGATACTGTGTCACGAATAGGTCGTGACACAAAGTGGATGCAAATTAGTATTCATTAAATTTAGCATAGGTCTAGGTGACACTAATATTTATTTCCCAGGTAGTGTCTCGAATGACGACAATTTACTCATATTTGTTTTCTCACGTAGTGTTGCAGATCTCACATCGACTAAATATTAGAATATTTCATAGTATATAAGTGGGTGTAAACCTCACCTTATAAGTTGGTTTTATGAGGTTGAGTTAGGCTTAAAGTTCACTTTTTTACTATGGTATTAGAGTCATTTTGAGTCTATCCTAACGATTGTTTGTTGGGTTTATCATCTCAATAGAGATTAAAACCATTCCATAGTATATAAGTGGATTGAAAGACTTAAAGTTTATTTTTTAATAATTATTTAATTTTATAACCATTTTAGTGTCCCCAAATCTACGCTATAATTAAAAATATATTTTTCTTTATCTAGGCTTAACCAACACTATCTTCTAAATTTGTGTCCAATTGGAGGTCGTATTTAATGCATAGCCACCAAAACATTAACTTCCATTTTTATTGGGATGTTAAGCCCACACTAATCTCATGTAAAGTCTATTTTTTACTTTTCGTGTCGCTCTTTTGAAAACTCTACCACCATTATTTCTTGTAGTATCGATAAAAAAAAGAGTTTAAAATATATAATTTATTATTATTAATATTATTATGTTAATAATTATAATGATAAATATATTAAAGGTATATTACAGATTATTTTAGTTTTGATCAATTTTAAAAAATTTAAATCATAATCTACAATAATTAAAAAAAAATCAGTTACCAATTATTTAGATCAGTTTTATATTTTCTATGGTTTGACCCTAAACAATTTTTCTTTTTCTTTATATTTAAGTATACTTTAACATTTTCTTATTTATTCAATTTGTTGAATGTGGACTTTAACTTTCAAACGTAGCTTGTATAAATTTTAATAATTTTTCTATTTACAAATCACAAACGTGTATACTGTCCAAGAGTGGTTATGCGTTAACACTATTCACTTTATAACTCAAAAAATTATTATTTTATCAAAATATAATATTTAATTATAAAGGCTGAATGTATTTTTTAAATAGTGGGGGTAAAAGAATCTTAATCTATTGCACAAAAACCGATCTTAACATCAGAAAAGTGCTGACAAGCAAAAACACCTTAAAGTAATAGACATAAAGTTCTTGATTCATGGAGAAGCCTATGGGACAAAGTGAAGATTTCACGCTACGTTACAGAATCATTTTGCTTAAAGCAGTTGTCAAAGTGATTATTTATTGGGTTTTCGAAGTAATTGGTGCATGCTATTCTTAAAAAAAAAGGTAATTGAAAGTAACAGTTAACTTGTTATGAGAACACAACTATGCAGAATATCCACACAGAAAACCAGAAGTGTATTCCTGAAGCAAGTTTTTTTTTTTCCCATCATTTCATTTACTATTAAGGTTAGAAATAAACCTATAATATGAAAAGTGTTATTATACAAGACTTTTAATCTTAATTTTAAGAAATTTATGATGTTATATCAACATGTTTTCATGAACCTTTTTTAAATTATTAAATTTAAAACACTTAGATGGATATATTATTAAAAGAGTACAAAGTTCTTGTTCCCATTTGAGTGGTTATGTTTCGTCCAGCATTTTTGTGTAACCAGTGCCATACACTCTTCAATTCACTTCCACTCAACTCCTCCTGTTGTGTCTCTGGCAATGGAAAGCATCTCAGAAATGGAAAGTGTGATAGAAGAACCCCTTCTGAGCAAGCAGAGTTCCAATGCCAAGGGTGGCTTCAGAACGTTACCTTTCATCATAGGTAAAGAATTTTTTCTTCAGATGTGTGATAATGAATATGTGCTAATAGATGTTGTTCTTGTGGCAGCAAATGAGGCCTTTGAGAGACTGGCTAGCCTTGGGCTAATGCCTAACATGATATTGTACTTGACAAGAGAGTATGGCATGCAAACTGCAGGAGCCACCAATTTTCTCCTACTATGGTCTGCTGCCTCAAATTTCACCCCATTCATTGGTGCTGTCCTTGCAGACTCCTATGTGGGTCGATATTCCATGATTGCTTTTGGATCTGTAGCAAGCCTACTGGTAATTTTCTTTCCTTTCTCTTTCGATCAAAGTTTTAAATTGCAATCACGGTTGTAGTTTTGTCACGATATTGTCATTCCAATAAACTGAAGAGAAATGTGATTTCTGTCAAGATGCAATTGTAATGGCTAAACTATAATTGTTGGTATTTTAAAAGCTTGCCTGTGATATAATGTTTGTCACTTTTCAGTCACTGATTTTGTCTTCGTTGCTTAACTTAGAATAGCTTTGTTTTCCTTTGTTAAATTTGTATGCCAGTGTCGGTGATGAACTACAATAATAATCAGTGGCCAGCACTATGGTGTACCGTGTGTGTATCTATAAAACCAGTAAATCAGAGCTGTTTTTTGGCCCTTGTTTGTGTTGGGGCTGTGCAGGGGATGGTTCTTCTATGGTTAACAACTTTGATTCCTTTGTCAAAGCCACTTTGTAACCAATTTACCGACAGCTGCCATAACTCTCCTACAACAATTCACCTTTTGATCTTGCATTCTTCTTTTGCCCTAATGTCCATTGGAGCTGGAGGCATAAGATCATCCTCCTTGGCCTTTGGTGTTGATCAGTTGAGTAAGAGTGACAGAGACGCAGGAATCCAAGAGAGCTACTTCAGCTGCTACTATGCTGCTGTTTCAATGGCATCATTGATAGGTTTAACTGTTGTTGTTTATATTCAAGATTACATGGGGTGGGCAGTGGGGTTTGGAATTCCCGTTATCCTAATGTTAATAGCAACTGTATCATTTTTCTTAGCTTCTCCATTTTATGTAATGGCGGAGGTTAAAAGGAACATGATAAGTGGTATAGCACAGGTCCTTGTAGCCTCTTACAAAAATAGATCTCTCCAGTTATCCCATGAAACCGAGGATGGCACATACCACCTAGAGATGGGTTCCGATCTCCTAATGCCAACTGAAAAATTAAGGTATGTTTTGTTTCTTTTGTTCTGTTCAGTTTCACATTCTTTTGAATTTTTATTTTGTTCAGATTGTTATGATGTTCAACATTGTTATAAGCTAATAGTTATGATGTGCATCAAACTGAAACTCTGGCAATGGTCTAGTAAAATATTTTTGAGAGAAAAGGCTTAAGAAAGCAGTAATTTTGTTTGGTAGGTTTCTGAACAAAGCATGCATAATTAGAAATCCCTTACAAGATTTAACAGCAGAGGGAAGAGCTAGGAAACCATGGAATCTTTGCACAGTAGACCAAGTGGAAGACGTGAAGGCACTAGTGAAGGTAGTTCCAATATGGTCAACAGGAATCATGATGGGTGTGAACATGAGTCAAGGTTCCTTTCTGGTACTAGAGGCATCTTCCATGGACCGCCACATCACTTCAAACTTTGAAATTCCTGCAGGCTCCTTTATGTCATTTATGATTGTATCTTTGGTACTCTGGGTTATAATCTATGACCGCATTTTAGTCCCTGTGGCATCAAAGATAAGAGGGTACCCGACAAGAATGGGAGCAAAGCAAAAAATAGGACTTGGTCTTTTAACTAGTTGCGCAGCAATTGCATCCCTTGCAATTGTAGAGAGCATCAGAAGAAAAATTGCTACTGAGGAAGGGTATTCTGATGAAGCAGAAGCTGTGGTGAAAATGTCTGCTTTGTGGCTTTTGCCTCGCCAAATCCTTAATGGATTGGCTGAGGGGTCAACTGTAATAGGAAACAATGAGTTTTTCCTCACTGAGCTACCTCGATCTATGTCTAGTCTTGCTTCCACTCTTAGTGGCCTTGGATCTTCTGTTGCAAATTTGGTAGCAAGTTTCATTCTGAGTGTTGTTGAGAGGGCTAGTGGAGGTGGAGGACATGAGAGTTGGGTTTCAAGCAACATAAACAAGGGTCACTATGACTACTACTATAGTTTAATCTGTGCTTTGTGCTTTCTAAATTATATATATTTTCTCTACTGTAGTAAATCTTATGGTCCTTGTAAGGATAGAAGAAAATAGAACTTTAGATCTTCTTATATGGTATTGTAATGATAGAGGAAAGTACCACTTTAGATGGATGGACACAGATGATTATAGCATTCCCATGAGAGTATTTGTTTCATGGATTCTTGATATTCTTGCAACTTTTCACAGTGATGTAGTGTTTGTTCTCTCAATCTAATGCATATGAACAACTTTATACTGAAAGAAATTGACGTAAGAGAGAATTAAGACTACCTAATACAGAAGAGGATCCAATTTTGTGCATTTTTCCTGGGGAACAAGAAACCGAGAGATAATATGTCAGAATCTTTACTCCCCAACAGATTTGAGATAACTAAAATCTAACTGTCTAACAATAAATTGTTTTTATAGTTTCATTAAGATTGAAGAAATATATATATATATATATATATATATATATATATATTTATCAACAAGTGATTTTTTTTAGAAGTTATTGAAATAAATAAGTTTGCATTGGATTTAAAATTTATATCCATTTTAACTCTATCTATTTTAACTAGATCAAATTTATATGATTTTTTTTTAAATCCATTTAAATTGGATTAAATTCACTTTATTAATTAGATTAAATCTACTTTGTCAATTACATTAAATGCATTTTGATATGGACAAAAACTAACTTGGCTCGAACTAGGCCCAAGCCGACTCAATCTGGACGTGGACCAACTCGGCTTGACATTGGTTCGAGCCCGCTTGGCTTGACATCGACCTAGGCCCGGACGACTTGATAGTAGCTCGGGACCGGACGAATCGACATCGGCCCGAGCTCGGACGACTCGACATCGCCCGGGCCTAGACGACTTGACATCGGCTCAGGCTAAGACGACTCGATATCGGCCCGGGACAGACGACTTGACATTGGTCAGGGCTCAGACGACTCAACATCGGCCCAGGTCCAAATGACTCGACATCGACCCGGCCCAGACAACTCGACATAGACTCGGGTCCGCTCGGCTCGACATAGACCCGGACCTGCTCGACATCGGCTCGGGCCCGTTCGACATCGGCCTGGACCCGTTCGACATTGGCCCGAGTTCGTTCGACATCGGCCCGGGCCCACTCGGCTTGACATCGACACGGGCCCGCTCGGCTCGACATCAACCCAGGCCCACTCGGCTCGACATCAACCCAGGCCCACTCGGCTCGACATCGGCACAGGCTCGCTCGACATCGACATCGACCCGGGACCGCTCGACTCGACATTGGCCCGGGCCTGGACGACTCAACATCGGCCCGAGCTCGGACGACTCGACATCAGCCTGGGCCCGGACGACTCAACATCGACCTAGACCCGGACGACTCGACATCAGCCCGGGCTTGCTTGGCTCAACATCAACTCGAGCCCGCTTGGCTCAATAACGGCATTAGCCGTTCGGCTCGACATCGGCATGTGCCCGCTCGGCTCTATATCAACCTTGGCCAGGTCGTTTGTATATCAGCCCATACCCGCTCGACTCGATATCGGACCTGAAAGACTCAGCTCCACATGGGCTTGAACCGACTAGACTAGACATTGGCATGGACCAACTCGACTCAATATCGGCCCTGGTCGACTCGGATCAATATCGACCACTCAACTCGACTTGGCAGAGGGTTGACTCGGCTCGACTTTGACCCAGAATAACTTTGGTCACTCAACTCAATTGAATGGATTGAATTTAAAGTTAAAAATATAAATATAAATTTTAAATAAATCCATTTAAATGAATTAAAATTAATATAGATTGATAATTATGGATTGAATTTTGTAATTTAGATTTTTTTAACACCTTAATTTACACAAATTTATAAGTCATGTTTTAAAAACACAATTTTACATGACTTTTGCATTCAAGACGAATTTGTGATTAAAACACAATTTTTGTATTTAAATAGAAGTAATGTCTTTAACTTTTTTTTTTATTTATTCTGTTTTGAATGAATGAAGTGGTATTTAAGGCATTCAGCTTCATTTTTTTTTAATTTTTTATTATTAAAATTTGTTTTTTTTTATTTCATATAAACATATTTTTTATTTTAAAAGTTTTTTTTATTTCAGATGAACATAATTTTGTTTTAATTTTTTTTTTAAATATTTGATTGATAAATTTAAACATTAAAATATTATCACTTTTTCTCAAAATATTCACAAATATATGTATATATAATAATAAGAATCACATATATGAATTTTAATAATCAAATTATCCAAAATATTAAATTAAAAACAAAATTAAAATTAAAAAAATTAATTTACTAATCAAATTATTAAAAAATATCTCAAAATAAAAATTTCAAAATTTTAAAAAAGTTATTAATCAAATTAATAATAAAGCCATTTTAAAATAAAAATATGTTTATATAAAGTTTAAAAAGAATAGAAATAAATTTAAAATAAAATAGAAGTCCTACTATATATACGACTTTTATAAATAAATAAAGAAATAAAAAATAAAAAGTGAAATTATTGACGCGAGTTTTATAAAATAAACAATTAAAAATCATATTTTTAAAACAAAATTCTTTTTCATTACATCGTGAAGGACTTCTTTATTTTAAAGTCGGCATTTCCAAGACACGGTGTATTTATTTGTATAATTTTTTTAAAAAAATTCATTTTAAATTAAAATTAAAATTACATCCATTTAATGAAAAAGGTACTAAAAAAAGCTACTAAAGGAGGAGCCCAATTAACACAATTTAAATATACTATTTTCAGCATACTTTTGTAGTATGAACAAAAAGAGAGAGAAAAAACAACAAAAAAAACCTAGGCCCGAAACCAACAATCTTGTAGTTTTATATTATTATTAATTAAAAGTTATTAAATAACAAATTTAGAGACTTTCAATTTATTTAACGCATTTTACTTATATTATATAATTTTCGATAAATTTTAATCAATAATTAAGAATATTTTAAAAAACCTATTCAAGAATTTATTATTAATATTTTTTAATATATGAAAGAGTATAATTTAAAAGTTATACAATCATCAATTAGTCAATGATCATAACTAAATTAATATTGTTCATCTCAATATATTTAATAATTTAAATATGTATGTATTTTTTTTATATAAATTATTTTATATTAACGATCAGTGACATTTCAATTAACACAACAATAATAATCTGTCATGAAAAAAATATTATTATTAAAAAAAATGTGTATTAATGTATTTTAAACAATAAAAAAATATTAATTTAAACATAAATATTATAATTTATATTAGTGTAAAATTATCTAATACACAACGTGTTTTAGTAACTTTATTAGTACAACACTTTAAAAAGTGAACTATTATTAATAAAAGTTGTAACATTTTTTAAATTAATTTAAATTTTTAACAATTGTTCTATTTGAACCATTGTTCTATATAACTTTTAATGATGTTCATATTAAAATTGTCATTACATTTACATTATTTTTTATTATATAGTAATTATGTTGTTTTTAAATAAGGACTTATTGGTATTGTGAGTTGTTGAGTTTTTTTATGACCTTCAGCAAGTATTGCTGGTTTGGATAGGACTTACATCAATATATATATATATATATATATATATATATATATATATATTGTAAGTATTGGTTGAACATTTAGATAAACTTACTACACTTTTTTTATAAGGTTTGAAACAAGTTAAGTATTTAATATTTATTTATTTTATTAATTCTTTATCAATAAAAAGAATATAATTTGCTTTGGTTTGGTAGACCAAAATAAAGGGACACATATTTGCTTTGGTATTTTTTTTTAACACTGCTTTTTGATTATTTATTTTTTAAGCACAATTTTCATATCTTATTCTTCTTCTTTTAATAAAAGAAAATTTTTGTTTTATAAAACTCAACCTGGATTGTCTTTTTGTGAAATATACATGTAAATTTAGAAAAAGAAATGCTACCGTTTTATACTCATTTGTTGACTTTTCTATATTTTTTCATGATAAAAAATAAATAAAAATATTAATGTAAAAAAACTACAAATAAATATGGATAACTATTTGGAAAAAATCACATGAGCAATTGATTAATATTTAGAATAATTGATATTTCATATTTTATAATTTCTTATTTTTACTGTCACTTTTTTTTAATTTTATCTTTATATTTTTATTTTATTTTATGAGTAGTTTTAATTTTATTTTATATTTATAATATAATATAATGATAATGACATTTTTATTTATTTATAATGTATTATAAAAATGTCCGAATAATAATATTTTTTATTCAAATTTTAATATCAAATATAAATATATATAAATAAAAAAATACGGATACATACAGGTTATATAAAGTTACTTTAATTATTTTTATATAATGATGTTATAGATATCAAATATTCATGAACTTTATCACAACTAATCTCCTTTCATTTATTACTAAAAAAAGTCTTTCAAATGTGATGAAGAGATTATTTTATTGGTTAAAGTTGAATGGCCAAGGATTCTTATTATTGGGAAACAACCTAAGCTGAAGTTGGTTGTGACATGTGCAACTTGCAGTTGATAATAGAACTGCGAAACTAGATGGACCACCACTAAGAGTGGAGCGACAAGAGCTTAACGAACTCAATGACGACGCTGACAGCATTAGTGGCGGCGATGGACAAGAACGTATCAGCTTCGTTGGCCCCGGCGGAGCCACCACCGGCCAAGTCGGAGACAGCTCTAATAGCAATGAAGGGTAGCCTCTGTTGATGGCATACAAGAGCCACGGATGCAGTTTCCATGTCCACTGGACTCGCTTCAAATTTGTTGTACATGAATGTTCTGTATGCTGAATTGTCAACGTAGATGCTTTGGCTAATTCCTCTCTTCACAAACTCCACCTTCGGTATTGAGGTTAAGCATGTCGTCGAGTTTATGCACCTCTCAAGCTCCAAGTCCTGATCACAATTACTATTTTCTAACTGAGTGACGTATGTAAATACCCATATGTAACGACGTTACATACATATATGTATCCGAATGTGTAAAACTGATTTTATCATAAGTAAAAATTTGTATGTAATGTTTATTTTACATACGATTTGTATGTAAAATTTCGTATGTAATGTTGACGTTACAGATGAAGATTTGTATGAAAATTTGTATGTAATGTTTATTTTATATACGGATCTGAATCTATATGTAAAAATTCGTATATAATTCAAGTTTTTTTTTAGAATATTAGAGTTTAGGGTGATTTACCTGCAATTTTTTAGCAATGTGGTAGTAGTTGGGATCAATTGGAACCCAGAAGGCATGTTGCCTTTCTTCCGGAATGCCATCAACGGGAAAGATTTCCTCTGGTTGGAACCATACATTGTTTAGCTGGTTGTCAGCTGAAATGTCTGCACTTACGTTTGAGGTGAAATCTGCAAAATTCAAGAACCCTATATTTCTGGTGTAGTCTCCATTGTTTTCCAAGGGTAATTTATCATCAGGTCCTAGTCCATATCTCTGCTCAACACCCAAATCATTCATTAATCTTCACACTTAATTGCAAAATCATATTCAAAACGGCACTATCTACCAATTTTAAAAACATTTATTGTTTACCACTTCATGTTCCATTTCTTTCCAAAATTTCATTTTTCCAAGCCCCAAAGTTATGGAGTTCACAAAGCCAGCTGTAAGAGAATCTATTCCAACTTCTCCAAGTAGAATAAAAGGCATCAGTTATCTTCCCTTATATATACTTCTACACACACTTATATATATATTTCTTTCTTTTATCTCATTTTTTTTTATCTCTTTTATCTTTGTTTATCACACCACCTACCAAGTTTTCATTTTCTTTCTTTTGAAAATATAAACATCTTTTTCATTTTGAACGAGTCAAAGTAAAAGCGTGTTCCTCAAGAATAATAGAATAATAAGAACAATAAAAAATACATTAGTTATCTTCCCTTATATATATACTTCACAAATCAAATCAAATCATAATTTTTTTTATGTGATTGATTTGAATATAAATATATATAATAAAAATAAATTTATAATTTATAAAAAAATATTAAAATAATAATATTAAAAATTATAATGTGATTATAAAAATAATTAAAATTGTCAATATATCATTATTCTATAGTTTGTACACACTTTTATATATATTTCTTTCTTTTATCTCATTTTAACTTTATTTTTTTTATCTCTTTTATCTTTGTGCATCACATCACCTTTCATTTTATTTCTTTTGAAAATATAAACATCCTTTTCATTTTGAATGAGTATAGACTGAAAGTGTGCTCCTAAAGAATAATAGAATAATAAAAATAATGAAAAAGGAAGAATTACAATAAGGACTATCCTAAAAAATAATAGAATAATAAGAATAATGAAAGAAAAAGGAAGAATTATGAGATGGACTAGTGAATAAAGACTTGGAATGAATTAACAACTTTACTCATAAATAAATATAATAATAAAACTTTAATACTATATTAACTACGTTATAAAATAGAATTGAGATGAAAAATATTTTTTTTTCAGTTGATTTTTTCTTAGATGGTGTGAATATATATAAACAATACCTTCATTTTAAATCCGACAAAGAGATCAAATAAAATCAATAAAACTAGAATAAAGAAACAAAATAAAAGTTAAAAATGTAGAAATAAAAACAACTTAAAGATAATTGATATATTAGCTTTCTTGTATAAATCTTGTATACTTATCTTATATATATATATATATATATATATATATATATATATATATATATATATACCTGCCAACTCCAAAGTCCTAGATGAGCCCAGTGTTGGGGAATGGTTACATCTCCAACATGCAAGGAAGGGTTTGCATTTCCAGCAATGCCGTAATGAACCACTCCTTCTATTGCGAAGAAACTCAGCAGAAGCTGAGTTGTTATGGCTGCATTTATCTGCATATTTCAGTAACCAAAAACAAATTCCAAGTAAATTAATACACCATAGAAACATAGAGGAAAAAAGATGAACCCAAAATAAAAAGGAAAACGAAGCCATACAATGCTCAACCCTGTCATCACCAGTATCACAGGCTTCTCACCAATGGCTCCAAACCGAAATCTCCTTCCTTCATCAATTATTAGCCATAAAAGGTTTAAAATAACTATTTCATAGATGAGAGTGAAACCCTAAGTTATAATAATATTTTGTATGAATAGTACATATTAGAGATAGGTTAATTTAAGTCTAACTCAACTTCATAAAACCGATTTATAAAATCGATTTATGAAATGAAATTTGTACTCACTTATATACAATAAAATACTCTAATTTTTAATTGATTTGGAATCTTCAACAATATACCTGCTAAGTCTATTATGGTGTCACTGGCTGTGTAGGCTGGGTTCTGAAGAAGAGGGTGAAGTTCAAAAGTAATTGGTATGACTAAACCTAGATAAGGCCCCTCTTGGTTAGCTTCTGCAATTTTTCTCTGCAACTCAGATGTCAAAGCACAACTAACAAAAGCATGTTGAGCAATATTAAAGCACAAAAATGCCGCCAGAAACATGTACACGAATCTACCACCACCTTCCATCTTTATCCCTGGTTTCCGAGCAGGAACTATTGAAGATGTGAAATAAGAGAAGAGAGTGTTCCGTTTTATAGAAACAAAGGCCTCAATCATCACTATCAAATGAAGAAAAGTATAAACACAGTAAGGACAAGCATAATTAAGCAGCCCTAAACGTAACTTCAAAAAAATCTATTACAAATTGAACTTTTTATTCTTAATTAATCATCCCACTTTTACTAAAGATTATTTTAATTAGTCATTAACATATTTAAAACATACACGTATAAGCTGAGTCAAATTAACAACACGTATAACAGATTCAAAAGCATTTTTAACTAACAGATATCTTATAATGTTTTTCTGCTAATGGAAATAAGTTGTAAGATATAAAAAATAAAACCAAATTATGGATAAGTAAAAAGAAATATATATACTATAAGAAAATAATTAGATAAAAATCAATTTTAGATAAAAAAATAATTAATTGTTATATTGATTAAATTAGATACTATTTTATAATTAATAAAATTATTGGTTTTTAAATTAATTTTTATTATTGATAAATAGTTTTAAATTGATATCTAATTAGCTACTAAGATTTTTGCTACTAAATTTAAAACCTATATAATTAGTTGTTAAAACCTTGATAGATAATTAGATACTAATTTAGAAAATATTTATCAATAATAAAAACTAATTGAGATATTAATAATTTTTTTAGCCTTTAAAATAATATCAAATTTAGTTAATATAACAACTAATTATTTTTAATCTCTAAAATTAATTTTTATTGAATGATTTTCTAGTATATATATATATATATATTCTTCTCCGTTCGTTTTAAAATCAGTATCATTTAAGAAACTAAACATGTTAACATAACATAAATTTTAGATAAAAAGAGATGAATAAAAAGAAAAGTATAAGTTATCAGAATAAAAAATATATTTTTTATCATTCATGAACTAAATAAAATATTAATTAAAATGTGTAAGTTTTAAAACATCATTACAATAAAATAAAAGTTGTAAAAAAAGTTCAAATTAATATGATACAATAAATCTGCAAAAATAAATTAAAAACTTATAAATTGACCATATACATGAGGAGCTCGCAGACCCTATCATAAATGTAACAGTTATACTTACCTAAACATATCTAATCTAATTAGGTGGTCATTATTGTGCCACCAATTTGCAAAACTATTACAAATTAAAAGAATATAATAATTAAAATTTTAAAATTAATTTCAAATACAATAAAAACTCTATTGCTCTCAATTAAAAACTATTTTTGCAACCCGATTTCCTCGAAATGAAGTCAGTGGGGGCTGTAGGGTACTTTGTAATTGTCCTTTTGTCCTTTCTTAACTAGAGTTATTTTTTTAATAATATTTTTAAAATTTTATTACATTACTATTCTATTTCAAATTTTAATATATTGTCAGTTTTAATAGTAAAAAAAAGTTTAAAAAATGCAAGTAAAAATAATTTTTCTTTCATTTTTGTGTGACCGAAGGTCAATTCAACACTATCGTAATGGGAAACGTAAAACAAATAAATTATTATAATAAATATAGTTTTTTATCATCTCAATTTTTTTATATCCTTATTAATTTTATCATACCTATCATTTCCTTTTATTGTTTTGTTACTTTTTCCTCCTTCTTTTAATTCTTACCCTTTATACATAAAAATGAAAATTATTGAAAAGGAAATAAACAAGAAATCTCATATTGAATAAGCAAGATAAACATTATAAATTAATTCTTTAAAATTTTCTATTAACTATAGTACTGTTATAAGAGAAAAAAAAATCAGAAGACAATTACTATTGAACTTATTGTGGTTAGATATTTCTAAATTAATTCAGGCAAGACATTAAATTGATATAAAAAAATATCAATGGACGGAATTAATCTAAAAAAAATATTTTTTATTTTATTTTAATAAATAGAGTTAATTTTTATTTTAGTTTTGTAATCAGCAAACTTTATAGTAAGCTACCCGTTTGATATGCGCCTATTTAATATATATATATATATATATATATATATATATATATATATATATATATCATTATGAATAAATCACAATTTTTTTTTCACAAATTTATTATTATTCATGTTATTGTAAATCCATTTTATAATAAATAAAATGAAAATAAAAAGGATAAAAATTAGCGGATAGAGAAAAAGGAATTAAAAAATATATTACACAAACATGATAAGTCTTAAATATTTAAAAAAAACTGAGACTCTTGTAATTTGAAAGATATAAATTATTTATGAGATTTTTGAGTTAATTCAAAGTAGCATTTGTCCCTATTATATGTTATTGTAATTATGTCACTATCCCTGGTAACTGATACGTACATGGAGTGTTTATTAGATTTTAATAGAATTAATGTTAAAGCTATCAAAAACTTATTTAATCTTCATGAAAAATGAAAAATTACATGACTTAAAACTTCAATTGTGATTTTTGAGATTTAAGAAAATATAGCATTTAGTATGAGGTTGAAAACCCAAAAAAAACACAAAAGACCACACGACTATCAAACTTTTTTTCTATTAGCAGCGATAATGTTAGAATAACATAGACATCCAAAAACATGAAGGACAAATAAATCATAAAATTTAGCATGCAATTTTTCATAAAGAGATTTGTTGTCTAATAAAGGAGTTGGTGTGCAGTTTATAAAAAAAAAAAGCATGTAAAGCAGCAAAATTCTAAAATAAAGAAGACAAGTTTGCTTTAAAAATAAGAACACGAGTAACATTTAAGATATGTTGATGTTTTCTTTCAGTAATACCATTTTGTTTAGGCGTCTCAACACAAGTAGTTTGATGAATAATTCCTTTAGAAAAAAAAAATCATGGCAAATTCTGTCTCGTTATCAGAAATATGACTTTTGGTTCTTATCAGTAGTACTGTAAGAATCAAAATTACAAAAAACAGCAGAATCAAAAATATACAATCCATACTGTTTGGTAACATTGTTCTGTATATCACATTTATTTGAAGAGAGAATTAATTTGTAATCAAAATCTGAAGTAATTTTCAAGACATATATCAAATTAAAAGCAAAGCTTGGTACATACAAAACATTGCTAAGGTAAATTTTTTATTAAAGACAATAGTACCATAATAATCAGTCAGAACATGATGACCATTCGACAAATTTATAAGAACAAATTTAATAGGTTTATATAAGCCAAAATTTGATAAGGAAACACATACATGATCAGTAACTCCTGAATCTAGAATCCAACAAGTTTTCATGCTTGGCAAATTAGTTTTGATGGAAAGATTACATGTTGAAGGTTGATCAGTCACTTGGTGAGTTGAATGTGTGGAGAAAGATCCCACTTGATTCACTTGTGCTGGATTAACCGCATTGTTGTTATTAGTACTGCTTCTACTTTGCTTGAAAATGTCCGAAAGAATATGGTACTGCAGAGGAGTGAGGTTAATGTTGCCATCTTCTTGTTTTTGACATTTTTCATAAGAAACATCATCAATAGACATAATGCTATTAATCTGACTATAATACTACTAATCTGATTGGGTTTTTCACCATTGGAAAATTTATATCCAGAAGGATAACCATGCTTCTAGTAGCAATTCTCAACAGTATGCCCATTCATACCATAGTGAGTGCAGATCTTCTTATTATTGTTATATTTGTATGTCCTATTGTCTTTATTGGGATAACCATTTTTCTGAAAACAAACATTTTATGTGTGACCAATCTTACCACAAAAGTTACAAGAAGTAGAAGCAAAACTCGGATTGCGATTAACACTAATATTACTAAAAACACTGCTAATATTGGTAACCAATGTATTACTAACCAACTGATGTTCTTGCTGTACCACCAGAGAAAAAATCTTGGGAGAAATAAGTTCCATCAAAAGAACGTGAGACTTGATGTATGATATTGTTCATTTAACCCACGAAGGAACTGTGTTGCCTGATCTTCAAGATTTCTCTAATTAATAAGAGTCATAACAACACAATAACAAAAGCATTTTGTCTTACAGGCACAAGTTAGGTTAGGTCTAAAATTTTCAATTTCATCCCAAATAATACAAAACTTAGTAAAATAATTGGTAACAGATTGATCTCCCTGACATAGGGTAGCAACTTCCATTTGTAGATAAAAACTCTAGAAATATTACCTGGAAAATATCTAGTTTTAAGGTCATTCCCTACATCAATAGCTAAATCCATCCAATGTTATTACAACGATTCCATGCCACAAAAGTAGGGTGATCCTTCGTTGGGAAATGTTATATGAGAAGATAGTAAGAAAAATGACGATGTCTTTATTCTCTTGTGTGTATTTACATAACTTCATGTACAAAAAATATATACAAGTGTATGGAGACTTTCTCTCTCCAAATTATAAGCTAATAATGTAGGGATCCACTAATCATGAGATTCTATCGTTAATAAATTAATTGCATATAATTGCGTACAATATCGTACAATAATTACATACAATAATTGCGTATAATTTGACAATTATTATTTCCTTAACCCTCAACTTTTGTCGTATCGTCAAAAAATGTTCTTTGTCCACTGCCTTCGTAAAATTATCTACGAGCTGGTACTGTGTCGGTACATATGAATGACTGATTATCCCGGCTTTTAATTTTTCTTGCACAATGTGGCAGTCTATCTCAATATGTTTTGTGCGTTCATAAAATACTAGGTTCGTTGTTATATGTAATGCTGCTTGATTGTCACAAAAAAGTTGAGCTTACATGACACCTTTAAGTCCTGCAACAAATATCGCAACCAAACGATCTCCAAACAAGTATTGACCATAGTGCGGTATTCTGCTTCCGCAAATGATTTGTTTGTTTTTTTGACTTCCACGAGATAATAGAAGAACCAAGAAAAATGCAATACCCAGATATTGATCTTCGAGTTGTCTGACAACCTCCACGGTCTGAGTCGCAATAAGCTGTCAATGTCAAATTGTTCTCGGATGGCAATAGCAATCCTTGTCCCGGTGATCCTTTGATGTACTTTTGAACTTGAATTGTGACATCTCAATGAGGTTTCTGTGGAGCCTGTATATATTGACTTAGAGTCCGAACCAAAAATACTATGTCAGGCCTGTTGGGTTCAATAGTGTCAAAGTTCAAGAGGAAGGGTAAATTGACCTTTTAAAGTTTCGTGCAGAATCAGATTTTATCACAGTACACAGAAAATAAATCGATTTATTTGGCAATGAACAAATTTATTTTGACACTGTTTATGTTTAAAAAACGTTTATATCATCCAAGTAATTCTTGAGGTTATGCAGATTAATTTGCAAGCCACACACTGATTTTAAAGAGAAAACTGTGAACAGCTAAAACAGTGACCTTCAATTTTTAAGAAGTGATAAAGGTTCAATTTCTAACTTGACAATAACCTTTCACAATCAACCTGTTCCAGTTGTATTTAACAGATCAACTATCTTCTTAACATAACCAAACTGATTTTCCAAAAAATAAGAACTGTATGAACAAGCCCAGAAAGAACAGATTTATTTTTAATTGAACATATTCAATTTTTGGCAGATTAACAGATAAACAAGAATTCGAGTGCAGGGATGAAGAGAAATGAACACACAACAATTATATTGGTTCACTCAAATGAGCTACATCCAGTCTCACATAATCCAAGGTGAAATCCACTAAACAAAACGTACCAAACACACTTACACAGCCACTTACGCCACTGTTCTTGAACCCTACAAGAAACTTGACACACTTGCTGAAAAACACTATTTCAGCACACACACTCTTCAAGAAACCCTATCTATGAAACGAATACACCTGATAGAGGATGCATAAATTTGCCTTAGACCAGTAGAACAGATTGCTCACACAGTAGCAGCACCTCTAACCAAACCTTAACAAGCACACTTTGATTTGTAAAATCAAGAACACATGCTAATTCTCTGTAAATAATGCAGGAACACGTTTTCTTTTTATAGAAAAACAACTTATAACAGATTTTAAAAAAAAACAGTTAAAGCGGTTATAAAAAGAACAGATTGAAAATAAAATGAACAGATTTATTTTCAAAAGCAGTTAGAGAATCTGTTATGTGAAGGAGACTCAGACAACCACTCTGGTGGAAGGACAAAAACGAAAAAACCTTTTAAGATAACCATGGCACCAGACCAAAAAAAGAATCTATTCATTTACATATGAACAAATTTATTTTTCAAAACGATAACAGAAAAAACTTAACTATTGAAACACAGTCGTTTTGAAAGAGTGAAGACTTAGTCAAAATACTTGATGCACAAAACCTGATTTTCGAAAGACTTAGTTAATGCATCAGTTTAAAAAAGAATTCATTCATTTAAAAAATAACAGATTCATTTTTATGCAGTAAGGATGTTTTTTGCAAAACATGTGAAAAACAGTTTCAGAAAATTTGTGCTTGCTCTTATCACATGGTCAGAGGTTAAGAAGTGAGTTACCCAGAAAAAAGCCTACTCTTAAACAACTTCTAAACTATATCTAAGACATTTTTAAAGCAAATGTACATACACATGAAATTTACAAAAAGGTTTCATCAAACACATGTCTTGAAGGGGCAACAACCATCTTCAACAAGGCCGAGTGAGGTATATCAGTCATCCCACAAGTCTGAATTCTTTAATAACTTTTCATCGTCTGGTGTGAGTTTTAAGTATTGCTCCATTGGAAATTTGTCTGGACGAGCACCTGTAAGTCCTGTATCCTGCAAAATATCAAGTGCATATTTTCTTTGTGACATGTAAATACCAGCTTTACAACGAGAAAATTCAATCCCTAGAAATTTTTTTAAGTCTCCAAGATCTTTAATGCGAAATTGTTGTAATAGACAGTTTTTAACACGCTGAATTTCTGTCAAATCATTTCCTGTCAAAAGAATATCGTCCACATAAATCAAAAGGACAGTGTAAATGATGAGTTACTTTGTCTTGTGAATAGAGAGTAGTTCGTATTGGACTATTGAAATCCTGCAGATTTAATCACCTGAGAAAATGTTGAAAACCATGTCTGAGATATCTGTTTGAGACCATAAAGGGATTTGTTGAGTCGACATACAATGTTCTCCCCTCGTCGATGATGCCCGGATGGCAAGTCCATGTAAATAATTTCGTGCAATTTGCCATGTAAGAAGGCATTTTGCACATCTAGGTGGTGAATAAACCAATTTCTGTCTGCTGCAATGGTGAAGAGACACCTCAAAGTTGTTAACTTCGTTGTTGGTGAAAAAGTTTCACAATAGTCGACACCTTCAATCTGAGTGTACCCTTTTGCGACAAGGCGGGTCTTATATATGTCGACGCTGCCATCTGAGTTGTACTTTATTTGATAGACCCATTTGCATTCGATGGGTTTCTGCCCGACGGGTAACAATGTCAAGGTCCACGTTTGATTTAGCTACAAGGCGAAAAACTCTTTGTTCATTGCTTTTTGCCAATTTGGATCAAGGATAGCTTGAGCATAAATGTGAGGTTTTTTGGTGGCTATGAAGAAAATCGTGAATTAGAAAGAAAATGATGCATAGGTGTCTGGTTCCATTCGGCCGATCTTGGGAAGTGGTCGAATGATTGGCTTGGGATCCCGTTACGTAGTCTTGAAGCCAGGAAGGTGGGGTTGATGTGCGACTGGATCCTCGAACAGGAAGGTCAATTAGAGAAGGTTCAGTAATGGTGCCAGACTTCCTGGCATAGGAGAAGAAGGTTGGTCTACTGGAGGTTCAGGTGCATTGTGACGAGTAGGAGAAGAAGATTGATCGAGTGAATGTTGGGCAGGAGTGGGTAAGTCAATGTCAATAGCAGACAAAATACCTTGTAATGGAGGTAATGATTGCAGTTAGGACTGTTAGCAGAATGAGAAAACACTTTCATGGAAGATGACATCCCGACTTGTAAAAAAAGTGTCTGCATCTATATCAAATAATTTGTATCCTTTTTTATTGAGAGGATAACCAATGAAGATGCATTGAAAAGCGCACAAATCAAATTTTTGCTTAGGTGAAACAAGAGTTGCATAACAAAGGCAACCAAAAGTTTTTAGGTGAGAAAGTGAAGGTGGGCGATTATATATCATCTCAAAAGGTGATTTATTTTTTAGTAAAGGTGATGGTAAGCGATTAATGATATATGTGGCGGTTAAAACATATTCTCCCAAAATTCTAATGGTAAATGGGACTGAAATAGGAGGGCTTGTTTTGTGTTTAAAATGTGTCTACAAGTGCATTGACATTCAATACCTTTTTTGAGAAAAAAATTACGCATTGAAATAAATTCCAATATGTTGTCAACGCGGATGTTTTTAATAGATGACTGAAATTGATTTTGTGAAAAAGTAATGAATGATTCTAAGAGATGTTGGGTTTCAGACTTGTGATTCATAAGAAATAGTCAAGTACATCTAGTATAGTAATCGACTATAGTGAGAAAAAAAACGTTTTCCAAGATGAGTTGGGGTTTTATGAGGATCCCAAATGTCACAATGCAATAGATTAAATGGAGAATGAGATTTTTATTGATAGATGATAATGAAGATGCAAGTTGTAGATGCGCCAGAGAAGGATGTTTGAGGCGCTTGTGCCATAAATCAGGTTGATCAAAATTTGAGATGCGTGGGTTTGTTTGGAAGAGGGGACATGTATAAACCTGCGTGTTATTTATCCGAGTCAATCATCCTCCCGTAGCCAAGTCCTGCAAAACGCAACCATGTGGAGTAAAAACGACACAACAATTTAATGAACTGGTTATCTTACTAAAGGACATGAGATTTAAATTAAAATAAGGAACGCAAATAACATCTTTGAGAGTGATATTGTCATTGAATTTAATTGTGCCCGTAGATGAGATGGGCGCAATTGAGCCTTTGGACAAATTAACATTTGGAATAAATGATGATGAAATGTGTGTGAAAAATTGTGAATCAGATGCAATCTGATTGGTTGTTCCGCTATCCAAAATCCATGGTTTCGTAAAAGCAGAATTGATAGAAGTGTTATGGACAAACAGACCTGCAGCGATTATAAACGTGTCACTTTTACCATTATTGTTTAGCAAGTAAATAGTCTTTCTGAATTTGATCGACAGTGAAGCTTGTACCAAGTTTTCATCGAACTCGTTAATGGTACTTTTTTTTCCAGACATGATCTCTTATTTAGCATATAAAAATGGAGGATAAAAATGGAGAGGATAAGATCGGTGCTCTGATACCATATAAGAAAATTATATAAGAAGATAGTAAAAAAAATAAGATGTTTTTATTCTCTTGTGTACAAATAAATATATACAAGTGTATGGAAATTTTTTCTCTCAAAATTATAAGTTAATTATTAAGTTTGTTTTTAGTTATTGTTGACTTTTTCTTAGAAAAGATAGAGAAGAAGAAGAAAATAGAAATAGAGAAAGAAACAAATATAATTATTAAGCTAGAAATGTTGAGTAAAATGTTTTCAATCAAGTTATGAGTTTCTAAAATAACAAAATTTAAAAAAACCAACAATATAGTGAGTAAAATGTTCTTTATCAACTTTTGAATTGCTAAAGTAACAAATATTTTGAAAAGAATAAAAAAAAAGTGTGTTTAAAGAAGTGGTCAACAGTGTTTTGAGAAAAGTTTTGTATTTATTGTAATTTGTAACATTTTAGATAAGATTAATTACATGTAAACAACAAGAGAAGAATATTTCCGAAGTGAACCTTCCCAATGTCATTATCATGAAAGAGACCACTACCAAATCTTATTAGCAGAATTCAAACACTGGTGGTGCATGTATAAACCTTCTTATCCATTCAATCACCCCACCTTTCTCAACGTAAAAAGTAAAACGAAATATTATGAAATGCAATTTAAATCTAATTCAATTTAAATCTAATTCAATCCCACTGAACGAAAAATTCATATCAATAACAAAACTTTCTTAAATTTATTAGAAAGTTCATACAAAATTTTAAACTTAATTAAATGATATTTTTAAGATCAAGTTATTATTATAAATATTTGTTTAAAATAATGTTTTTCATTATTTTTGTCTAAATATTCTATTATTTCATTTTGCCATAGGATAATTTTTTATTTTGCTCTATATATTCTTCATTTGATTTTACCATGTAACTATCACTTTTGTCTTCTTATCTCCAACTTGCCATCAATTTGTTCTTACCTATTTCAATATCCAACTTATTCATTAACTCACTATTTAAAGTGAAAATGAGCAAGTTAATAAGTTAAAGAAGACTGGAGGAAGAATAAGTTAATATAGCGTATTAAGTACAAAAATCAAACAAGTTACACCTGACAAAAATAAGTAATATTTTAAACATGAGAATTTTTAATATAGACTTGACTAAAATACCTACTATACATTCAAAATTTAATTAAGTTCAAATTTTAATGTATAAATCAAATTATTTTGTTTTGTATATGAAAAAGAGCTTAATGTATCTTGAAATTTTTTCAAAGAAAAGATACAAATAAGTTATTCATTTTGTTATTAGTATCGTTAGAGATTCAGTAAATTAACGTTGACGGTTGGGTGTAATTCAGTTTTTCGTTAAAAAGTGACTAATAGGGACATTAGCTTTTCTGGTGCATATTTTGGCATTAGAGTAAATAAGTAATCAACAGCATATAAAACTTCAGTTCATAAAATCAATATAAGAATCGTTATTATATAATTTCTTATATCTATACCTCCATACACAGATGTAACAGACACTTCTTTTCTCATCAAGAATCCCTTTCTATATATGGTGAAATTCTGAATCCTTTCATGCATTGTTAAAGCAAAAATCATAAAAATAAACCATGCATGCATTATGCTGCATGATTAAAGAGGAATACAACAAAACCAATTGACTACAGGCCAGGTGGTTTGAACAGAGGAACAAGATTAAAAATGGCTTCTACGTCTATGGGTAATTCAAGGGCACTTCTAAGGGCTGCTGGAGTTGATGTCTTTCCCTTCCAAGTGTCAAACCATGGACCTCCTCCAACTTCTAGAGCTGCCATGTTACTCGAAACGTTTAATATGATCTGCCATTTACCAAATATTCATGAGAATGATCCACTAAATACCAAATCTTAAAAACAATTTATTTATGTGTGAAAAAGAGTGACACCTTCCCCTTGCTGCCATCATATCTTCGTTCCCACATTTGCAGTTTCAGACTTCCAAAACATGTATCTTTACAAGCAGGGGCAAGGCCAGCTTCTGCTGTTGGAGCACGCAATGGAGTACCTGGATCATCTGCTGTTGCTTCTAATTCAACCTGCCAAAATAACAATATGTTGAATCTGACATAATTTCCACTACCTAATCAATCGTATAATCATTAATATGTTCAGCTGATTCAACTGATTACCCTCTTTGCACACGCAATTCTGATTTCATGGTGTAGATCTCATTAAACGGAAATGAAATGCAAAACTTCAGTGACTACAACTAGTGTGGTCTGTGCAAACTATTACTGAAAAGGGTAAAAAGTACTTAGAAAGGTATAATTACCACATATTTGCCATTGTCCGCTGACATAAACCAATAACCCCACGTAGTAACTTCCCAGTTAACAATACCATTCCATGGCACAAATTCATAAAATTTTCCATCGCAATGAATTCCAATCTGCAGAGTTTGCAACATAGAAAACAGTACAAAATTAAGAAAAAAAAATCAAGAATAATAAAATAATAAAAACTAAAAAGATTAATTGTTCATTGCGACCAAAAGCATGTGGCAAAAGAATAAGTAGAAGAAAAAAAAAAAATAAACCCCAGATTATTGTAAGAACTGATCTCTTTAGTCCCTAACCTTTTCAAAACCTCTTTCTGCTGATAAAAAAAAACTTTTCAAAACCTTACCTATTTGACTTTTTTTCAAAAACTCATTCACTTTTGCCCTTAATATCAATGTAAAATGAAGTAGAAAAGGATTGAAGGTGAATAATATTTTGGAAGTTAGAGACTAAAGAAGGATTTAGAAAAGTCACGACAAAAGTAACCATGTCCACAGTCTCAACAACTAGTCTAGGTGAATACTGAAAAAAAAAAATCACAAGAGCATGAAAGAAACTTTTACCAGGATTTCAGATCCAAAAAAAGGAAAAAAAAATACTATCAAACATTGGACATATTAGTTAGAAAACTTCCAAAGAAATATCGACCTAATTAAACCACTTTAATAACATAATTATCACCAGTCTCCATCACTCAGGATTGCAGGCAGAGGACAAAAGCTTCCTTCAAGTGTTAGGAATGCAAACAATACCAAATTGAAGAAATCAAAATAACTTGTTTTGATCCTCACACAAGGTTTTGTCAAATCATAGAGAATATTTAACTTGCACAGAATGTGATTTTGACAAAAGGACAACAATCAATTTAGCTACACATTCTCGATCTTCATCAATCCCATTAACCCTCGCCCCACCATTTATTTCGGAGCTAAACTTAATATTACATGAAGCCAGTGAAATATAATTGTGAAATATGTCAAAATGATAGCGAATGCTGTATAAAGTTACCAATGCAGCATTTTCAAAGGTCTCAGTTATTCCAGGAATTTGTCTCAATCCACCAGCTGCCGTAAGTGCAATTTCTCCACTACCACCTTCAAAAACATTACATTGAACCTGCAGACACATCAACAATTTTATATGCATACAAATATACAAACACTAATCCAAATAATGGTAAGAATAAGTAATTATTGATATAAAATAGAAGTATATTAACCAGCTGTACTAAAAATTCCAGTACACAGTTACTGATGAAAACCAATAAGTGGGTCAGTTAGAACATCCATTGGTGGATTTGAGACAATTATTAAGAAGTATATATAATAGGGTGGGAAATAGAAATATTTTAAGAAATAAGAGCCTCTTCCATGGTTCTTTTTTCCCATTAGCCTTTTCTGCCAAGATATACACTTGGTATAGCTAGGTTCATTGCATCATACGATGTTGTGGTATCTTAATTGTTCTCTTGTAAATTGTTTTGACAATAATTATCTTTGTAATACTCTTGAATTATTTTTCCAGCTGGAAAAAACACCAAGTTATTCTGAAAAAAATATTTTCTAATTTTCTCACAGATAGAAAATAACTTACACTGTAATAGTTCTGCAATAAAAAACTGCGTGGTGTTAGTTATTCGTAGAAAATAGCTTATGAGAGTTATGTATTAGGATTATGACTAATAGTAGGGTGTATAATTAGTGAAGTGTGTTGTTATTTGCAGTTTGTGGACGGAGAGTACTCCCCTTAGGAGACTTTTGTTGCAGTTTGCAGTTGTATTGTTGTATTGTTGTATTTATAGAACCTTACTTTGAGGGAAGGATCGAGAAACAGAAGGAAAAGGTAATAAAATAGAGAGAAAATTAAGACTTTACTCATTGCTGCCTTTTGGTATCGTTGCAGTACATATATATAGCAAATATTGTTTGCAACTAACTAGTAACTATGCATAACAAGAGCCTACAATTTAGAATTCTATTATATTTCCACAAAAAACTATAAAAATATCTTGCTAAAAGTAATTCCTTTACTATAGAGTGATTTGTATCGTTTATCATCTTAGGCTAGGTTCATAACACATATTGTTTAGTTTTAAAATTTAGAATTATATTTCATTAGTTTATCAATTAATACTGTATCAGTTTTTGTCCTCGGCCGAAAGAGGAAGCCAGAATTTGAGAAGGTCAATAGTTTGTCGTATTACCATGACATAACATATGGATTCTTGAAAGAAAATCTTGAAGGATGTGGAGGCAGCATTAAAGGGTCTTGTATAGAAGAAAAGATGGAACAAATGGAAACTACTATGAAAGACAACTTTTAACTGAAACGAGGAAGGTGATCGGAGAACATGCAGGGGAAGAACATGGAAGTTCCAATCATGGAGAAAGACTACAGAAAAAATGGGTCTAGTTAATTCAGATTGTAATAAGGTGTGAGTGACTATTGTATGAAAGTTAAGAAAGTGAACTGCCCACCTTCAATGGGGAACACTCTGTAGGATGGATCAACGGGGGGAAAGAACATATTTAGAAACATAGTTGACAAAAGAGTAAGAACATACTTATAAACATAGTTGTCAAAAGAGTTTATGTAGACTCGTGAAGCTTACGTAAACTCATGAAATAAGAGTTTACCAAATATAAACATAATATTTAAAAATCTATTAATGACATATATGCATAATATAATGCTTTTAATGCAACAATAATTTAATTTTTGGACATCATAATAAAGAAAAGTAGCCAATCACAAAGTGCTACATATGACTAAACCATGTATAAATTCATAAAAACACAAGTTTTTAAGGCTAGAACAACTCAAAAAGGAGTTAATGAGTATAATAAACTATTATCATTGGGTAAAATTTGGATAAAAATTACATTTGATTTCAAATTCATTAACTCGTAAATACGGAGAGATCAAATGGGGTCAATCTTTTGAGAGAAATAGAATACTATTTCACTTAATGTTTGGAAAGAGAGTTTAAGAACCAATATGAGAAATTATTATACTTGAAGCAGTAGGGTTCCGTAGATGATTTTATATTGAGAAATTTGAATTCCTCTCTATAAGTAAATAAGCTGAGTGAGAGCAATATTTGGGTGAGAGGACTTAAACCAAATATCAAGTGCAGCATCCATACTTTTAACCCCAGATCTTGCCTTCAAGGCATGCAATTGGCAAGAGATTTTGAAGTGGAAGCGGCCAAAATTAATCTAAGACTTTGCCAGTCAAAGAACTGGAAACAAACAGCATTGCTGGCTTTGAGGTTTGGAGCAGGGAAGCAAAATTGTAAGTAAATAACAGTTGGAATGAGATAAAAGGCACAAATTCGGGTTATTCTCAAACTGGGGAAACCTTACTTCCTCTTTGATGTCAACAAAGAGGAAATGGCAGGTATCAAAGGAATTTTCAGAAAATTTTAAGGGGCTGCAATATTTAAATTAAAAAGAACACAGGGAGAGAAAAACGAAAGGCTTTTTTTTCTGAAGAGGAGAGAAATTCCACTCTTTGCACCAATGCAAAGCGAATCAGCTCACTTTAGCAATTTTGGGAGATAATGAAGCCCTAAGTGAAGATGCAACTGCTATTGAAAAATGGATGAAGAGTAATAAGGAAGGAGCTTTTTTCTACTTTCAGCCTTGGCAACAAGGCTGATTTCAGCAAGGAGTAAGTAATGATGGGAACCAAGATCCAAGTAGATATATTAGGAAGGATCCATTGATGAATTGGAGGCGGTCATTATTAGGAGTGTATGTAATAGAATAAAAAAACTTATACTATATTAGAAATCAATTATCACTTCTGTATTGGAAAATGCATGATGTGTTAGATCACAGGATACCAATAGGACATTAAAAGTGTATTATAGGAAGATGGGTAAAATAGGAACTAAACCTTTTTTATCCTTTGATTTGATCTATTAGTTAGGTTTTGTGTAATAGTTAGTTAGTCGGTCTAGTTGTTTGCATATGCCTTCCATAAAGTAGGCCTTTGTTAGGAAGGAGGGCAGATCTTGGTTAGTTACAAACTGGACAGATTCAAGTGTGAAAGGAGTAGACTCCTTTGTGTATTTGTTTTCCTTTGAAAATCCAATAAACTCGGACAAATAAAGCCCTTTTCTTTCTTTCATTACAGAAAACCTAACATGATGACAGTCATTCATAAAAAAATAACTGATAGCAATTTTGAATTAGGATTATATCTGATGACAGGGTGTGTCACATTATGCTAGTGCATTGCGTTATGCAGTTTGTGGATGGAGAATACTCTCTGTAGGAGACTTCCATCTCTAGGACAACAATTGTATTGTGCGTGTTGTCTATGTTCAGAATTATACTCGATCAGTCTATAAATTGGTGTTCTATCATTCATACATCATGAATCACTATAAAGCTAATCCTTTTAGAAGATTATATTTCGCCTTTATCAAGTTATACTTGATCAAGAAGACATAACAAAAGGACTCCTCCTCCTAAAGTATTCAAGCCCTAAATGTGTAAGGACTACCATGCTTGCATCTAGTGATTATTAAGCAAATAGACAATTGATTATTTTAAAAGCTAAAAATATAAATAAAATGAAGAAACAACTCATTCTATCCATAATTTTCAAAAGACGATAAGGTTTGTAATTGCATACATACTATCAGCTATAGCTGATGTTTTATAGTAAGCCATGAAATTGATGTGATCATGAATACTAAAGATATACTTCCGTGATGAACAGAAAAATTACCCAAAACCATTTTCTCGGGAATCCTCCACCCCAGTTCTTTTCTGAATAAGACGGAGCATTTTCAAACTCAATCCTCTCGCCATCCCACTCAATCCATCCTGACATTCAATATTTATGAGGAAAATGAATGAGGACAAACTATCTTATCGCAAACAAGGGTGCTTAAATTTTTAAGAACACATGCACTTCACCGACTGATAATCGAACATGATCCTAGAAGCCAGTCTTTATACAAACATTAAACTTCTGACTTTGAAATTCAAAAGATGAATAAGACCACTCACTCTTCTTTTCCTATCTTTTAAAAATTGCATTATTAGTTACTGACACAATATATTCGTATCAATAATCCAATCAAAATTATCATATTTCAGTTCAGACATAAGAAGCAGGACAGGACACTAGACCATAATAAATAAAATAAAAGATCAAATAGGCAATAGCTGAACAAGTAGCAAATACCTGTTGACAGTCCAGCAGCCATGCATATTTGCCAATGTGGTTCAAAAACAGGGAAAGCTGCAAGCCACCCAGCAGTAGACTTCTGTGTAGATCCAACATCACCCCAACCATATACAGGTAGTGTACTATACTCCCAACGAGCAGTTTTTACTGTTTCCACATAATTTGACCTACAATTAAAATCCATGTCAAGTGCTAATATAATCAGAGAATGCAATACTTAAAAAGGCAATCTAACCCCCACCTTCCATCATCTTGAATAAAACCTTGATTCCAAAGGGGAGTGACTTGAAAACCTTCCAACACTCTATCGTTAAATTCCTAAGCAGAATGACCAAACACAAAGCATAATTAGCAGAGATAAAGAAGACCGGTCTGGAAGCCAACTATGACATAATGACAGATATAAACCATTTGCTTGAGTAGTTTAAAATTGTTCCTATCGCATTTGCAAGACAATCAAGAACTACCAACAAGAAAAACCAAGGTCCAAGATAGAAACAAAAACAGGTGCCACTGAAAAACCATCACTTGAAGACTTAGATTTGGAGTTTGGCCTAGTTTAACCTCAAAAGGGGTCGGTAAGTGTTGTCAATGTCATCGCTTATATACACTATTATAAGATTATATCACTGGTCAATGTAACATCTTTAACATATCCTCACCAACGAACTGGACGACTCTAAGATAAAGTTTGCGTAACTAAACATCTGAGATGATATGATAACAAGTGACCCAATAGTCCTAACAGCCACTACTAGAATTGACTCTAATTTAATCTTATTTGAGTTTAGGTGAAACTTTAACACGGAATAGCCATGTGCCTGGAAAATATTCTATTTTTAATGTCAACCATGAGAATGAAAGATGGTATATAAACCTGAGGAGGAAGCTCCTTGTTTGGAGGTTTAGAATTTTGGTTGGGCACGAAAGTGTTCCCCAACGTCAGTTCATGCCTGCCTAAGCATTTCCAAAATTCAGATCCATAGAATAATGGTTTAACAACAAAAGGAAAAAAAATGGAAATAGAAGAAACTAATCCTTACTTCCCCAGAAGAATTGCGATTCGGGAGAGTACTGACAAATGTACTTGTCATCGGCACCGAGAATTTGGGCACCGACACCGGTAAACCTGGGCCCATATTGGACCTGTTCGAGTGGCGACAACGGTTTGCGAAACGAGGGACTCTCGACGGAATACATGAAGCAAAAGCTCTGCCTCCGTTCAGGAATGGACACTTTGAAGTACCATCCCTCGAAGAATTTGCGAGCAGTCCCATCGAAATGGTACCTAATTATTGATGAATTGAAATAACAGGAACATTGAAAGTGTTAATTGAAGGAGGGAAAGTGAAATAAGTACCCGCTGTGAGGGGTTCGAAGATCTCGGTTGGGAGGAGTGGGGGAGTAGGTGGGTTGGACTTTAACAGAAGGCGGAGTTTGGGGCGTGTTTAGGACGGGAACGCTATCGGAGAGGGAAGAGTGGGCTAGGAGGCGCGTGGTGGGAGTTGTGGAGGGAAAGCGAAGTTTGAGAGAAGGAAGAGGGACACAGGGAAGAAGGGGGAGTGTGGGAGAGGAAAGAAGAGGCTCCCAGAACTTGCTTTCCATCGCGTGGGGGTACATGCAGAAATGGAAGAGAAAAAAGTGTGACTTTATGTGTGGGAGTGAGTCTATACGTAACGTAACTGTTTTCGCTAATTCACAGGTGTCGCTCAACGCATCATGGATATTTATTCTCGTATTCTTAGTACCATGTCTTGATAATCTTTATCTTCTTGTTATTGATAATGATTGAGGATGTTTTGAGACATTTGATTTTTTATCATTGTGTATTGGTAAAAGTTGTTTCGATGTTTAAGGTAAAGTAGAGTTTGGTGTGAGATATAGGAGAATAATAAATATTGTTTAAGATGTATATTTGATTAAAGTATCACATTATATTATGCAATAATAATAATAAAAGAAAAAAAAATGAAATTAACTTCAACCATTCAGTATAGAAAGGGTTGTGCATAATAGTCCCATGATAATATAAACACGATCCAGGTGTGAAAAAAAAGAGTGAATGTAAAAAATCTTGTTAACAATATCTCTTTCCATCCAAATCACACATTTGATGCATATGGTGAAAGTGTATTGTGAGGTTCCACAAACTTTCTCACCCTTTTAATAAGCTTATGTAATTTTCTTAACCATGTTCTAATTTTTTCTTTCAAAGGCTTTCACCTCTCTCTTACTCACTTACATAGTAGAAGTTTGATTTTTACGTATACTTTTGATGATCTTCTTTATCTCCCACAACTTCTATTTATAGAAAAAAAATAAAAAATATAATATATATATATATATATATATGTTTGATATTTTCAACCAATGCTTTAATTAAATTTCCAACCAATACAATAAATTTTCAGCCAAAGAAACTTGGTTGGACTCCAACAATTAGCCCAACCAGTCGTACTAGAAGTTATGAGCCAAAAAGGATTGCATGTATCAAAACTGGGAAGAAGTGAGCAAAGAAGCATTTCAAATAAATAAGTAGTCAAGCTGAAGTATTTCAATTTAATGATTTAGTTGTGCAGTTTTTCTTTTATCCAAAAGAATAAATTAATTAAAAAAAAATACTATAAAAGTGTCCCATATACAAATACCTCCAAACCCTCTAATTAACTAAAATCCCATAGTGTCTACCCAAACCGTAAAACAGAAACAGCTATTTCTAAGAAAAAAAAACTGCATACTTATACAAAGTGCATAAGAGAATACAATGTAGAATTAAACAGAGTGCATCAGGAAAAAACCAGGACAGATTTCCTGCATAATTATGCAGAACTATGCAGCAACTACATAAGCACCTTTCACACAAGGTTCAACATTATCTACATATATCTCCAAAGAAGGTAGGTCTAAAAAAACTTTGAATTTCTACTCCCTAGTGGAGATAACATGAGACAAAAAGAGTCCTCCAATCAAAGCTTTATCTATGTTACATTCACCTCTTGCTCACCCCTGTATTCACCTCTTGCCACTATCCAGCTAACACCTGCCTCTATAACCTGTAAGATGCAAATATCATAAAATTGGTTGCCTAATTGGTAGTACTTCAAGCATCTCCATACCTCCACAACTGCATGCATTCTATCCCACCACTGCACCCTCTTCCCTCTGCATAATTGGATTGATGGCAATGTAAGGTTGCATCCATGAATTTGGACTACTGTTTACAACACCTCTTCAGGTCCTCCCCTGCCTAGAAACTCCCTCACTCCACTGCTAACCTTCTCTTACTCATTGCTCCCTTCCTCTGCCATTGTCCTCTGCATCACAACAGAGATTAATTGATGCTACCTTTTAATGCTCCACTACATGTCCTCCCAAATTAACTATAGTTACTGATGCAAATAAGAAGATTTAGCACCCAATCCAAAGGAATAATTATTTATGAGGTTCGGATACTTCTTTTAAATGATAACAGAGATAAATTAAAGGAGTGCTTTGAGGTAGTTGCAACATTTACAAAGATCAAAGAGAAAGAAAACAGCGAGGTATGAAGAAACAGAGGAGAGGTGAAGCACGGTGTGAGAGAAAGAGAGGAAAAGGATTTCATTAATCTGAAGTTATGAATACAGAAAACCCTAAAAAGGGTTTATATACAAGCGGTGTAAAAAGAAAAGGGGGTGCACTATATGAAACAGAAAAACAGAAAAAAGGAAAGCCCAGAAAGCCCAACCCAACTGGCCTAAAGTTTTAACA
>Ga0123342_1001438_pt1 | contig 40030 bp, 21 predicted proteins | sample Turbeawhitnodule_FD_89960 | JGI IMG/M metagenome (GOLD analysis project Ga0123342, IMG submission 89960) | Root nodule microbial communities of legume samples collected from Mexico - Turtle bean Mexico white nodule | ecosystem: Host-associated > Plants > Roots > Nodule | place: Mexico: Nepantla...
TTTTACCCCCCCTCTTTCCCCCTCATTTTTCCCCCCCCCGGGGCGGCCACAGGGGTAAACCTTTTTCCCCCCCCCCCCCCCCCCACATAGTTTTACCAGCTTATACTGTCCTCTTTCCCTGCTACAGAACTAAGAATTAAACTAAAAAATTGAAAGACACCTTTTCAAGGCCTCTTAAAACAAAGTCAGCAGGAAAAATACAAAATAAAAGACCCAGCATAAATTCAGAGTTAGTTTGTACAATAAGATGGCTTGTGCCACCAGAAGATATGCAATGAACTTACATTGAAACTGGAGTAGGCTGAGCGGAAACTTGGTGAGACTGCATACACATCCAAAAAACATCAATAAACTGAATTAAGATGAAAAATATATAGGATCATAAACACTACATCATACAATAGCAGGTGGTTTTGGATAGTAAATAAGGCATCGAATATGACTTTCTTCAGTTAGAAGTTACAGTTTTAGTCTACAAATATCAGGTCTCCGAGGCTTTTCCCATTGGTTAGGGTAGCCAGTATCCTTATCTAAAATAATTAAATATTAGATACTGACAAATAGAGAACATCAAAGAATTTTTGTAATGATAAATGTTAGAACACACTCCAAAAAACAGAGAAGAAAAAAGGGAGAGAGAGAGAACAAGAGATATAGTACTGAAACTGAAATTTTACCTCATCTATGTATCACAATACAACAATACTATTTATAATACAATAACAAGTAGTTAGTTAACAGCCCACTTACTAGCAAACCAACATACAATACTAACTGAATTATGTACAATAAAAACAGTACATGAGTATAAAAAGTATATAAAATAATATTATTTAGTGATGAAGGACACAATACTGTAGAGGATCAGCAAAGAACACAGGACCGAGTATCAGTACCTCCCCTATAAATCCAGCAGGTTTATCATATGTTGATTCTCCAGTCATGGCATTATAATAGTATATAATTCCTGCTTCAGTCTTGTGGGCTGTCCAGGCCTCTAATTGATCATTATTAGAAGTATCCTCATTTGGGGCGATGACAGCATTTAATTTCTTCTTATCATCTACAACCACAAAACAACAAATTTTAGGGATGAGATTTCCCTTTTCAAACATGTCAATGAGAAAATGCATTTCAGAAGAGCAGTAGCATTGCATTGTGCATACCAGCTGGCCCTGAAATAACTTCTGTTTGCAAAGCAGTTGTTCCCCTCAGCTGATTGCTGGAAGCAGGTGAAAAAGTGCTACTGCCACCACTCACAGGTGTAACACCACGAGGTTGAGAATCAGGAATTGGAACAGCAGGGAGAGTAACACCACGTGCTGGAAATGGAAAAGGGCCAGGAAAAGGAGCGGGGTATTGAAGATATGGGGGCCTAAATACACCACTCATCTGTGGGGTCTGTAACCAAAGTCCCTGAGGGGGAGCAGCCATAGAAGGCATGGATGGATAGGGTAAACCTTTCAGAGGGTTAGTAGGATCTGATGCAATGGCTGAAATTGGCATGTTTGGTCTCAGTAATGCTGCTGAGGAAGAATCTGTTCCTGTAGATGGAACAGCAGGATTGATAGATATCATAGAAGATGATGCTAATCCAGGAGGGCCAGGATTTCCTGGAGTAGGCATTACAGGATGCACAGGAAGAGACATGGCAGTGGGCATCCATGAAGTAGTTGGACGATAATTAGGATCAGAGGGAGGCATTATGGGTGTAGAAGTATGAGCAGGGACAGAATGTGGGGTACTTGACGCAGATGACAATTTAGTAACATCCTGTGCAACAGAATCCGATATTTCCTGCAATAAGCAAGTATAAGTAGGAGGAAATAATCATTGTTGAGATTTTTTCCTGTCAGATTATTGGTGTACCAATTACATGAAGACATTCATTACCATACACCACATGATATCCATGATTTATTTTGGGTTGAGAGTGTACCCACATCACACACATTTGAAAGCAACAACATCACTTTGTTATCTACTATTGCATAAAAGCCTAATGCAGAAGTAGCACAGACAGAACCCATTGTGCTATTATACATACATCACCATGCACTATGCTACCAACAAAACCATTTTCTTCATTATAACATTAAATTTTGTGTATATTAAAGTTACTTGCATGCTATACTTCAAGCGCATTTCATTTTACCTTAGCACATTTTCTGTCCAAGCTAGGCCCACCTTTGGTCAATGGACACTTAGTTCACTTCAGCATTTAAAGGTCATTATCATTCTTGTTTGAGTAGGTTGAAACTTGAAAGTGAAATGGCAAGGGAGGTAAAAGTGAAGTGACGGATTAAAAGGTTTTGATATCCACTAATGACTTGTTGCTTGGTGTAGTTTGAGGAAAATCTCACTTTAAATTCAGTTTCACGGTAGAAGAGGGAATAAAGTAGTTGCACTCCACCACTTTCAACTGTCCCGTATTGTTGTCAGACTGATCAAGTGTCAAGTGATCTTCATTCCAACATTTCCACCAACTCAAACAGGCATATCTAAGAGTTTCCACAAATTTCCCTAAAATAAGGAATCACCCATACTCACTCCTCTCTAATTGATCTTGCAACTTGCTCTCTACAGTTTAAAATAAGAATAGAGTAAGGAACTTACACTACTAGATTGAGTATTCTGCTGGTTGCTAGGAAAAGCGGCACCACTCGGGGGAATATTATATGAAAATGAAAGAGCAGCATGCGACGAGACACCAGGAACTGGAGGTTGAAAAACTACAGGATTCACTATCGAATTGGATTTTATCACCTGCATTAAAAAAAAAAACAAATATAACCAACAGAGTAATGTGTAACAACACGCGACTGTGATTGAAATACAGCATTACATCACCATACACCCATACACTAAAAGCAAATAACTCGGTATAATACTGACATTATGTGCCGAAGACTGCTGAGAGCTTCCCGAAGCATTGGCATTCTGAAGAACACCGTAAGGAAATGGAGGTGCCGGTGCCGGTGCCGGAGCTACAAACGCAGTTGCATTAATCAATTTTGAATGAGCCGTTGCTCGAATTGACTCAGCAGAAATAACATCAGATAAATCGAAAGCGTAAAAGAGGAGTAGGTTTACCGGTAGAAGGAGTTGCATTTGCGGAATTAGGTGTGGGAGAAGCCACAGGAAGAGACATTTCTCCGGACACAGGTGGCGGCGCCTCGTGCGACAACCACGCCGGCGAAGCCATTGAAACCGATCTGCGTTCATAACAATTGACATTAGGTGACGGAAACAAAGCAACTCGCGACAATTTTGACAAAGGCGAATCGTAAATTAAAAAGCGATAGGAATAGGGCTGCGAAAATCGAACAGAGAACAAAATTGACGCAAAGCAAATAAAGAATGAAGAGAAAAAGCAGAGAGAGAGAGAGAAAGGATGATAACGAACCAGTGGAGAGTGTGGAGAGGGAAGAAGAAGGCGCGAGGTAGAATTTGGATGGAAACAGTTGAAAGCGAAAAGAGCAGTGAGTGAGTGAGGGAACGTTTTGTTTTGAGTTGAAAGAGAAGAAAATGGAAATGAGTTTGGTTTTATGTATATGTGTATATTTTTTAATTAGGTTAGGGCTACCTAGCTTGCTTCTTCGGACCACAGTACTACCGGTGAGTCTTATTCATATATCACAATTTTATTTCATAATAGAATAACTTTTTTATTAACTCTCACAAAAGTATACAAAATTATAACAAGAAATCAGTAAGGTGTTTTTCCATTAAAACAACACAAACACTAAATTAATACCCTAAAGTTGCTATGTTTTGTTTTAGAGAAAATTTGCACTGTCTTTTGCCTTTGAGAGTTTATTTTGTGAAACAAACATATACATGTCCTGTTAATTGAGTTTTAAGTTGATAATTTTTAGCAGAAACTTACAAATTAGTGAAGATTTTTAGTAAGATATTTGTTGTTGGTGTAGTAATGTTTTAAATTTTACATTTATCATGTTTTAGACATTATTTGTGTTCTTCACTATTTTATGGTGAATGGAGTCTGGGGATTATGGTAAATTTGAGTTCGAAATTGTAAATAATGTCAGGTTAATGTTTAAAACAATTTTACTTTATAGTAAATGCACTTTAAAGATGGCATGAATTTATTATTATTCATTGATACTTCAATTACTAATAATAGGATGTTTGTTTGAAGAAAATATAGACTAACAAAAAACCTTATTTAGTAGTAAAAAAATATAATTTTGCTACATATTTTACTTTTCATTCAGATACCATAAAAAAACTGACATGTTTTAAAATTGTGTCTTTCTTCAGTATAATAATGTTTGATAATTATATTAGTATTATTCTATTTGACAACAAACTTCAATGTGTAGTTTCCCATTATTGATTAGTGTTCTCCTTTGTTGATAACTAGAAAAATATAAACATAGGTTTGAATAAGTGAACATAAATAATCAAATAATAACTCATGTTATCTTTTATTGGTTTGCTATAGAATTGATAAATATAAAAACGATTGTATATACCTATTTAATAAATATATGACAAATTTTATAATTATATACCTATTTAATTTTACTCTTTTTTTTAAATATAATTATTTTTCTTTTCATATCATTTTCCTCTGAAAAAGTATGTATATTTTTCACTTTGTTTCACTTATTTCTTTCTTTTTTTTCTCATTTTTTTTTCTTCCTTTTAACCAAACAAAGTGTAAGGAAAAAAAAATCATATTGTGATATTTTTAGAGCTTTTTACCTTAAAAATATTTATGCCAAAATTTTCAACCTATTATTTGATTGGATAAACATCACCAACTTTTGTTATTTTTCTAAAAAAAAAAACTATTATCATAAGCTTTGTGTGATGACTAATTTTGTTTTAAGTAATCTTATTCATTGTCTTTAAAGATCTACCTCCCTTATAAACTTTTATGAAATAGATGGTTTTATGATTTGATTAATTATTCCTTTTTTAGTATTATGTGTAAACTAAATCACATCGTTTTAAAATAACATATGTTTTCAAAATAAAATTATTTTATATGATACTTTTTATTATTTCTGAATGAATAAATATTTATGATTTAATTTGTTTGTTCACATTTAAGCTACAAGTGACCATTCACCATGAAGTTGTACAAAAATAATATAAGTAGTCTTCAATAAAAATAAACTATAAAAATGTCAACCTAAATTAAATCAGAAAACCTTTTGACTCGTTCTTTTTAACTCACAAATAAAATAGTGTTAGATTGGTTCTCAAATTTTAGAACGACCAGTTTTATTAGAATTTAATAATAATAATTTAAAAGATAAGGGTAATATTATATTTTATATATATTAAAATTTCTATATGAAATCATTACATCTAAAAATTAAAATTAATTTCACTTAATTTTTTAACTTTTTTAAAATTTAGAATAATTATTTTTAATTATATTAACTTGACCCATTGGTCCTGTCTAACTACAAAAATTAGCTTAATTTTTTTGAATAATACTTCAACAAGTATGTGAACTTGTATATGGATACATATAATTTTGTGATATTACTATTAACTTAAACAACCCAATGAAGTTCCATCATTGATTCAACCAAGGAAGTTCCCTAGTTTAATATTTGCAAATACCAAACTCAGATAATTGATCTAGTCCCACATTGTTTGAATATACACAACACACTATATTATTTTAATATTTATAATATGTTGAAATGATAAATTCATTTAAAATTACATGAATATTTATATTATACACATCAAATATAAATATCATCAGTCTATAATTTGTCATAAAAAAATATATTATTTATAATAATTGAAATAAAGGAAAATATTTATTTTTATAAATTTTAAATAATTAAAAAATGATACTATTTTATATGTGTACCACTAAAACCATACATGTTATATTATATATTTTATGTTGTGGAATATTATGTTTATATAAATTATGTTCTCTGATTATGCATATTTATTTTCTTTATTTATCATTATGTTTCTCTAATTATGTTACACTTAATTATATTTTGAAATTATAAAAAATTATAAAAAATAATTATTTATTACAAATAATTATACATACTTTAGTTAATAAAGTTATTTTTATGTAAATTTAATTTGTATTGTTTCTCTAACTTTATTTTTATTTAGATTATAGATTACATATATTAAATATAAAAACAATATAGATATTATATTAATATTTTTTATTAAATTTACAAATTGGTATTAAAATTTGTAGCTTATCATAACACTAAATGCACTAAACTATTATTAATATAATAGTATGTTTATGTATATACTGACCAATGATGATGATATGGTGTGTGGAATAAATAAATAATAAAAGAAAACTCATTTATGGTGTGTTAGATTATATTAACATTGTATTTATATTATTAACACAAAAAATTGAACTAACATATACTTTTATTTGACACATAATCTGCTTGAAGTGCTTTGAGAAATGAGTTTGTTAAGAGAAGAGAAATTGAGCCGAATGCATCATATTGTTCTAAACACATCTATTTTAATTAATTTATATTACGGTAGATGGTTTAAACTGTATGTATAATTTATATAATAAATTTATTCAATTCTTAATACATAATAAATAAAAATAAGAGATTAGATTTTAAATTAAATTGAACTTAAATGACATAATTTATACTGAAAAGACTACTTCTGTTATCAATGATTTATAATTTCATGGATTTTTCTGTTTGATCACAGATAAAAAAAAACAAGGAAATGTTAATTGTTTTAAATGATCAAAGGACATGATTTTAAAAATTGAAACTTCACAAGAGTAATTCTTTCTCCATGAATTAATTATTTTAAAAATTCAATATCATTAATTAAATGAACAAACTTTCTTAACAAATACCAATTGTTCGGCCACAATAATGGAAGAAAGTTAATGTGCAAACTTGTTTTGGAATGACAAGATTTAACCTAAAAAGAAGAAGTCTCTGACCTAAATGAGAAGCCTGTTATTCTATTTTATTAATGTCGGGTATAAAATAAAACAAAACAAAATGTTTGCATATGGACAAGTAATAATACAATTTAAGCAGAAATAATAAAATTTGTGGCTCTCACAAAAAGAAGCCAACCAAGAATATGCGCCGCCGGTAGATGCTTTCCTCCGTCGGAAGCACTCATCAATATACAAACGCTATAAATAAAAGAAAAACAATCTAATTATATCTACTCCTCAACCTGTCACAAAAAGAAAGAAAGTAATTAGCATCTATAAGGGCAAACCAACAAAATGAGACGTATCAACATTGCAACACCGACTGACATTATTTTCAGGCAATCATATTATCCCCATTACGAATATTGTTAGTGTTTACTGCCATGTAGAAGCTTTTTCAGAGCAAACTGATTTATTTCCCCCAAAAAAGATATTTTAAGGACGACTTGCAAAACCATGTGCTAACAAAATGTTCTTCCTATGGAGGAAAACTTGGACATTAACAAGTACTCCAAGGTGTCAAGCGTCAGAATGGATAACCAGACAAGATAGATATAATACAAGAAATAAAAAAGCTATCATTAGTATAAAGGAAAAATAGTGAATGTTTGGTAATAACTAAAGACAGTTAGGGAGCAATGAGAAGGGATATAAGAATTACTTAAGCTGAAAAAGGATTATTTTCAAGCAGCAGAACACCACCTTAAGGATTGAAGAGATTGGATCCCCCAACATTGAGAGCAATTAGTAGTGATATGCTAGTAATCACAGCAAGCCAAACTAAGGCTGAGCCTGCAATTGGAAGTTTCAATTGTCATCAGCATGAACACAACGTTTTTAAATCTGATAAACCTTCACATGACAAGTAATAAATATTATAGAAGGTTCAATTGAAGATCACAAGATAATGATACCTCCAGCAGAGCCCACAGAATTATCAGAACTAGAAGGGATTGGTTCAGCATTGGGAACCGAAGACTTTGACACTTTAGATCCAGCATTTGAGCCATTATCCAAAACTTTGCCCAACACTGTTTCAGATGCTACTATCCCCTGAAATTCTTCGCTAACGATTAATGCTGCCAAAACATCCATAAATGACTCTTTATCTATTTCATACACAGAGTTTCTTTCATCCCTCTCGTCAGTGACATTTACTTCTGAATCAGACAACTCGTCATCAGAAACATCAGTATAAATAGAGTCCATCTCAGTTTTATCATCTTCCTCATCCTCCACATATGCTTTATATGTTAGCCGAAGCAATATCTCGCCACAAGAGCGCTTTCCTAAAAACCCCCAACCTCCTTGTAAAACCACAATTTTGTCTGTTGGTACAGTGTCTTTAAGAGATCCCAAATCAACCTAAATATTTCCAATTAATAAAAAACGTAAACCCATGTTTTAATGTAACTTTCAATACAAAATAAAATCAGTATGACATGAAATTTCTATACAATCTTAAATAACCAAAGTGAAAAAAAAAATTACTTTTTAAAAGACTACCTTTAAAACACTAAATTAAATTGTACAACAAATATCAAACTTTGATGCAAGGGAGTGGGAAGATAAAATTTATTTTGCAATAACTTCCCTATATATACATACATACATACATACATACATACATACATACATACGCACACACAAACAAACAAACACATGCACAAACCCCTTCAGAAAAAATATAAAAATACTATATTTTTCTGTGTTGTGAATAGTGGCCAGCAGAAGGGAACTACAATAATCCCCATGTCAGGGCTGCCCGACAACAGTCAAGAGTAAAAAATGCTGGCCATAAAGCCCAGCAGCGTGAAGGGGAATGACAAACAAATGTTAATTTCTTTCTTTCAGTTCTATTACATCCGTCCATTAGACTTCTTAATATATAGGCTTCATTTCTCTCTCTTATAAAGAATAGCAAATGATTATATGAAAATTGTTTAAGAGTCCATGTCGACTAGAGATAAGACCAAATTATATCATGTAAGTGGGTGCAAACCTCATTTTACAAACCGGTTTTGTAGAGTTGAGTTAGTCATAGACCCACTAACTAAAATGGTACCAGATTCATTATGAGCCTATTCTAATCAAGTTTATTAGGGCTCTGTGCCACCTTAACCGTGTTCCTATTGGACCACCCACAAAAATATAAACCCACACTTGAGATTTTCATTTCTCAGCGTCAGAAGTGTGTTAGAAATCTCACATCGACTAAGAATATGGTCAAATCATAGTATATAAGTGAGGTGCAAACCTCACCCCTTACAAGTTGTTTTTGTAAGGTTGAGTTAGGATTAAATTCCACTACCTTAAGATGGTATTAAATTCATTCAGAGTCTATCCTAACAAGGTTTTGGGTCTCGTATCACCCGTTATTGGGTTCCCCCTAGTCCCACACTTGAGATGTCCAATCTTTAGTGTGAGGGGGTGTGTTGAAGGGCCCACGTCAACTAGAGATAAGGTCAAATTGTAGGATATAAATGGGTGCAAACTTTACCTCACAAGCTGGTTTTGTAGGTGTTAGAATAAATCATCTTAAATAGACTTTATTGAAAAGCTGCTATGCTAGTGCTTTGTGCTCTACCTAATTTCTAGATGTAACATTTCTTATTCTTTTTCTCTTTCCTCTCATCTAATGTATTTAAACTTCGAATATCATTATAAATATGAGAACCTAAGATAGGGGAATTAAGCTCTAAAATCCATTATCTATTCTTTTATATTTTTCTCAAGTATAAGATTGTGTTAGGTTTAAATTCCATTACTTTAAGAAAAATTATTCCAAATACATGTTGAATTGTTATTGTTGAAAGAGAGAATGAAAAATTGTGTAGTGAAGGAAGAATTCTTCAAATGAAACGAAACTAAGAGCCAAAATAGAAGATAAGCTTTTCAGGTTGCCTAATAAACTAAGGCTTCAAATGAAAATAAGTTTTTGAAATTACCTAATGAACTAAGGGTGTTTTTGTAATTTAAAACAGAGACAAGTATGCGGATGAGGAAAGGTCAGAAGGTCAGATATGTACATACTTATCCCCCTTCCCATACCCAATTTAAAAGATTGCCTATTACCTATACCTATATATTGTCAATGCGGGGATTCCCCATCAAAATTAGGACGGGACGGGTTTGGATAATTCCCGGAAGGACAGGTTTATTTGCAATCCCTAATCAAAGCTACTCCCTTTCCAATGTAATTGTCATCCTAGGTTTTGTTACAGAGACCTAGAAATATTAATAAATGAACGAGAGGGAGTTTCAATTTTACAAAAGTAACCTAATTCACTTTTAGTTACTGCTGTCTTAATATAATATTATTGGGGGTATAAATTTGAAAGACTAAATAATATTACATTGAGAAACAAAAACGACATTCATTTTGGAACTTATTTTCTCCTATAGATGACATTTGTTATAGGATGGAAGTAATATCCTACTGGAATTATAATTAAAATCGGGAAAGTCAATCAATAAGATACACTCAAGGTCAATAATAAGAGGGAAACAGGGACAACAAGCATGTCATTCAGTTCATTACTCAAGACAAGGACTCCAAATGCAATAATAATGGCTTTGACAAAAGACATGAAGTATGCCATACAGTCAGAAAATATTTAAAAGAGTGACCAGAAAAAGACATGTCCTTGATATAAGAATGCTAGCAAGAAGCAGTATAAAATGAAAGGTTGACTAAAAGGTAAGCAGAAAAATTCCAAAAGGAAAAGCTAAAGCTAGTATGTTGTAAACTGTGAAAGAAGTATAAACCTATTAAATAGAGAAAAGGTAATCATCATTAAAATACAAATGATGTTATGCATAATACAAACCTCTCCTGTACCAATAGTCAAATCTGCAAATCCTAGAGCGTCCTTTACTTGGATGGATAACTTTTGTTTTCTAGGGTTGGAAACAAGCATGTGAAAATCCTGTTGAGCGAGAGAACACATTATTATAAATAAAAGAAAAATAGAAATGACATAATAAAGATGAATTGGGAAATAAAAAAAGACACCTGATTCCAAATTGGCATTCCTGGGGGTCCAATTACAGTGGTTTGACTGTTCTTTTTGCTGCGTATAACTTGATTACCAAGGCCAAGAACAACATAAGGATCTGTCTTGCCTGGAAGTAGAGTAAAAATTGTGATAGGTAATAGAGAATATATATTGCACACAATTCATAACTAAGCTTTCTGCTGAAACTAAAACAGGTTAAGAAAAGAAAACACAGATAGGTCAAAATGAAGGAGAAAATCAATATACAGAATACAATATATGCACACTTCAATATATATATATATATATATATATATATATATATATATATATATATATAGAGAGAGAGAGAGAGAGAGAGAGAGAGAGAAGTATATACTAGTAACACAATTACCAAAATTTACTAACATGAATAACAATAAAAGCCAAAACTCTGCAATATTGCAGTGATATAAAAACTGTCAATGTAAAAGAAAAATAACATCATGCTCATTAACTACATTTCCTTGTCAAGGTATTAAAAGTAAAGTTCCAGGAAAAACTAAAATTTGTTTTGTTTTAAATTCCATTAGCACTAGTTTTTTTGCCAGAAATTATATCAGAAAGCTTACTTAGGCTTTCTCCTTTTCCCTTTCTTTTACCTTGTCCATAGAGAATATTCGTCATATTTAGCTATTTACACAACTTAAATTCAGGATTCATACACCCGAGGATCATGTCAACAACATAGGTTAATTGAAACTGATATTAAACATAAACCCATGACTAAAAGAGGACAAAACAAAAAATATGTCCAGAACAAACATAAATAAGAGACAGACTGCAAAATATAAATCTATTAAATATCAAAGAACACACCAATCAAGTATGAAAAATAATAATTAAAAAATCATTTAAAAAGCAAATGCAACACAATAGAGTTTTACCATAGAAAATATAAGAAAGCTTTCGAGCATCCACCAAAGTAACAGATAGTTCACCCACAGAATCTTTATTTCCTTGCATTTCTCCAGATTTAACATCACCAGCAACTGGACCAACAGCTTTTCCTTTTTGAAAATCTAAAACTATTTTCTTTGGGCGTACAAATAGTTTGGGTAAATCTTCAGTGAGAAGTTTAGTTAAAAACCTACAAGAGAAAAAACAGAATAGTTACCTTACCATTAGCTACAGGATAACACCATAAAACACAATTTTCACAATCTAAGGATAACAAATCCATGAACATGAAAAGAGAGGTTGGAATAGTTTAAATTAAGAAGACATAGCATGTTTTAAAGAACTATTGTCATTGACATAAATTTTTATGAGAACAACTATTGTTAAAGAGAAACAATGGAAAGCACAACATAACAAAATGTAATTCTTTACAATTAACTAAAATAAATATTTTAACTGGAGTAATTAAATCTTCTAAAGTGCTCCAAAATTAGTAACATCAAAATCAGATACATGTCTAATCTCCATAAATAGTACCACTTTCAAAATGCATTCAAACAAGTGCACACACATATAGCTTCATAAGCATAAAATGCAATGAACTAATAACATAAAGAAGATAAATGGAACTTACATCGAGAGAACTGGAATTGCTGACCATGCCCAATGATGCCCAACAGAAAAACAACATAGATGTCAGCATTAATATTTCAGGTAATTTAAAAATATACATATATATATTTGACAAGCAAAGAGAGTCTAGGTTACCTTTAACCTACCAAAAATAATGAACTAAACCGAAATTTATTTATTATCAAAATGAAATGACAGTTAGAAAATATACAATATTAGATATTAAGTCATTCACAAGCATTCGCTGATTAGTTTAAGATAACAGAGTTGAATCTTCACACGTTGTGAAAGCTTCGATAACCTAATGATCCATAAATCTATTTCCGTTCTTCTGAAAAAGTCAGAACTTCATGACAAGATAGGCTTGTGTAATGGGGTGTGTGTACTATATACTGAAAACCCTTCACCAACAACTTAAGTTTAGAGTAGAATTAGTTCTTGACACAGTAAGTTGTTGTTGAAAGGAAAGTATTCAAGAAGGTGTTCAGAAAAGTTGTGAATTGAACTCAACTGGTGAGAACTAAACCAAAATGACAAAAGAGTTTGCCCAAAATGAACTGAAAATAAGTTAGTCCAAACTGACCGGTTTATGGTCCAGAAACTCTTCCATCAAATTTGAACCAAACTTCGTTTTGAACCGAATTGAACCAAACTGTTTTTCTAACTGATAATGGAAGTAGGAGAACTTTTACCCCTTAATTAAATAGTTCAGTTTTTACAATTTGATTAAGTTTAATTGGGTTTAAACAGTTCTAAAACAATAACACCGGAGTTTCTTTCTACTTTTCCCAACCCACGAATCATTAATAGTAAATCAAAGTTCCAAAAACTGTAACTTTACTTGGATTGTTTACCAAATCATTCAGATCCAAGTAATTTAGAAGAGTGTAATTTCTTATATCTAAAAGAGTACGACATACCCATTAAATTGAACAGACGGAATGGAGATAGTTCAAACTTGATCTTGGGAAGTGAAACAAAAGCCCATGAAACAGCTCCCACCCATGGTTCTGTTGGTATTAGTCTTAATTTTACCCAAAGTTCGCCATCGATGTCAAAGTCTCGAACACCAACAGGCACGACAATTGGAATGATGCCAAATTTCAGAGAAAGCATCAACAGCATGCGAGCACCACCTGTGTACCTAAGGCCTATCTGGTACCTAGATAAAACAAGGATAAATTTACTTAACCAAAAACACAATTTATAGCTTTGGTAACCGGGAAGATAAATCCAGAAGTATAATGAATAAAAATGCTCCCAAGTCCAAACTGGTCCATACTACACAAGATATGCCCATAAACATTAACAAAACAGCAATTCAAATTCAGTTAAACCTTAAAATTGAGCTATTACTTCCAAGACATCGTGGTTCAAAATTTTATTACTAGTTTGCTCTCTAAGCATAATATTTGTGAGCAGTTACTACTTTTAACGTGCATTGGGCCACCTACCAAGAAATTCTAAGTTGTGATTAACACATTGATGAACCTGGATCCTCTCCCACATCCATAGCAGAATTTTCTCTCCCACGAATATCCTGGCCATCTATCATGTTCTCTCTCTTCCTCAATCACTGTGCAATAACCAATTAACGACTAAGGATGCATAGGATGTTGGCCGGGGAGGATCCCAGCCACATAATTTTAGTTTTCCACTTTCCAAGACCAGATGAGAAATGTTGAGATTGAAAGCTTAGTGACTTCCTTCCAAACGAACAGCGTATGCATGTTTGGATGCAGTTATATTATAACTCTTCCAAAAGTACAACAAGAGTGAAAGATACAAAAGAGTTCCTTCTCCAAAAATAGTTGAAATGCTCTAACATAATTTGAATTACTTATGTTCTGGAAGTTAAAATCAACTTATGCACTTAGCTTTTATAAAATCATTTTCATCAAACTTCTCTAAAAAGTGAGATTTATAAGTTCATTTTAATTCAGAAAGGAAGCATAATTCATTTCACCTGCTCAAATTCTTATCTTCAAGAGCTCACGAAGAAATTATTTAAACATGAGCATGATAAAGCAAGCACATCCACTACACACACACACACGAGAACCAAATTAAACTTACTGCAAATCGTTGACTCTGCGAGAAGTCCTGCGCTCAACATTCCTAACAGACAACGGCTCATCTCCTAACGAGAACTGCTTAATCTCAACCCTCTCAACGTAATCAGGCTTCTTCAAATTATCAATCACAGGCTGAAGCAACCCTATAATCCAGTTCTCAATTCCACCTCTATACACCTTCCACAACTTCCCCAACACCATGTTCACCCACTCCACCGACTCCTTCCTCTGCAAATCCTTCTCCAGGAACAGCGAGAAGCTCGTCGGCACCTGCGGCCACACGCCTCGCAGCCCGTCCTCTCCGCTGCTCTTGCTCCGCCGCCGCGAAGTCCACAGTTTATCGAACACAACGCCGACAAAGAAGAAGAACACGAACAGGCCGACCACGTTGCGGTTTATCGGAGGCGACGGAATCGGGTGAATGACCCCAAGCTGCGTCCGCAGCTTATCCACAATAGGATCCTCGCGGAAACCGGTGAAGTTCGAACCTAATTGAACCGAAGACGGCGGAGACGACGACGACGACGGTGAAGCTGAATCGTGCAGCTCGATATCGTCAACATCGTTGCTAGTGCTGTTGTCGTCGGCGTGGAGTTGATTGGAAATTCGTTTGAGAACGAAGGTCGTGGCGGTCCTCCGCGCGGAACTGGCGAATTCGGAATTCCAGTTTTGGTTGGAAACGTCCGAGGGAAGAGCGCAGAAGCGAACGGTGCGTTTTCTGCGGAATTTGCGGGAACCGGAATTAGCGAATAAACGCTTTCTGGTTCTTCTGGAGAAAGGAAATGCGGCGTTACATGGACAGAGAGAAGGGGAGAGTGAAGAGAAGTGTGAGATGGAAGAAGCGTGTTGCAGAATCATCGAGAAGGAGCATGGTCGATGAAAATCATGAATGAATGAAGAGTGAAGCTGTTTAATCAATGTAACCTTGAAAGCTTGGGATCACGGAGTCCCATATCATGTAATTTATGTAATGTGATGAAAAAATAGAGAAAGAGAAATTGAAGAGAAGAGAAGAAAAGAGAAGAAAAGAGAAAGAAAGTGTGTTATGTTTATGATTGTGGGAATTGGAAGGTAGATTTATGGCCTCAAAATGGGACAACGTGGATTATCAATAACTCGGTGGAAGGGGTGATGGACTAAGAAGGGACTCCTCACTCCACTATTCCTCCTATTTCCTTTTTCTCACAAATATTACTATCAATTTCAAATATTAAAATTCATTTTTCTGTTCATTATTTTTAAAATTAACAAATTTCACTTATAATATTTTTTTATACAATATGATTTCCAAGTATGTAAGACGGAAATACATATTATCTCTAAAATGTAAGATACAGATACTACTAAATCTATATATTATATAATTATTAATTATATAAATTAAAAACAAAGATTTAGGTGCATAAATATGTTTATTTTTTAAGAAAAAATGTTTATTATGATTGGTTTAAAATGATTTGTTTCTTATTTTTATAATCATAATAAAAATTTATACAATAATTTAAATTTTTATAAAATTAATGTATTTTTTTTAATTATATTAAAACTGTGCTAAAATTGTTAAAAATTCAACAAATATCATTAATATAATATGAGTTTTAATGTTTCATTTTAACGCGTCTTCATGTCTCGTAGATATACTATTCGTACTTGAAGATATAACTATAGTTTTAGACAAAACAATTTGATATATTTTTCTATAATTAAAAATAAAAGTAAATTTAAAGAATAATTATTTCTTATTTAGGTTAATAATTGTAAATATATTATATTTAGCCCGGAAAAATGATAAAAGATGTTATCCTATTTTTTTGTTTAATTTTTCGTTACTGACGATTTAGAAGATGGCTTGAATTAATAAATATAGCAAATACTAAAGCTTTTAATAGACATACATTTTCTTCGGAAAAGTATTTATATTACTGTAAACAAACAAAAAAATCATTAGTGGAAACACATTTTTTTAGGATAATAAGAAATAAAAATATAATTAATTGCTCTAATAATTATTAAAATAAAAAAAAATATTACTAAAAGTTGCATTCATTTTAAAAAGTTATATATACGTAAAAAATAATCATAAAATAAATATTTTTATTAATTTGTATAACGTTATAATTCCATCAAGATACTACCACTTATTTTGGTGGGTGACTTCTTACAAATCATAAAATCAACAAAGTAGATTGTTTTAAAAATGGATTCAAAGAATATTAGAGGATGCTATTTTTTATTTTAATAAAATAAATTTAATCTTATTCAGCATAAACTTTTGTCGGTTATTGATAAATTAAAAATATATTTGATGTGATATTTGAACTATTTATTATATGAAATAGTAAACCTATTATTTATGTTATTACATGAGTGGATAACAATGTAAACCCATTTTTTGTATTATTATATAGTGATTAAATAATGATAATTTTTTTTTAAAAGTTACAAATTATGAATTTTGAAAATAAATAAATAATTTATTTTAGTTGAAGCACGTGGGTCGGAGGTTGGGAATTTGGGGAACGCGGTTGGGTCGGAGAAGTGTTTTATTTGATTACGAGATTTTCTTTTCGTAATCCAACTTTTCATATTTTTTATGATTAATAAATTATAAATGTGGAAAACGTTATTTGCTTCCATATTTGTTATGCCATTGACCGTGTATTCAAACGAAAATATGAAATCGGAATAAATTCAAACGTTGTATTCTTCAACATTTTGAAAACGAAACCCATTTAGTTTATGAAGTCTCTTTCATGTCAGGCTTACACGTTTTTCATTGCATTGGTAACTGTACTTGTATGGATATTAAGGACTGAACAATATTGATCCACGTCGATACACACTACTTCACTTTTGATTGTCTTGTTTTTCGAATCTCCTTTTCTCTTCGTGTGTATCGGTCGGCCGACTGGGTATCTGCGATTGCACTCCGACGCTCAAGTCAGCGAAAGTGTTCAATCAGAATTCTCTCTTAGTATGAAAAAACGTACATTTTCCCCCTTTCTGAAGTCCCTTTAGTAGGTTGACTTGGACCTTGGCCATGTGGACCAAGCAACTAATGGCTAGAAACATACCTAATTGTCTATGGGTCGTGCTTGGTGACTTCCTGAAGGAAGTGTTCCAAAAAAACGTGTTTGACTTATTCAGCGAAAATTATAACTGTTCGTTCCACGTCTAACCACGTTCTTTATTTAATTAAGTTATTTAATGCAAACCTTTTTATCGTTCTGCGACTGGTACCATAAACACATAAACACGGAAGAAACATAGAGAATTTTAAAAGAAAAACTTCTAAAAACAACTTTATAATAAAACTCAATCAATATTTTTAACAAACAGGATGAATTGGCATGTCGAAAGAACGAGATGTCGGAAGCACGAAAAGATACAACAGTGAAAATCTTATATGAAAAAAACATACACATGTGATGTGTATCAATATTAATAGAAGACACATAAATACAATAAATAAAATTAATTAAATATTACAGATAGAATTATAAAATAAAAATTAATTAAGAAAAGATACAGGTCAATAATATTAATCAGTAGTATAAATAGATCACACATTTAGTTCAGTAGTTCAATTTTAAGTGAATGATTAAGAAAAAAGACCATTTTAAGCTTCAGAAAATTTTTGCAGATACTGCATCCTATTGAGAAACCGAGAAATAATTAAAGAAATATGAGTAATTTAGGAAAAAAGTTGACAGAAAAAGAGGACAAATAAGAATAAACAGTGGTTAAAGGCAAAAAAACTTTTCCCCTATAATTTGTGTAAGTACACATGGCATTCTAAATTTGTTTACCAAACATAGATCATGAATATCTTTCATTGACTAGTATTTCAGAATAACTTTAGATAGCATAAATCTGCACATACATTTGAACATTAAATCAATATATGTTTTAGAATGTTTTCAGCTCGAGAACAACTTGTTCACGTATCTTATTATGATTTTTCCTATCCACAAACATCACTTTTATAGAGAAATTTAAAAAAATGCAATTTTACTTAGTGATAACCAAGCATGTGTAACTTTTCTTACCACCCAAACAAGCACACATGGTGTCATCGTGAGGTGCATTCTTAAGAGGTTGCATCAGGTAGAACAGTATAAGGTAATTTACGAAGTGAAGAACATAATTTAAAGCAGAGTTTGTTTGAAGGATTGAAATGGGGTAGGAGCAGGTCACGGGGATGAACAGTGCATACAACAGCCCTTGAAAGGAGGATTGGATTTGGGCGTTGCGCTTCTGCAGAAGCATTTTATTTGTACTTGTGATCTACTCCAGAACACAGTCATTTCAGTCTAGATCACTTGAAAACATGATGTTAAGTCCACATAATTCATAATTCACGAAATAACAATGGAAACACCAAAACAGCAACTAAGGCTATCCGAATCCAGAGGTGAAAAAATACAAGGCAAAACGATAATGCGGAATCACAATGCAATAAAATTCTACCATCAGATGAATCAAAACTAAAATCAGTCTGCGGGTTCCTGCCTGAGATGCAAAAAATTCTACCATCAGATGAATCAAAATTCAAGATCAGTCAACTGGTTGATCGATTTCTGCATATGCAGTATCAAGGTGCGCTTGCTCTGCTTCTTGTACCTCCTTCTCGGTTTTCCTGCCCTTCTTAGATTTGTAGTATACACTCATAAAGGTACCAACAGCTCCATACTTCTTCCTGGTCTGCTCATATAAACTAGCATCAAACATTCTCCAGAAGCTTTTCTCGGACAGCTCGGACACAGCATACTGTGGTTGAAAACCATGGTTTTCAATCAACCAGCTCTCCATTTTACGCACTGCTTCTTCCCCATTAAATACCTCACCCCTAAGAACCGGACCTGGTGCATAGTAAACTCCAATATCTGTGTACATTTGAGCAGTTTGGGTGTCTCCCTGCCTGCGATGTAGTTCGAACCCTGGCTCTGGGTAAATCATAGTTTTGATAGGCAGCTTGAACAATTTGTGTGGGCAGAGCCAAATGGGGTATACCTAATGTATTGAAAATCAACAGTGTAAGAAAAAAAAATACACGACTGCACCAATGTAGAAAAAAACTGTGAGTGAGTGTTCAGCCGCAACTTTTGCTTGATATTATTAAAACATTTTTTTTTTTTTTTAAAAAAAAAAACTCTCTAGTTCAAACAGTCTGAAAAAACAATGTAGAACATTATTAACGTTGGGTAAGAAGAAGATGTACCTCCATCTCACGGTGAACCCATTCTAAAGCATCTCCCACCTTGTACAAAGGAACAAGCATGTCCTGGATGACGTGCATTTCGTGATAATAGTTTCTTATAGCCTCACCTTGAGTTGCCTTGAGGAGAGAAACCTTTGGTGGCATCAACCAGCCAAACAGAAACCTAAACCAAAATTGATCAGCAAAGGGAAGGATAAGCTTTCCCTCCCAGTACAAGCATCTTGTGTGCCTGTGATAATATTGTCTGGTGGGAATGTATTCTACAAACTCTCCTTTCTTCAGTGCCGTCTCTGCATGCTGATAGAACCAGGTTTTAAACCACCATCCAACACTGTTTATCTTACTCCCCTTCTTCTTGGCCTCTTCCTTTGAAGCGTATCTTCCCGTCATCATCACAGCTTGTGTCGGTGAATAAATCATTCCTTCAACAAAGTCTGGAACCTTCTCCTCGTTATCCTGGTCTCCATCTCTGGGAGCAAAAGAATCACAATATGCCTGTGCAATATCTTGCAGGTTGCCAACAACAGGCATGTAGGTTAGCTTCATGTACTCCTTAATGGGTATAAGCCTAATCTCAGCAGCAACCAGAAGGCCGAGTGTTCCCTGGGACCAGGGAATGGCATAGTATAGATCAGAGAACTCATTGTCCTTGGTGGCTCTAACAAGACTGCCATCAGCCAACACAATTTCGAAGGACACCACAGTATCAGAGAACAGGCCATATTTGTGGGAGCTTCCTTCTATTCCATAGCCGTTAATGAGACCACCAACAGTGAGATCATCAAGCTCGGCAACGACAGCAAGGGAAACATTCAGGGGCACAGTCACCCTGGAAATCTGCCCCATGTTGACTAGAGGCTCCACTCTTGCAACCATCCGTTCTTTGTCGATCGAAAGTACATTCCTGAAAGCGGACAAATCAACTTCAAAATGACGGGCTCTCTTGTAGTCAACATTCCGCATCCCAACAGCAATCCAGGGCTTACGAGCAGTGCAGACGAGACCATCCTTGGACGGATTCCTCTGCCTTAGACGCTTCATAACCTTCTTCACATTCTCATCATGTTCCTTCTGACGCGTCTTATAGGACTTCCACTCAGATCTCACATCCCCAAGGTACGTAAGGAAATAAATGGTGAACGATATGGGAAGGACCACAAAAATAACAAGGATCCATCGAAACTGAACAAAATAGTCCACCCAAATCTTCTTCCTCTTCGGGCGCAAAGGAGCCTCAAGATCCGACATCGCTAAGATGACTTACTCCTGCCACATCACGAAAAATTTAAAACCGACAGTTACAAACACCAAAAAAATAACTACGTGCAAGTAGAATACATTGATTCAGTACTACAAAAAAATATCAAGTACACACACGGCACACTCACTCACTCACAACAACTTCAAAAACTAGAGGATACAAAACTAGAGAGAACTTCTCATTATTCTCTAAAAATACAAAACACAAAGACCTATGCTATACATAACTCTGGTTTCCAGCACAAAACTAGAATTAATTAACTAAACAACAGAATTTCGCGAAAACTGCTTCGAGAAAGCCATAAAGACAGCACAGCAGTTGCATTGCGCAAAACGACGAAAATTTGAAAAAATAATGAAAATCTGACGGTGTATAACGAAGATCTGAGACCCTACGTTCCGAAAATGCGAAAAGATGCTGAAAATGGAAATAACGGCCAAAATATAGGTTAGAAAAGCGAAGAACGGAAAGAGATTGTTAGATATAGATTTGTTGGCGTGGCTTGAACCAAATCGGGTGAAGCAAGAAGCACGTAGGCGAAAGAAAAGAGAAAACAGAAATAGAAAAACGTTGAGAAGAAACGCAAAATGCACAGAGAAGAAAAGATCGAAAAGCGCATAATAAGAATCCAAACAGAAGAAAAACACAGTAAATCTGCATAGCATGAATCCAAAACAGCAGAAAAAACAGATAACAGAGAGAAAGAGAAACCTGAGAGAGTGAGAGTGAGGCTGCAGAGTGAGATTCAAAGAGAAGAAGAGTGTGCTGCCTTTTTATTCCACTCCACGCTTCTTCTGTAATTTACAATTAGGTCCTTTTTCTAATTACTCATTCAGTCCTCCACCTTATGTTTTATTCCACAATCACTGCTTCTAATAAATAATGTTGTTAAGAGAGTGTGTTTCGCTGGAAAATACTAATACTTTGCTCGTGATTTTTGGATCTACCTGCTTTAAAACGTGATAAATTCAATGTGGAAAATGGACTGTAATAAAACTCTATTAATTATTCAAATTCTTCTTTTTTTTAATATTTTATTAAATGTATAATTAAATTTTAAGATTATATTTGATTTTTTTTAAGTTCTTTAAATTAATTAATGATATTTTATTCCACAGATTTAACTTTATTAGGGTAGTCTAGCTGTTAGAATAGTGTGTGTAAACATGATTGTAAACACCCTTTTTTTTATTTTTGACTTTAACATGGTTTTTTTAAGTTTAATAAATTACTTTAACTTTTATCATCTCTTATTTGACTTTCAATTTTGAAGTGTTTAAAACAAGTATAAATTTAATTTTATTCATAAGGAATATTTTTCACTATTTTTGTATGTATTTAGCTCTAGTATTGTTTTGGTTTTTGTGATCTGTCATAAAATATTTATACAAAAAAAATTAAAAAATTATTATTATGGTCTTTGGCTTAGTAAACAAATAAAAAAATCCAAGTGAGAATCTAATATTACGAAAAGTTTATTATCGTCTTTCAAAAACACATTTATCGTATAGTGTGGAAAATAAATACATAAGTCCCAATTATTAGGTAATATGATTTTCAAGATTTAAAATACACTTAATTATGTAAGTGTATTTTAGATTTTAATTAATTAATAATTCTAATTAAATGAATTAAGAAAAATTATAACCTTTACATGATGAATTATTTTATTATAATTAATCAATTAAACTTAATTTATAAGTATTAAAATTAAAATTATAATATTTATTAATTTATTTTAAATAGTATAGCTTAAAAAGTAATTTTATTTAAAATTTTCAATCAGAAAAACTAATAAAGGGAACTGTCAAAACGAGCAAAAAAAATCAAAATGAGTTTTTCTTCTAAAATAGTATAATTTCATTTTTATTGAAATTGAAAAAGCGAAATTAATCCAAAATTAAATAAATCGTATTTATAGAATTTCATTAAAATTTGATATAATAGTATCTCCAACTTCAGTTTAATATAAAAATTAAAATCCTGCCTTGCAAGTATGATCTCTTCAATTTCAAAATAATTTTCTTTTATCAATTTCAAAAATATGAAATAAAATCATTTAGAAAAAAAAAACCTTCAAAATGTTAATCCATCCCGTTTCATGCCCTATTGCACCCATATTTTTACTTCTACTAAGTATAATTCAATAAAATCATATAATTAAATTGTCTAAAAAAACACTAAAACTACAATGTTAAAAATTAAAAATCACTACAATCGTGAATTTTCTTTATAGAAAAAAGTAATCTTTATCGATCGGTGACAAGTGATAATCTCACAGACCATCTGAAACCAGTAACAACATAAAGAACATCTCTAAACTGAATACTGACTAAACTGAATACTGACTTAAGTGTAGGAATGCAATTATATGTATCCCGACCGATTACCAACTTTAAAAAAAAGAAATTTGTAAATATTTGAACATCGTCATAACACCAACCCCAAATCCTAAACCCTAAACCCAAGTTACTAGTAGTGTCTGGATCCTTTATTGTCCATACATATACTAATACTATGAAAACAAATGAATAATATGAATTTTTATGTGGTAGATTTTTTATGTGGTAGATTTTTTTATTGTGAAAAATGTAGAAAAGGGCACTTTTGAAAAGAAAAGTTTGCAGAAAGTAAAGTATATTCAAAGTGTGTGGTATTGGTATTGATGAAATAGAAAAGGGAGAAAAAATGGGAGAAATGAGATCTAAAAGATTAGAATGACAGAGCAAAGAGATTCCATTGGCACTCTGCTTCTGAATCACGTGGAAAGTGTCCCCACCATGTGAGTTACAGACAACCTAACAACCTCTGTTTAGTGGTAAATGTTTCATCTTTTCCAAAACAAATGCCATTAATAACAGTGTCTTGGAAAACAACCTTCTTTTTCTGTCTTTCTACCATTACTGCAATCAGATTTCAACCACTCAAATCTTTTATCAATCTTAACACTTGCCCACTCAATTAGAAATCACAGTTTTTCTTTACTCAAATTCTTCTTACAAGTCTCCAAAAACACTCGAGTAAGTCACAGCTTTGTTGCATAGTGTTTTTGCTGATTTCACTTTTTTATTCCTTTTCGATTTTGATTGGTAAAAAAATAGTACAAATGGTACATGTTATTACAATTTATATGTCGAAGGTTCCATCAAATTTCTCCTCTCTTTTCTTCAATTTCGATTGTTTTTATTCTTTTATCTTAGAGAATATCTACAAAAATACTCTGATTGAGAATATCACTGACATACAAGATACTCTAAACGCCTTATATTGTTTAGAGTAACATTTTTTTTTTCTTTTTTTTTTTACATTATCTTTCATCATAAGGGTTTTTATTTATTTATATTATTCTATCGAGCCTTGTCCTGTCATAATGATTAAGATAGGTTCAATAAGTTTATAATCACACTTTGTTGCTTCTAACTGGGATTAATGGATTTAACCTAAGGCGTGACATGGATCTTCTTTTATCTCGAGAGACCAGCAGTTCGTACATGTAATCGAGAATTCAGCCTCCTTCTGATCTCTGCCAAGAGGAGGTTGTTGTTGATGGGCACTGGTACCTTAGGGGATTGGCTCACCTGTTGATTAGTGAAGACCGAAAGTCCGACTACCGCTGACTCTTGGTATAACAGTACAAGTATTAATAAATTACATTAAAATCTATCATAATGAATGTTTATTGAGCTTATCAGATCATTTGTTGTTCGGTCGCTATCGGATCATCCATTGTCTTATGCATGAGCTGTTATTCTCGACATGGAAGAGTGTGTTGGAGATCTCAAATCAAATAAATATTAAAATATTTCATAGCATGTAAGTGGGTGCAAACTTCATCTCATAAGTTAGTTTTATGATATTGAATTAACATAAATACTATTAAATCTATTTTTTATTTATCTTCAAATAACCTCTTTTGGATGTGTTTGGTAGTATCATGTCCAAACTTAATCTCATTGTTAATTAATAATCATAATGTGTTTAACAATCTAATATTTGATTAAGATTTTTATTAAATTCTTGCTTCAAGAATCCTTTACTAAAGTAATTCATATTTAAACCATGTTATATTAAGGTTTCTAAGACTCTAAATAAAAAATATAAATATTATACAAGATACCCGAGACAATACAGAAATACTTTAAAGTGTATTTTTATAATTTTAATCCTTTGTCATGATTTTCAGGAAATTATTTTTTATTTTTAATAGTGCTTTGAGACCGTTAACCAGACCATTAATTGTTATTTAAATTATACATCACGATCATCCCAACGTTAATAAAGTTGCATACACGTGCATGGTTAGGTTAAGATTTTAACAGAGTATAAAGATTTTAAGTATATTCCTTTTTACATTATTTCAAGCATATTTCAAAAGTGTAAAAAAACTTTATTAATTTCTGCACCGTGTGTTATTTATTAATGAATATTTTTTTATTAATCAACCTTATTCAAATATATAATTAAACAAGTTTTCTTATTCACAGCTGTTAAGCCACATGAGTTAAAAAATTGACAACAAATTTCGTCACAAAAAATCATAATGTATACCTTCTATATTCATTATTTTATAGTAATTGTTTATGATTTTTCTTTGAACTAAAGTTTGAAATTTTATCATAATTTTATCTTTAAAAGATATATTAAAAAGAAAATGTATAAATGTGTTGAAAAATTAATAAAAAAATTTATATAAATTGTTATGTCTAGACTCTAAACTATGTAAAACTATATATTAAAATTTAAAAATAATAAATAAAAATAAACAAAGTTTGGTCGAAAATTAATAACTGAAAAGTAAAACAGGGAATATTAATAAAAGAAATATTATTTTGGGTGTCATAATTAGTTTTGGTGACGCTAATTAGTTTAATGGAAACATAAAAGCATATAATGTTGTTTAAAAGAAACAGGGGATTAATAATGAGATGTAAAATAATTTAGTTTAGTTTCATTTAAAAATATATAAAAAAAATGTTAAATACAACTATTACTTGAAAAGAATAATGCATTAAAGAATGATATTTTAAAATTGCTTGAAAGAATATTCTTAAAATATTAGCGTATGATACGTGTTGAGGTTTGAGGCACTTGGGCGATAATATCAATGAGATGTGGTTGTGATCTTATTTAATTGAGTAGGGACCATAATGCAAATATCTTAGGGTGAGGGACCATGTGGCAGTGAGCAATTGTTGCTAAAGGATAGGAGACAGCAAAACATATAGTGATTGTGATTTCCTGAATCATTTATGAACACTAATTGCAACAAACCCCTCTGCATTTATATTATTAAGTCAAAAGAGAAAATAAATAAGAAAGTGAGAGTTGCAATAAAAGCAAAAAAGCAATTTTGTGGGGGAGGTATTTGAAAATGAAGATATTTGATGAAATGGGGGAAGTATGTGTAGAATGAAAGGGGGTGCAAAAAGGAAGGGTAGGGGTGTGATGAATGTGGGTAGATGAAATGACGTGGAATGTAGTGAATGAAGTAAAAACGTGACATATAACACAGGCTGGACCCCCCAATTATAGGACTCGTATTATTAACTTTCCGTAAAGTGAGGAAATATTTCACATTTACTCTTTCCAAAACTTCAATCACTTCACTTTCATGCCCAATAATACAATTTTGTTTTCTAGCCCATGCTCTCCACCCACCGGTATTATATATATTTTTTAGAAATTATAATTTTGATTTTTTTTTTATGAAAATGAATACATTATACATTTGGATACGATCTCAAAGTGGAAGTCATCCTAAAGTCGTATCATAGATACGACTGCTCCACTATGAAGTCGTAACCATAAATATAACTTCCACTGTCATACATTTGATACGATTTCAAAGTGAAAGTCATCTTAAAGTCGTATCATAAATACGACTACTCCACTATGAAGTCGTATCCATAAGTATTCTAAAGTCGTATCATAATTACTACTACTCCACTATGAAGTCGTATCCATAAGTATAACTTTCATCATAAGTACGACTACTCCACTATGAAGTTGTATCCATAAGTATTCTAAAGTTGTATCATAATTACTACTACTCCACTATGAAGTCGTATCCATAAGTATGACTTTCACTATGAAGTCAGGTCATGGGTACGACTTTCACTATAAAATCCTATTAGATACTACCACACCATTGCTTCATTTTTCTTTTTTTCCCATTGCCATCACTTTTAAATTTTGTATTGATAAAATAAAGTTTCAGTTAATTCATTTTCATGACTTTTACTGTTATGCTATTACACAATTGAGATTAGCAATGTACAATATTTTACTTCATGTATTAAAATTTAATGTATAGTTTATATTTTGAAATCACAATTAACTGTTTATCTGTATAATTAGAATTTGCAGTACGAAAGTAACTTTTTTTTCATGTATGTTGCATTATACTTCAAACTTATATTTTCAATATGTAATCTGTCTTGAATTTGTCACAAAAAATTCATAATGCGATTCAATAGTGCTTTTAATTATTGACAAATTCTTTTAAAGTTATTGAAATTTAATGATTCAGGCATTTTCAATTAAACATAGTCTTAATTTTTAATGTAATCGATGAAATCAATAGTATAATTCTTTTAAAATGAGAGTGTCCATTAATATGTTTTGTGATGTGTGTGGAATCTGAAATCAAAATAACAAATATCAATACAAAATTGTTATAATTAGAAAACAAAACCGATCTAGGACTTAACGTTTAAATCTCGTCTCGGCATTCCTCATGTTTAGCTGCTAAGACCTCAAACTACGATGAAACTAGTGTTTATATGTGTGTCTACATATCTATATATATAGTTGTTCCTTCTGCAATTCACCATCACCATAACATGTGATCAATATTAGGCCACCACATATAGATAATACATGGAATATATTTAGTATCCGAAAGAAACCTAGTTAAGACAAAATCCTAAACTACGGTCATTACAGCAGAATGTCCAAGGAAAAAGCACTGCAGAGCCAAACTATTGACAAAAGGCATCTTTCTAGGTAGATGTGCAATCGACATAATCGTATGTACATTAAGGGAAATTGACAAAAATGATCCCAACCCAAGGCAAAAAGTGCCCTTGAAACAGTCCCTAATAATTAGAGTTGCCAATCAATGGGATCGATCCCCATTTGCTCCAGAAGTTGGTTAGTGCGAGAGAAGTGCCTGCTCAGATAAATTTAAATAAACAAAAATGAAATGTAATCATAAAAAATTGCTTATGTCGATGAAGGGAAATTGATCAGTTGGTTTTTTCAAATATCAATAGCATATAAGGATCTGGATTTCACTTCACTTCACGAGTCTAGCAAATCTAACCAAAATATGGCTCCATATGCCACTGGAACAGAACATGCACCAGCTGTATTACATCAACCACTATGTGAACGACTAATGAAAGCCCTAGAAGTGTTGGACTATAAAAGGCCTAGTGACAGCACTAAATACAATAAAAAAAGAAAACACAATTTAAATCCTGCATTGATTTTACAAAGCTATATCAAAATTTAATTAAATGGAAAAATGTGTTTTTAGTCCCTAGACTTTTTGTTAAACTTGGCTTCAATCCTCTAACTTATGAAATTTGTGAATTAGTTCTCTTTCTGAAAACAAGTGAAAATAGTCCTTTCATGCATAATTTAACATGTAGTGACAATTTGTTACTGTCAAGGTTCAAAGAGGGGTCACGTGTTTTCTAAAGTTCGAGGACTAACTTATTGATTTGAAAGTGCAGGTACTAAAAACGTTTTCCAAGATTAAATTATTATGCATAACTACCTTACCTGCAGCCAAAGAAGCCTCTATGTGCAGACAAACCAGAAGGATGTGCAGCTGTAAGAACGTGATGCTTTGTTGCATCAATTAACCTGTGAATATGACACTCAAACACAAGTTCATCAACTAGTTTCACAGAAATTATCTTCCAGGCAAGGATAGAAAAGCATCCAATTCAAAGAGCAGCCTACAGTTAATAAATGTATAGTTGCAGTAACTTGATTATCAATATCTCAAGAATAAATTTACTCCAATGTTTCATTTTTTATGCAGGCTTTGGAAAATTATCAAGGAAACTATTGCAAGCCGAGGTTACTATTTGTTGGTTGGTTCCAAAGACTTCCTAATATAGTGTTACACAGTTGTGGTACCTGGATTTCTCCCGAGCAGAATTTCCCCACAACAAAAACACAACTCCCTCCCTCTTCTGTGAGATTGTCTTGATAACAGCATCAGTAAATTGTTCCCAGCCTTTTTTGGCATGAGAATTTGCTTGATGCTTCCTGACTGAACTCGAAAGTTTAATATTAGTAAAAAAACACCACTAGAATCCAAAGATAAAATAATAAGCCATCAACATACTTTATTCAAAGTACACAAAAATTAAACGTCTAACCTGTTAGAACAGCATTGAGTAAGAGAACACCCTGAAATAAAGTTCAAATTTATGATCAGATAAGTATTTGAAAAACTACTCTCACAGAACGTAGTCACACATTATGTTAAAATATCTACACTAATATAACTTGGCTTTCAGACCACAATCTCACCAAAATCATCTTTCTATTTAATGGGTATTTAAGGTGTGAATTTTAGTTATTGAAAATAGATTTTATCTTCAAATCATACAAAACATTTCAAGGAAACGTTTAAGAGGCCTTAACCATAAAATATACTGCCTTAATTTAGATAAAGTTTACCAAAAGTTCTTATTAGAGAAGGAATAAAGAGATATAACGAAACAAATTTCCACCCTTAGTTACAATCAAGTTATAGATTTTAGCTTATAGAAATTTAGATGCCAGAATTTCCTATAAAACGTAAGGTATATAAACTGATTTCAACTTATAAGAGAAATTTGATCCATTATACGTCATAGTTTACTTCTCCCATATGTATTTGTCAAAAACTTATCAAAACTAAACATATCGTAGAAAATGAACTTAACGCAGAAAGAACTAACAAAACACGAGCAATCACGCATGACACTTACTATGTACTTCACATTTGATAATATTTATCAAGCATTCATCCATAAAATAATTAATATACATCGATCACAATTATTTTAAAAAACCATACAGCATGCAGAGAGTACTGGTTAGTTAGGCACTAGGAAGAAATACAATAGGTTCAGTGCATGGTTTTAAATAAGTGGATAAAATTGAAATCGATCTATTCATGGAATTTGGTCTACTGTTCTCACATGAAAATGAACACTATAACTGCTAGTCCGTCCCATCTGCAATTATTACTTACGATCCATATTCCCCTTATTTGCAATATTTGAAAAAAGACAAATCCCTCACATAACTCAGATGCATGTCATGTCAGAGAACGTACCTGCACAGCCCATTTTTGAAGATTTCCATGAGGTGGAATGGTGCAACCAAGGTCTTGGTGAAGCTCCTTGAATATATTCACCAAACTGGAAGGGACTTTGATCCCCTCAGGAACTGAGAATGAAAGCCCCATTGCTTGACCAGGTCCATGATAAGGGTCCTAAACATTTAACAAAACCCACAAATCACTAAAAGAGATAATCTGGGTCTCCTTGGATAAATTTCCCCAAAAATACTAAAGAAAAAAATCGAACTTCTATTAGTCCAAAATCAATTTATGCACATCAGCTTTTATAGATCAGGTTTGATATTGCAGTTTTGCTTGTTTCTTGAAACTGCATGAAATTGAGGAAGAGTACAGCTAACTTGACCACAATTCGGCACGTCGCACTCTTAAAAATGTTAAGGAAGTGCTTGGAACTGAGACGAAAATTAAACTACTTTTACAATCAATTAAAAATATTCAATAATAATTTCTTTTGTTCAAATGCAATAATAAATAAATCTTTTTTAAAGTTTATTACTAAATTTCAGCCCAAAATTCAAACTTATTTTCATAAAGATTATTGGAATTGAAGAAAAAAAACTTTTCCGAACACGGCATATAAGTTGATTTCAAATTTATGAAAAAGGTTCCATTTTTATTTTTTTTCTGGTGAATACTAACAAGTTTATCGAAACAAAATCAAACGCAACATATAATGAGAGAAAACCCAACAAAAATGGATTTACCTGGCCAAGGATGACAGCTTTGATTCTATGAAAAGGGGTAGAGTTAAGAGCGTTGAAAATCAAGTGCGTGGGAGGGTAAACGACGTCGTCGCCGCTCGAGATTTCACTTTCCACGAACTTCGACAGAGTGAGTGCATAGGGCTTCTCAAGTTCACCAGGGATAGCGTCCAGCCATGTTTCCTCCACCAGCACCTCCACCAGCTTCACGCCATCTAAACCTACGAACCGTCACAAAACGCTGCGTTTTGAACCATCACAAACGGCACTGCATTTCCAAAACGACAGAAGTTACCTTTGGTTTTGGAGACCCTCTCGACGCAGAGTTTGAGATTCCGCTTGGACTTTGCGAGGAGCTTGTTGTATTCCACGCGCGAAAGCTGCTCGGCGGTGAGAGTGGAGGCGTTGGCGTCGTCGGACTTGCAAGAACGGGGGAGCGTGGGTTTCAAGCGCTTCGAAGCGGGTTGGAAAAAGTCCGTTAGGGTTCTGGAAGCCATTTCGTTCCTCTTCGCAATGGCGGGAACGTAAACACTGGAACTTGTAATGTGTTGTTTTTGTTTTTGTTCTTTTTCTCACTTTTTAGGTGACATTTATATACATGGCCATGCATGCCTTAAAATTACGTATGTGTTACTCGAAAAATATATAAATGAGATTTTTAAATTTCTAATCCGTTTTTCTAATATTTTAATTTTTTTATCCATTTGACTAATGTCTTTCTTTAACGTAGTTATAATATATATTTTTAGGATATGCATTTTATTAAATATATATAATGTAATGTGTTTTTTTACTTATAATTGTTTATTTTCTCTATGTTCTTCGTTTAACTTCCATTTGCCATTGTATTTATTCCAAAAAGATATATAAATGCAAGCACGGAATATGTATCGTTTTTCCACTAGTATAAATTAACATTTTCAATGTATTAACAAAAAATGTTTGCTTATTTAATAAAATAACTAAATTGTGCATTCATCATCCTTGGTTATGAATTAAAATAAATTTATTTTTTGTTAAATTCCTAAGAATCTAAAACTAACTATTTTTTTATCAGAACTGAAGTTTCATATTTCAGAAATGAAAAACACGTTCAAATATTTTTTTAAGACTGACTTAGATTGATAATGATTTAACAAAATAAGTTGATACAATCTTGATTCTTTGATAAACAATTACGTTTACAAAGTACTGATTCTTTTTTACATTTAATATCCATATACTATTTTCCATTCTTTAAGAAATAATTATGCAAACAATAAAGAAAATTATAATGTATTTCTTATTGATCCTACCGTTGTTTTCATTGACAAAACATGTGAAATTAATATGTCCAGGTTGTCACTATCTAATGAAAGAAAATACATTATATTCTTTTACATAAACTTACTTTTGAATAAAATTGAAAACCTAAGAAATTACATTAATTATTTTTCAATCAATTACTTCCAAAAAAAAAGCCAATTTAACAGTATTTTAACCAATAAACGCCATGTTCATTTTTTACCTCCACAGTCCCACATAAACGCACCATAACTAAGAGCCAATCACTGATAGATAGACAATAAAGAAATCTCTTTCACAGATGTTATTCGTTCCAAATAGAATAGAATACAAATACAATTTTTTTATATTTTCAAACATTGCAAAATTTGAAATATTCTCAATCCTCGAAAACAAATACAAACAACATAAAACAAGAACACGAGTAATTTATAATATGGAAACTGCTTAACTCAATAAATTTAAGAATTTTTACGAAACAGAATTAGTTTTACAAGACCTAAAATTGGAGACTTTAGGGTTTAGGGTTTTTTACTAGTCCTAAAAGTAAACTTAGAACGTAGTCGACTTAAGTAGATAACTTGACGGCTGAAAAAATATTCAACAAAACGACGATAAAAGGGAATAGAGCGAGAATCGGGGAGGCATGCAAGTTCGGAAGATAGTTCGGATATCTCACTCAAGCATACCATTTAAAGTATAAACAGAATCATAAATTATAGTTATATAAAATATCAAAAATTGGATGCAACTGCAACCTCATGCAGTTCGTTCATTAAGTACTGTAAAAAAGTCTACTACCAAAATGAAAGTAATATGGGGTTCAAAAACTGGGACAGTCGCAATGGAGATTTTAATGAAATGCTCTAGCTCAAGTGAAAACAAATGTTTTTAAAGAGATAACAAGTAAAAGAGTAACATTAAAAACACACTAGAGAGCAGTCGCAGAGCAACCAAATATAAGAAATTCTTCCTAAGACATCCTCTGAGCAGCTTCCTTGGCAAGAAGCCTTTCCTTTGCCCGGGTTTTGGCTTGGGATTTGGATCCCATGATTCCACCACCCCACTTCTTTCTGTACTCATCATATTTGTCATTGAAGTTAGCCTGAAAGGAATATTAAACACAATACATCAGTATCTTACAAGAGCATTAAAAAGCATAAAGGAAACAGAATAAATTAGTTAATGCCACACCTTAATGGCCTCCAAGACTCTGCTGAACTCCAATTTATCTTCATTCTTCACAGTTGTCAAGCACAAAACAGATGCGGTTTTCTTGTGAACGACCTGATTCGATGGATAAGAATTACAACAGTCATCAAATTAGAGCCACCATCAAAATTCAGTTATACAGCATGATAATCACAATATTCAAAGAAACACTACCGTTCCCAAGCGGGCCTTTCCCTTCACAATGCAGTATGGGATTTCCATTTTCCTGCACAATGCTGGAAGCCATACAACCAATTCAATTGGGTCGACATCGTGAGCAATCACAACAAGCTGTGCCTTGTTCTGCAGGAAAAGAAAAGAACATAGTTAACCACTAATTCAACAATAACAGAAAATAATGGACCAGGTGTAAACAACAAAGACAAAGTGATAATAAAACAGAAGATTACCTGCTCAATGAGGTAGGTAACGTGGTTGAGACCATACTTCACATTAATAGGCTTCTTGGCTTCAATAGTTTTTCCTTCAGCCTCTGCCTGTGCCCTTTTCAAAAGCCTTTCCTTCTTCTCTGCTTTATCCTCGGGCCTGTACTTCAAAAGAATCTTGAACAGACTTGTTGCTGCATATTAGGTAATTAAAAAAACATAAAAATCAGGATCATGGAATACTTAATTCAACAAAAAAACAGCAACTAACATCCAATTAAAAATTATTGTAGAAATAATGGATAATAACAACCTAGCAATCATAATTATTATTATCCTTAAGGTTGGGAAAGATACTATCTCAAGGCAATAATAATTTAGTTTAATCAAATGTTAACCTAATTTACCTCTAACAATCACTGCAACATACATATTTATAACATTAGCCTCTACACTGTATACCTAAGTAAACGACGCATCTCAAGCAACACAAAAACACATCATTATAAAAGAACAGCAGGCAAATTAATATCAGATCCAAAGGTATGCGAGTTATTCTGACCTAGGTTTTTGTCGAGTGTCTTCGTAAACTGGTTCAAAGCTGGAGGAACCTTCAACCTCTGCTTCAAAATCCTCTTCTTCCTCTGAATCTGAACGGTCTTGGGCCATTTCACGAAACGAGTCAAGTCTCTCTTCGGCGGCAACGCTCCTCCGATTCCGAACTGCTTCGGACGCTTTTCAAAAAGCGGGTTCGTAACCTTCTCCTGAGATCAAAAAACAAAAACACATACACAATCAGAACCAAAAACCTATAATACACGAATCACAAACCTAATTGAATTCTAAACAATTAGATACATACAGGCTTCTTCTTAGCGGCAAGAGCAGGAGCTTTTCCACCACGCTTGGGAGCCTACAAAATTAAACACAATAAGATTCACACATTACACAAACGCAGACGAGTTTAACATCAAAATCCAAATAACGATTAAATCATAACTACTAAATTCGAAGTGTATATGCAAAATGAAATAGAATCGAAGAAAATGTTGAGAACTAAATCATAGAATTATTTGTTACTCACCATTGCTGCAGCTGCTGTTGTGTGGCTATGCGAGAGAAGCTGACTCTGAGTAAAACCCTAACTAGGGTTGTGTTTATATATGAGCAATGGGCCTGGAAAAAACCCTTTTGGCCCAATTACAGAAGAGAAAATAATACTTCATGTTCATGATAATTTAATAATTGATTAACTGAGTTAATCATGAGACAAATTCTAATATATAAATTTTAAAAAAACAGTAATTTCTTAAAATAAAAATTATTATATTGAACCAATGTATATACGCTAATATAAAAAAAATTATCATTTTTTTTAAAAGAGGTAAATTGCATTCTACTTAATAAAATTGTAAAGTTGATTTTTTGTGATAAAAAATCATATTTTTAAAGCTATGAAGTTTGAAGTTTTATGTCATATGAATAGTTCCAGGTATAAGAGTGTAAATACTTATTTAAATTTTAATTTAACATTATTTTTTATTAAATATGGTTTTTTACAATATTAATCCACTAATTTCAGTTCCTTGATTCCGTATATTCACTTAAACATTATATTTGATAGTTATATTTTGGCCTGACAAACAACTGCTACAAATTAATACATAGTAACTATTATACTTAGAAAAAAAAAACTCATTAAAAACTCAAGTTAAAAAATGTTTAGTTAATAATAATAAATTTTTTTTAAATAGTATATGATATTTTGTCGCATTTTTATGTGGATTAGATAATAATATATCACTATAAGTAGATTCATCGTTGAATACTTTTATAAGTTTTTGTCACCTAAAAAAAACTTGGTTTCCGTCAAAAATAAATAAATGATTTTACTTAATTAATAAACTGCATAATTATGATGATCAGTATGTTTTTTCATAACATTTCCAATTGATAATGCAATTATGTGAATTTATATCAGCAAATTATTCTTATTTATATTAAGTATTTTTGTTTATATTTGTGTTCAGAAGAAAAAAGTGTTTTTTATAGTGAAATAATCACCTGTTGTTATTTTTAAAATGTTTGGTTAAAACTATTTAAAAAGTTGCAAAAATTTAAACAATTTTTTTATGGTTTGTACTACTTAGTTGCTTATGACAAAAGATAAATTTTCAAAAATATATTGCCAAGTAAGTATTGATTTTTGCTTATATAAGCACCACTTAAAAATAAATTATTATTCTGTAGTAATTTTTAAGCACAAAAATACCAATTAGGCAAGTAAGTATTAATTTCTACTTATATAAAACAACTATAAACACCACCTAAAAATAAACAAATTATCATTTGATTTTGATTTTTACTTAAATAATAAAATATGCAAATAATATTTTTATGAATATTAGGTTTCATTAGACACAAGTATCTTAATGTAAATGAGTTGTTTATATTATTTTTCTAATAGGTTGTTGTTTGGTTAGTCAGTATTTATGCTAAACATAACAAACTTTTAAATTTTTAATATTTTTGTTCATAAATATTCCGTTATTCGTTTTTATTAAAGAAAATCATTATTGTCTACATCAAGATCTATTTGTTGTTTATCAACATAAATATATATATTTTTTTAAAATCAAGAATGTATGTTGTGGAGTCAACTAACTATGTTGAGAAGAAGTCCCACACACAAGTTTGATAAGTGTTTAAAAGCATCAAAACACAAAACATGGTAATGTGTCTTCTACAAGATAAATGCTTTATTCAACAACATATCGGTGGGTTATTTTATGCTTTGTGACTTCCTTGCTTTCATGTCCTCTAATGGTTGGCTTTTATGGTTCGGTTGATTAGTGAATAGGAGACCTTCTTAAAAGGTTGGTGTTGCTTGTGTCCCCGACTTTCATGCATCGTCGAACCTGGAACAATGCTCGTTTGGGTTACCCTCCAAGAGAATCTACGTGTGTAGGTGTGGGATGTTGTTTTTTCCCGACAAGTGGAATAATTGGGAGAGCCCTGTTGGTCCTGTAGTGCCAATAATTCTATCCTATGTTGTTCTTTCATGGACGCCATGTCCTTCTCCATTTTATCTTGCACCTGACCCAGGACGTTCTTCATTGTTCTTTGCAAGTTGTCATTGCTCTTTCGGAGAAGAGCTTTGAGTTGTTGGTTTGTGTTACTCTGTGGAGAACTCATGTTGATAAGGTGTGTCTAGTTGTTACGGTCATGGAAAAAGTTTTGTCAAGATCCCACGGTAGGTGTCAAATGATCCTACCGAAAATGAACTCGAAGAGTGCAACTTGGCAAGGATTGCGTGTTCCTCAGGAAACTAGCTTTCAGTTGGTCTCCGATGCGAGGAGGAGATCCACCTGCAAAAGAGTCTTCAATGCTTAAGTAAGTAGGAGCACAAAGATGATGACAAATTATTAACAGAAAGTTATGAGTAAAAGTGTAAAAGTATATAATAGAACTTTGTGTGTTTCCTTATTAAGAGAGAGTCATTACGTATTTGTTGAACTCATATCATTAAGAAAAACATTGAATGTTTATCATAAGATATAAATAGATTTTATAATAGTAACATATAATCGTTAGTAACCTATAATCAATTTATGGTTTGATTTATGTGACTAAAATAAAATATTAAACAAGCAGTCATTGTTTGAATGTATCCGACTGTAATTGGGGGTATGTACATTACTATATACAACAAATCGAATAAATAAACAACTCATAATCAATTATGCAACAACAAAAATATTAAAAATCGATTTTTGTGATTATGTTTTAAGTATCAAAATCGATTAGGTTTAAGTTTGAAAAAACAAAAATATTGAGTATACTCACCTCAAACCACAACTTCACCGCCCACCACAACACCAAAGAAATTACACCACCACGTTTTTGCACAAAATCCTCACGCAACTACACCGCTCACACTAACTTCTACCAACAACTCACAACGAAAAATTCAAAGAGCTTTGAGAAGAAGAAAACAAATGAAGGGTGAAAAATAAATGTGCACACCTATTTAATTTGAATTTCTCAAATTCCAATTACCACCAGTCAACAAAATAAGTGTATGATCAGGAATCTATGCCCTCTCTGTGTTTACTGCATGGAATCTCTGGCTTACATAGTGCAAAAATAAGAAAAACAAACATGTATTTTCCTTGTTATTAACTGGTATGGTAATATGCAACTCCATTGAAATGTAAGAGATATTTTCAATTGTCATATCTTTTACCAGTGTTATTACCACATGAACTTCCTAATCCAAAGTGCTACTGCAACCAATAATTAACTTCCTAGTGATTTTTTCTTCCCTGGCTCTGCAATTTTTTTTATATTATTATCATATAAAAATACAAATTATTTTTACTCAACTTTTATTTAATATTTTTATTTCAACATTAATGCATGATAAATCGTTTTTATATAAAACATTTTCAATTTTGCTAACGATTTTACAATAAATATTTATATAAATTATTAATGTATTTTATCATAATTTCATTATTTTTATTTTTAATCGCAAAAGTATAATATTTTATACAATAATTTGAGTGAATTTGTTTAAACTGTATAATTGCAACAATAATAATATCAATACTGGTAAGAATATAGACGCACTGTATTTTTATTTATTTTTTATAATTTATTAAATAATAAATAAAAATAAATTTATCATACATATTTATAATATTTGTTTGTAATTTATATTATATCAATTGTTTATTAAACAATAAATACATATAAATTTATAATAAATAAAAAAAATAAACATGCATTATAAATTATATTTATTCTTTCTTTATTTATTTTTTTACAGAAATTCTTGTTAGTCAAACTCAAACTTATCATATGTGAATTTCCAACAATAACACTAATTTTGTCTTTATTTTTATGTTTTTTTTATAAAACTAATAGAAAGAGTGGTATAAAAGAAAATATTTATTTTAAAAACAAATTATATTTTCAAAATAATTAATTATAAATATATAAATTTCAACAAAATTTATTCTGTAAAAATAATTATATTAACATATTATACAAATATAAATATTTATAAATATAGTTATATATTAAAATATATATATATATATATTAATTATAAATTATTATTTTTTAAGCTAAATAAATATGTTATAACATTTTTTTTATTAAAGTGAAATCTTATAATTTTAAATTATTTATCTTTCTTTTCGACACACTGACACATGCTTCTAATTATATTAATTATAATCTTTTATTATCTAAGCATTATAATTTAAAATTAACAAAGATTTTAAATAACTGTTTTTTATTACTTTAAAGTTTTAGATTTTTCTCATAAGGACTAAATAAATCTCACAAAAATTGACTTGTGTTTATTCAAATTCCATATTTATTCCCAATAAAAAAAACATATTATATAAAATAAATATATAAAATAAAACATATTATATCACCACACCAAGTTTGATTTTAATTACATAATTTTTTTTTAATTTAAAAAACATAGCAAGTAATGAAATTATTTAATTTAATGGATAAATCTAAACACCTAAAAAACATAATTTTAAATATTAACAAAAATTACTGCACAAAAATAATTATTTATTAAATATTAAAGATAAAAGAAATACAGCTACAACTTTTAAGACCGACTGCCCTCGAGTGTGTTAAATTTCGTCATCTTAAAAGTTCTTGATATTCATCCTTCAGTGCATGCAAATCCTCTTGGTTGAGGTTGGGGTTTGTTAGTGGACAGCTCCTGATTTTACTACGCTTTACTGAATTGAAGCTCGTCAATTGAACCTCACAAAAACGGGTTCAATTTTCTATCTAGCACCATTTACATTTTTATTTCCCTATCTAGCATTATTTTGACTTTATTTCCCTATCTAGCACTCTTTTATTTTTTATTTCCCTATCTAGCACCATTTTAAAAATAAATAAATAAATAATAAATTATTATTATTTTAATAATTTTAATTTTGAATGCATTAAAAAA
>Ga0123342_1001439_pt1 | contig 40026 bp, 21 predicted proteins | sample Turbeawhitnodule_FD_89960 | JGI IMG/M metagenome (GOLD analysis project Ga0123342, IMG submission 89960) | Root nodule microbial communities of legume samples collected from Mexico - Turtle bean Mexico white nodule | ecosystem: Host-associated > Plants > Roots > Nodule | place: Mexico: Nepantla...
GCGTTGCTCTCTGCGTAAACGGCTTACCCTTCACGGTGTCGCGCACGTGATGGGTTGAGGGAATCACCAATCACTGACCGGTTTACTAGCTCCCTCAGGCCACTCTCGTGCACGATTCCCTGACATGTGCTCATGCGAGGTCCATGCGTAACGCTCTCGCTGGGAACCTCAGTCCCGGTTTAACTGCGTGTAACACGAGACCCCGATGACCATGCACCCGATGACTAATCGGTGCTCTATTGCTTCCCCCGTTCTGCCCCCAGGTGTTCATCTGGGAACTGGTCTGTTGGTGGCCACTTGGTTACTGACCACCGATCACCGGTGATCTGTCCCCTGACTTCGCTGCCGCCTGATCTGTCGGTGGTCATTTGGTTAGTGACAACCGATCACGTTCACCCCGATCTATCTGTCACCTGGTCCGCGTGTCACCCGCGAGTGGTCCACGTGGTTCTCTGTTGCTGACGTCATCGACTACCGATGACCGATCGGATCAATAATAATAATAATAATAATTATTATTATTATTATTATTGGTTTTAAAACTTTCACCAAGATGAATTTAATTATTTGTAGTTTTCCTTCCTTTCTTTATACCATCACTGAAGATCTCCCTTCTTCTTTACCTCTTGATTTCTGATATTTTGGATAAGTGATATTTCTCCATAATAAAGTCAAAATGAGTTTAATTAAATATTTTTCTTTTAAAAAAATACTCTATTTGCTTGTTCGTCAAACTACTATTTAATAAATAATTAAATAATTAAAAATGAAAACTATAAAAATTTAAAAAATTAATTTAATCAAATTAAAAATCCATTGATAAACTTGTATTAAAAATTAACATTAAAAGAGTTAAAATAGAATAATATTTTATATTAAAATAATGTTTGGAAAAAAATTAGGAGCAAAAACTTCATAGGTATAATAGTTTGTTGTTATGCTTCAATTTAATATATCAGTAGGACGAATTCAAAAACAAAAACAAAAATAAAGTAGTTTATAAGAAGTTTTGCCTATTTTGTGTTTGTTGAACCTAGGAAAAATGATTTAATAACTGGTGGAAGAATTGGGAAATAAGTTTTGGGCTTTGATTTAGTCTTTATCCAAAGGAGTGTTGGGCTGAAGAATCTTACATTTGTAATAAACTGTTACGGTTGAATACATTGATTCGTGGGAGCATTTTGGTAATAATGGTCGTTCCTTGACTAAGATCCAAAAACCAAGCCACCAAATACTGATTCTTTCACTCTCTTTCGCTGCACTTCTGCACTTATAACATTTTTCTCGCATTCCTGCATAATCAACACCCTTACACTAACACACGCAATAACAAATTATCAGTTTATAAACTACTTCCTTTCTTCATCACACAATCAATATACCTTTTTCTTTTGCACATAAGAGTGTGTTAGAAAATGAATAATGCAATAAAGATGTTACAAAATTTGCTACTGTCACAACTACTACTATTACTCCTTTTCTGTCATTTGGCCGTTCAAGCATCAGATCAACATGAAAGAAAGGTATGCCCAATTGATTAGTGTCACTTACCCAACTTATTGGAACTATTTCTCAATTGCATGGTTTTTGTGGGAAAATAAAAAACAAAACAGCCATACATTGTATACATGGGAGAACTACAAACGGGTACAACCTATGCAGTGGAAAGTCACCACAACAACTTGCTAGAGACTGCGATTGGAAAGTAAGGATCTCTGTTATCAAATACGAATGCATTTGATTGCACTTTTTTTTTAATGATGAATGGCTCTTTTTATTTGTTTTCCTTCAGCAAGCAGTTAGCCAGACAGTCCAAAATACATAGTTATGGAAAGAGCTTCAACGGATTTGTTGCACGACTTCTGCCAGATGAAGCAGAGAGACTCAAAGGTTGGTATATCGAAGTGATGCATTAAATCAAAACACAAATGTTCTTTAAGAATTATGTATGCAGTGGTGTTTGATTTTGTGCAGAGGAGGACGGTGTGGTTTCTGTGTTTCCAAATAGAGTTCGCCAACTACACACGACAAGGTCGTGGGATTTTCTAGGAATGCCACTAAAAGTGAAGAGAAATTCCATGATAGAAAGTCATATTATTGTGGGCGTGTTGGATACAGGTATGAACCAAACATTTGCGTGATAGCAACAGTGAAAATAGATAATAAATTTGTCTTGTATTGAAACAGGTATTTGGGTTGATTGCCCCAGTTTCAACGATACGGGTTATGGACCTCCTCCTCGTAGATGGAAAGGCAAATGTGTAACGGGAGCAAACTTCACTGGCTGTAACAAGTACTGTTCTATGCATCACTTGCATTTCTCCAATCAACAAAAACACAACATTATATTAATCTAACATCATATTTTCTAACAAATCTAAATATTTGTCGCTTATAAATTAGTCACCACTATATAATTAACCAACCCCTCCCATTAAAACTATTTTAGTTATCAAGCAAGAGTATAACAATAAGGGAAAAAAATATTAACAAAAATAACAACTTTGACAATACTTTAACAAAATGATAAACAATTTAAGTAACTTGTCGCAAAATCCATATACATGTTCATGCAAGGTTGATTAGATTTGGTGTGGAATGAATGAATGGCAGCAAGGTGATCGGAGCCAACTACTTCAATCTGGAAGACAGCAATTCAACCTACGACAGCATGAGTCCGGCGGACGACGCGGGTCACGGCACTCACACGTCGTCGACCGCGGCGGGCGTAGTGGTGGAAGGCGCTAGTCTGTACGGCGTTGGCAAAGGCACGGCGAGGGGTGGCGTTCCATCTGCCCGCTTGGCTGTGTACAAGGTGTGCTGGACTTCCGGCTGCAGCGACATGGACATGCTCGCGGGCTTCGACCAGGCCATCGCGGACGGCGTCAACTTCCTTTCCGTTTCCATCGGAGGGCCCGCACAGGACTTCCTCACCGACCCAATTGCCATCGGAGCATTCCACGCTATGACTAGAGGGATTCTCACTTCTTGCTCCGCTGGCAACGGCGGCCCTCGCCCCTTGTCCGTTGAGAATGTCGCGCCCTGGATTTTGACGGTAGCTGCTTCCACCACTGATAGACAGTTCATTACAGTTGCTGCTTTCGGTGATGGAAAGAACGCCACAGTAAGTATATTTCAATTCACGTGCTTGTGGTTGAAACTTGATATATACCACTTCTAACAATGTAACCATAATTCAACATTGTCTGATAACAAATTAACATGATTTAATGACAACAACGTAGCGGGTATATTTACTGACATTGGAAGTGGTTTAACTTCTTTCAAATCTGTTTATCATAAAGCTGAAATTTTTCTGCTTAACTCTCTTACCTTTCGTGCTAATATTCTTGATATCTAGTATAAAATAGTTGACAGTATAAAGTTCTTGAATGTAGATGGCTTATATTTGATTGGTATATGGTAGGGAATGTCTATTAATATCTTTTCGCCCAAGAAAAAGATGTATCCATTGACTAGTGGACTCCTTGCTGCTAACCTTTCTGGAGATGGCTATGGCAGTCCTCGGTATTCTTCTTCATACTTGATCCTGATTTGCTTGCAAAACTTTGTTCATTTAAAAGATTATGATCGGTTTGAGGATACTAATGCCAGTTATTATAATTATGGTTTAGGGGTTGTGATTATGGGACTCTAAGCAAGGACAAGGTGAAGGGCAGGATAGTGTACTGCGTTGGGGGAACGGGAACACAGGACTTAACCATCAAAGATCTAGGGGGAGCAGGAACTATCGTAGTTCTTGAAGAGGATATAGACGCCTCCTTCTCCACGGTTATTCCAGCTACGTTTGTTGAAGCCAGTAGTGTGGACGAAACCATTGAAATCTACATCAATTCCACAAAGTACGTTTTTTTCTTTCACCATGCTACTCAAATGGGTAATGACATAACCCTTTAAAGTGAAATAACCTAAAGAAACATCTTGATTGCATTGGGATTTAGGAATGCTAAAGCCGTTATTTACAAGACAACAACTAAAGACGTCCCTGCTCCATTTCTTGTTTCTTTTTCATCAAGAGGTCCTCAAACGGTCACCCCAAATATTCTCAAGGTGATCTCTTTCTCTGTCTCTCCCTTTTGTTCCATTTGGCTTTGCTTCTAAATTTCTATTTGTTGTATGTGAAGCCTGACTTGGCTGCTCCGGGAGTGGACATACTGGCTGCTTATTCCAATCTGGCATCATTCACAGGGTACCGTGAAGACAATCGTCATGTTGTTTTTAATATATTATCAGGAACATCTATGTCATGTCCACATGTCACTGCAGCAGCTGCCTATGTCAAATCCTTCCACCCTGACTGGAGTCCTGCTGCAATTAAGTCTGCTCTCATGACCACTGGTGAGAAAATTAGAATATTGAATGTGCTAAAATTGTTAGTTGACAAGAAAATTTTCAACTTCAAATCTAACATCTTTGTCTTTACTATTTAGCCACTCCCATTAAAATCAGTGATAACTTCACCCTACTGGGATCTGGGTCAGGACAGATTGATCCTGTAAAAGCAGTACATCCTGGTCTGATCTACGACATTGGAGTGGACTCCTATATCTCCTTCCTTTGTAAGGAAGGATTCAACAACACCAACATTGGTATACTAATTGGCGTAAAAAATTTCAACTGCACAACCATTAAGACTGAGCCAGGAACGGACGGAATCAACTACCCCAGCATGCATATCCAACTCATCAGTGCCACTGATAGAATTTCTGCAGTTTTCTATCGGACTGTGACTAATGTAGGATTTGGAAGTTCAACTTACAAGGCTAAAGTTACAGTCCCTGAAGGTCTTTCAGTGAAGGTCATCCCAGATACATTGCATTTTAGCCAATTGCACCAAAAACGGTCATTTAAGGTTGTTCTGAAGGGGCCTCCAATATTGGATGAGGCATTTGTAAAATTTGCATCACTTGAATGGGACGACTCTAAACACACTGTCAGAAGTCCGATACTTGTCTATAAACCAATGCCAGTGTATTGAATGTATTGGACCGTAGTGGACAATTGCATAATCTAGAAAATTGGGTACTAGAGTTTTTTGGAAAAAAAATCAGAAATTTATTTAACCACCAAAAAAGATAGTTGAGGACTTCTCTTTTTTTCCCTTATTGTATACATCTTAGTTATTTGTTTTAGCTGAATGAAAAGGAATTTGACTGCACGAGTGGCCATTTTATTATCACCTGCATCTTATAATCTCCCACCTTTTCTTCTCTTAATAACTCATACTCCCTCCATCATAAAGTAGTAGGATTAAACATTGTCTCAACTCTATCACCAAATGTCTATCTTCCGAGTTTGAGCATATGGGGAAAAGGGAGCACCCATTTTAAAATATGAAAAGTAAAATATAAGATATGAATTATAAAATATAAAATATTTTATATATTGAGGAGAAAGGAGTACCCATTTAAGGAAAGGTTATGCCACAAAATCTTGTGAAAGAAAATCACCCTTAAAATTAACGGCTGCATCAAAATCAGCATAGTTCTGAAGTTTATAGGCATATCCAAATATGAAGGTGTCACGAACAACCACTACACCTAACCAATGCCGCCACTTATCATTGACAGCAGGAGATGACGGTTGTAGAATTGTTTTAAAATTAGATCACTAAAACAATGATGATCATTTGAGAAAATCAATAAAAGATTAAAGATAGATTTGAAAATTCATTAGAATGACATAGGATAACAAATTGCAAGTTCCAATATGCAAATATAAATGAAAATGCTAAATTGAGTTGAAAGTGGACTTATGTATATGAAGTTGAAATCCATACACAACGGAAAGTCAACCTAGTTCACATAGATAGAAAAAGCACTGTGTTCAAACTTTTAATATGCTTTGAAATCTAAGGTGTTTTCATGATGTAATGAGTGATACCATGATATGACTTTTTCTTTTTATAAAGGGTGTTAGCACGACTATTTACCTAAACAAATAGCTATTATACAACTGTGTACTGACTAAAAAAACAAAAAAACATATACATATCTTGTATGTGTGTACGAGAGACTATCAGAAGTTCTGTTCTGGCCACAATGTGCAAAAATATAGAAGCTATTGCATTCATGTCCTTCACCCACCAGCCAAATTTTGAACCTAATAATAAACAGTATGCAGATATCCCCGCTCCGAAATTAGTTGTTGCACACACAAGGAATGAAGGCCGGTGTGTGCACGGCATAATTAAATGTCTCTACTTCAGCTGAAAGATGATCTCAGATCTTAAATAAGGATTATAGAAGTACAAATCCTAAATTTCTCTGTTCTGTCCTTTAAAGCGGTAACAAATTTCTGATCTCTGATGTTTAAAGTCATAAATTGAAAGTACAAGATTCAGGTATAACTACCAATGAAAAATTTGGTCAGTTTCCACTTAAGAAACCAACTTGCCTCTGTCTCTTTTTCTCCTCAGTGGAGGGAAAACTCCTAATAAGTAAATTAAAAATAAACAAGCAATATTTTTGAAAAAAATTTAAACCTAACAAAGACAGCCCTTTACATGATTTGTTATTCAGTTCTTTTCCTCCCAAGGTCCTTAATAGATATAGTTGACCTGTGTGGAGGAACTTGCTCCCTTTGAACCTTAGACATTCCAAAGTCAACACTGCATTCGGGGGTGGCGGTTATGGATGCTTTTCTGCTTGGTTAATTCCTTTCTCCTCTTTCTTGCTTCTGCCGCAGCAACTGCATCTGCTAGACTTTTCCCCTGACAAATGAACTGTTCTTGTTTCTGTTCAAGTGAAGATGCTGCAATATTAACTGATGCTTTATTGTTTGGAGCAGAATGTAATTGACGTTCGTTTTCTTGTTCGAAAGCAGAAGCATGACCATTACAACCAAGTGCGGGTCCATGATAATTTTCTATAATGTGACATCCTGTTATCTTCTCACCTCCATCCAAAGAAAATCTTGAAGGGTTATTAATGAGTCTGGCCTCTGTCCAGGCTTGATAATCCACATTTGCCAGTGTATTCAAAGATGAACTAGAACTACAAGGTTTTCCTAGAGAAAGATTATTTTGTTTGTCTTTCAGGCTACAGGAAGGTGATGATTGTCCATTTGCAAACTGTGGACAAGGGAATATCCAAGGACATGGAAACATGTAAAATGGATTTGGTGTTTGTTTATCATTGATAAGGCTATTTTGCTTGTGATATGATTCAGACTCGGAAGAACATGGAACATTAGCAATAGATGGAATGATGACGGAATTAAATGATGTATTTGGTAGATGAACTGGATAAGTAGGCTGAAGGGGCGAAGGCCAAAATACATGTTGAACTGGAAAATGGTTATAAAGGAACCATGGACTATTACCAGACGAAGGTGTTACCTCAGCCACAGATGACTCAGGCTCAACAGGAGTTTTCTCCACTTCAGTGTTTATTGACTTGGCTATCTGCAAAAGGAAGATGACATTGATTTCATGGATTAATATACTTCCTAGGAAAACAAGTTATACTAAGCTTAAAGATTTCTACCACATCAAAACATCTTACTTGTGCTTTTAAGTACTTATTTGTAATCTCCAAAGACTGATACTCTTTCAAAGCCAAATCTTTCTCCTTTTGTCAGAAATGTCAGAAAATGAGGAAGAAATATAAATTTTCAGATAAAACATCAAATAGGGTAAATAAATTAGGATAAAATATCTTCAATAGATGCTTCATATAAATAAGTACAACAAAATATAGAAGAAGGGGAAAGAGAAAGGGAAGACACTAAAAGTGCCTCAACAAAAAGATATAAAATAAGGGATAGTACCATACCTTCTTTAGACTTTCATTCTCCACCACCAAAGTGGCAGCTTTATTTGTTAACTCCTCACACAGAGCCTGAAACATTTTTATATACACATACATAAAAAGAAGAAACTTCTAAATATTTCAATGACAAATCAATCAACCAGAAATAAATACACAACTCAAAAAGAATCAGAGCTTTTCTTTTATAATAGTTCATTTTAAAAATCATATTTATTTAAATTTTCACATTCACAAACAATACTGGATTGAAGTAACAGTTAATATGGTTAATGTGATGTTATAAAGAATAATATACTGCAAAGATCTCGTTAATAGAAAAGATAGATTTGATATCTTCTTGACATAATATGTAGTTACTTTGATAAAAAAAAATTTAGAGTAGCATACTATCTATAGCAAGGGGAGTCATCAATTACAACTAGCTTTGAGGATGGTCTAGCAGACAAAAAAAAGAGACACATTATTTTAAATGTTATAATACAAACAAAATTTTTGAAGTATATATCATGACAGTGTCACTATAACACATAATAACACATAACACATGAAAAGCAACTGTGACTGCTATCAAAAACCATTCAATCTCAAAGTGACTACAGTTGTCTAGAGTCACTCCCCTCTCCACCCTCAAACTATAGTCTCCATCATCAAACTATGGTTGTTATCACTACTTGTCAACTTTTCTATTTTGGACAATAGGAGAAGGCATGAAGACATTTAAAACTAAACTTTGGATCTAGCTGTTTAACTCTTAACACAATCAAAATATGACATATTAATGTTATCATGCACAAAAAAACATGCTTAATCCACTTTTCCTAAATAGCACACTATCGATTACTAGTCTACTTCTGTATTTTGGAAGGCTAGAGAGGAGCAAAGTTATTTAAAATTAACTTTTCTCACCCATAATTTTTAATACAACCAGAACAGGGCTTGTTATAGTTCTCATGCACTATGAAAGAAAAAAAAAAACAATGCTTAACCATATTAGTTTCTGGAACAAAACTTGCATCATGTAGTTACATATCAGAAAATTTCATGTTGTCATAGTAATACTTATTTACACAAATCTGCTGGAGCAATAATCATAATAATATGATTGATTTTTTATATTGTATTTCAATTTATGAAGAATAATTATAATTACACTGTATACTATATTAAGAAAATTTAAAAGTTGGTAGGGACAATTGTTCCCAAAGCTCACTAAGTAGATTCATTTTTGCATTGCTTCATTGAGTATGTGTTGGGTGATTTAGATTTTGAACTTGTCTATGTATATATACCTGCCTACGTCGAATTGTTTGCCTAGCTGACTCTCTATTGGCCAATACCCTGCGTATCCTCCTTGCTTCTTTTTCTTCCTGGACAGAAAGCCTAGTAAATTACAAGGATCTATTATATCCAGAAATTGCGGTACAAATTCACTCTCATACCTCAGTTAAAATTCTCCTTGGCTTGTTGAATCGACCTAAAATATTACTTGAGATATGGAATAAATTGGCATCCTGCTCCACCTCCAGATTACTTGAGTTATGCAATAAATTGGCATCCTGCTCCACCTCCATGTGCTCCGAGCATTTATCCTGCTCAGTCCTCTCTGCTTCTACAGAGGCAGAAGTGGGTACTTTTTCATCTAGCTGCTCACCTGCAATAGCTTGGTCCTGCCATAAATTAAACCATTTCTAAATGCCTGCATAAAGTGTTCAACTTGGTGATAGTCTCTTAATTATTGCCTGTGATCTTTAATTAATTGACTTATCCAACTTAAAAATAAAACTGAGTAGGTTTAAATTCTTTCATGCAGAGAAAACAGGGATGTAGATGTTAATCAGTAACATGCAAAGTGAGGAAACCAAGAGAAAGTGAAAAAAATATACTTAAGAGACATGGATGAAGTCTCGATGATCAGGTAATCTGGATATCACCTGATTACAAATTGTTATACAGGATAAGAAAATCAATAGAAGATATTCCAACACATTTGTCATGCATTGCTCACAATATTAATTTTTTTTTTTATAATAACCATTGTCATCTTATTAAATCCCTTACTTTCCTTGAGAGAGAGTAGACATATCCATGTAATAAATATTTTATTTCTTAATAAAAAAATTGCTTGTAGTGCCTTTGATAACAATGTGGGACTTTCTTTCTCTCAAAATACAAAAACCATCCCAGACCTTGGACGAGTCTTAAATAAAAAAACATTGGTTCATACTGTTCTTTCAAATGCTCAAATGCCGAAAACTTATCGAAAACAATTCTTATACAATTCGATTCCCCTATATATACATTAATTAGATAGTTAAAAATAGTAATCCCAATCGCATACTCCGCGACCTATGTAAAATAAATATATAAATCCGATAACGCCACCTAACTGTAGACTCCTGTGTGTGGTCGCGCATAAAAATATAGAATAATTCAATAGTATTAGTGTCAAATACTAATACTATTTGTGACAGTGAAGTTGAAATTGGCTGCACTCAAATCGTGTGATTAATTTTAAAAAAAAAAACAGTTAAAGAAAACGAACCACGGCGTCAATAGAGGGATCAGAGTGAAGAGTCGTCGGTGAGAGATGAAGAGAGAGATCAGAGGAAGAGGAAAGAGTGGGTGAGAGATGAAGTTCTGGAATGGCACTTGGTTTGGTGCACCATTTGTCCGTGTAGTGAGAGTCACGCATTGCCAACTGCGCGAGAGTCTCTGCCGCTTCCATCTCCTCCGTGCCAACAAGCCGATCCATGTGTTCATAAAGAGAGGAGCGAGAAACAGCAGCGGAGGCGCGCTTCTCCGATTCCGCATCCATAGCGGCGATGTTCACGCCTGTTGCAGCAGGCAGAAAGAGAACGAGAGAGAATATTAGTATAAGGGTAAGTGTCTTGTAATGTAATATGTAACGGTGGAGAGTGGGAACCGAACAGGGGGAGAGAGGGTATCACATCACTCACTGGTTAGGAGAAGAACGAGACATATAGTAGATGGGTGCCACGTGTCATGCCAGTTCACAAATGAACATCTGTGATAATAAGCAGCGATGTATGTTGTGTCGCCACGTATCCCTCATTTTACCACGTAGGCGATTTGCCGCATTGCAAAGTACTCCCATCTCATCATCTTTATATTTTAATTAATTAATTAAACGCATTTCAACCTCTAATCAAAGGTCAAAACAACTCATAATAAACAAAATAATGGGTTATAAAATGATTTTTAATTTTCTATATCTGTAACGTAATCTGCACAATTTGCCTCTTCTCTGCACCATTTTGTGAACCTATATATCATTAATTTTCAATTTTTTTCTCCTAATTATCCTACATTTCTCTTTTTAAATATATGTCAATATTTGTTATAAATTGTTTTTTTTTTCTCTTGTGTTTAAATTTGAATAAAATATATAAATATCAAAGTGAATCAGAAGTTACAAAATAAGAACAAAATTAATATAAATTGCTTCTAAACAAAGAATTGAAGAATGATGTTAAAATATGGGTGATAAATTAATTATTAAAAAATAATCTTAGAATTTGTTGGCTTTTAAATAATTATAGAAATGCATTTAAAATCAGTACATGATTCCAAGCCAATGGCATTGCCATGCAGAATTTCAGATATGAATTTGATAATGTGGCAATAATGTGTTTCACTACATTTGAGCATATCGATGAAACCCTTTAATCGGTGACAGCACGTAGTAAGAAATAACTCATCTTATGCGGTGCATTTTGACGTCGTCTGTGAAAGAATTTATGAGTTGTTTTATGTTAAAGGTTTTTTTCTACACGTGTTCACTTTATGTGTCAATCGATAAAGCTATCTTAGATGAGGAATGATTTTATTCTTTTTAAATTTTTAAATCTTTTTATTCACATTTCATAAGATTCTTTAATAATCGAATTGTGTGTTCAGTATATTTTCTTTAAAAAATTTATTAAATAAATACTTTTACCAAAAAGTTTAGTTAAACATTTAAAATAAATGAAATAAAGTTTGTTCAAAATATGTATGAATATCAAAGTCAATACTTTAATTTTAAACAATAAAAGACAATTTTACAACAACTTCAATTTATTATTTTTAATTATTTTTCTTAAGAAAATAAAATTAGTTTAAAGATCTTATAGTATGATTCTCTTTCATGTTTTTTCCAGTAGTTTTTAAATATGTTTTTAGTTAACATATCTCTGTAATATAATCTTAACATATGTGGATATATTAAATACAAATTATTATTTCTATTAATTAACTAAATTATTCAATTTTATTTTTTATTTAATATTGTGATATAATATAATGGAATAAGAATATAATACTATTTATAATTTTATCTCAAATTTAGTACATACAATAATAAGAATATACTACATCTTATGTTAAATGACAATTTTGGTATAAAATTATATATAGTTTTCTAAAATTAACTTTTAATTTGTTTTTTTATCAAATACAAAAAAACTTAATTTAAAAATAATAATATTTTTTATATATAAATATTTTTATATTATAAAAATTTATATGATATTTTAAAATTATAACTAATATTTTAAAATACTTAATATTATTAGTTAGTTTCAATATTATAATAGTTATACAATTTAAATGTATGTTACATTAATTATAAATATAAATATATATATAAGATCATATATTAAATAAAAAAATTATAGTATACATTACCATATAAATTAGTATTTAAAATTATGCAAAATTTATTTATAATTAATTTTTATTAAAATTATAAAAAATGATATAAGCTTTATAAAATTAATATTACGATATTCTGTTTAAAAGTATTTACATAATAAGATATTTTTTTTTATCTTATAATATATAAAAAGAAAAAATGAGAAAGACATTTTGTCATACTGTGTGAGAAAAAAAAATAACAATTTGAAAAAAACAATCTTTCAACTAGAAAAAAGGAACTCCCATCATGCATTAGATGTCAATATTAAAAACATTCCAATCATATGATTTTGAGTTTCTAAGCTATAGTATTGTTATTATGCAATAAGATCACAAAAAGATGTTTTTATTTTAATGAACTACTTAGTACTTAAATACTATAATTTTTTATTATTTATCTTTATTTTAATTGTTTAACTTTTTTAATACCTTGATAGAAAAATATGATATTTTAAAAAAACATTATTAGTTTTAATTTTCGTGGTATCTTTAACTTTTTTAATTGCTGTGGTTCAATCTTCCCAATTTTTTAATCACAGTAGATGGAGTGATATTAGAATTTTAATGATTTGTTATAGAATATTCTGCTTTCACATTTTTTTCCCAAAATATAAATTTTCCAGAAAAAACTTTCAATGAAAGTGTTAGAAAATTCGAACATTTAGGAAACTGCTATCTATCCAAAGGTATTAGAAGAAATCAACATTTCGAAAGTTAATTTTAAGAAGAAAAAAAAGTATAAAATAACATTTAGGAAACAGATATATTGTTAAATATCTGTGTAAATAATATTTGTTTTGAGTGTAGGTCAGATGAGTATATCCAACGACTCCTCCCGTGATTTGGACTAAACTTAATGTGGCCTTATAGCAGAATTTCGTTGGCAATTTGTTTAAGGGTAAATTTGTCATTTGATATAAAAATCGATGCAGGTTCAAATTTGGTCAGGTGCAGAAAGTAATAGCCAATTTCGTTTATTGAAAAAGACCCAAATAACATTTGTTGGATCTATTCCAATACGGGGGTCCATCATACGTGAACCCTAAACCCTATTTATGTAATTATCTAATTCTTAACCCTTCTTCCATCTTCACACCAAATCGCGCATTCTGCTGCTCTGTACCCGCATTCCGGCGCAAAATGAAGGTCATCGCCGCCTATTTGCTCGCCGTCTTGGGAGGCAACGCTGCCCCTTCCGCCGATGACTTGAGGCTCATCCTTGGATCTGGTACACCCTTTTTTCCTTCTTATTATTTTCTTCAGATTTATTTTAAGTGATATATTTTAAAATTTAATTCGATTTGATTTTGCGTTGAATTGCCGATGTTCAGTTGGAGCAGACGCGAATGACGACAATATCAGTAACTTTTTGTCCGAAGTCAAGGGCAAAGACATTACCGAGCTTATCGCCGCCGGTAGGGAAAAGTTGGCCTCAGTGCCTTCCGGCGGTGGAGCCTCCGTTTCCGTGACCGCCGCTCCCGGAGGTGGAGCGTCTGCTCCGGCAGCCGCCGAATCGAAGAAGGAGGAAAAGGTGGAAGAGAAGGAGGAATCAGATGACGTAAGATTTTCTTTCTTCTGCTTTTTTTTAACCTAGTGTAACATTTGTAGTTTGTTAGGTTTAAATTGAGGACAATTATGCAAATGCCACTTTCGTAATTTTTAATTAAATTTTGTTAGTTTAAGACATATCTGACTGTTTTTGCTATTGGTTTTTTTTTGCGATGCAGGATATGGGCTTCAGTCTCTTTGACTAATTGGTAGGCTTCTCAACCTGTGTTTGGATCATATTATCGACTTAGAGTTACGTAGTTTTGTCATTTTATTTCTTAAAGTAGTATTCAAGCCAATGAACTGTGTGGTTGAAATATTTGGGCTCTATATTGATAATGTTGTTTAATTTTATCCTGAATTACTTTGATATATTTTATCTTCATTTACTTTTATTAGAATTATACGATCAAAGATTGCGAGATTTTAAGTACACTGCTGCGCATAATGATACAGCAGAGTGTTTGATGATAGCAATAGTTTTTGTGCTGTCATCAGTAAAACAAATTCTGTTCTTTCCTTCTCTATATAGGAAGGAGTGATTAGTATTTGTTTGCTAGTTTCTGTGTTTTTTACCTTCACTACTATTACTAAAACAAAATTCTATATTTCAAAGGAGATCTACTCTCTTCAAGTCCTTCATCTTTATAATCTGCTATGACTCCCTCGTGAAACCTTTTGTTACAAACTTTTAGGCTTTGGTAACTCTCGAATATTTCCAACTATCTCTGCTTCACCTGCATTGTCGCCCCGGAGACATTTGAAATGCACAAAGAGAGGCTTATGATAAATTAACACAAGTGAAAACGTATTAAGCATTATTCGATGCAAGATGCTTTCACTAGGAGGAGTTTCAATAAAGAAACGAGGATATATCTACTAAGTAGCTTGATACATTCGGATAAACTAGGAATCACTAGGAGGAGTTCCAATAAAGAAACGAGGATAGAGCTACTAAGTAGCTTGATACATCCGGATAAACTAGGAATCTAACGAATCTTCCAAATATTAACCGTATAGCATACTTTATTTTTTGAAGGTTAGAATTTGGTCTAAGGATACCGAAGTTCAGAATTCAGTTCGAACTGAATTCTGGTCTGTTTTTATCCGTTTATTGTTTTTGTTTTTTGGGATAGTAAAAAAGAACTTAATTAACTGAAATGAATTTTAATTTGAAAATTAAAATAGTAATTTTCTCAAGTTTTTTTAGAAAGGATTAATTGATAGAAGAATACAAGACCTTTTACTGTAATATTTATAAACATGAATTAAACAAAAGTGTATGTATATTTAAAATTAATTTTAGATTATTGTTATATTTTTAATTTTGAGTAATCGTGTATTTGTTATTAAAATTTAAATGATTGTCATCAAAGTAGAAAAGTTGAATCTAAGCATTAAATTAAAGAATATTTAATAAAAATGTTAATTTTAAGTATTTATTTATCAAAATTAATTTAAGATGATAGTTATAATTTTTTAAATTGTTTGTTTAAGTAAAAATTATGTGTTGTAAAATATGAATTTTAGAATAATAAATTTAGTAAATAGTCTAAGATTAAAAATATGTATTGCGAACAAAAAAAAACCGTTGAATGATATCATAACAGTATCATTTTAAAAGAACAATGACAAATGATATTGGAAAATAGCTAAAAATGATTTTGTCATAAAAGTATGGTTATTATAGGTTTTGCGTAAGTATTTTGTATGACAAAAATAATAATATTTTACATCCATTTTTTACGGAGAGAACTAGCCAACCCATACCTTTTCCATACGATGAGATTATAGGTCATCTGAGATTGGATTTTGTCGCATGCAAATCTTCCTTTTTGGATTCAAATTATCTTGTGAACATCAAGATTTATTTTTAACATATTGGTGCACAAACAAGTGAAATGGGTTAGAGATATTTCCAATTTGGGCACTCTTTGTAGTTTCCTTAATTAGATTATGATAATTTCACGTGTCTCTAAAGAATCGAAAGTGGTATCAAAAACTGAAAATGGTATATAAATTTGTTGGACTATCAAAGATTGAGCTCTTGAATGAAGTGAGGGATTGCTTGAGCATGAAAATTGTAAACAATAAGTCAAAAAACTAATAAGGTTTGTAGGAAAAGTTGGTCACTTGAGTAATTTATTGGGCCTTTTTTCAGAATTATGGGAGATTTGATTAGTTAAAATCTTACTTGTTATATGTACTATTTATGTCAACAAGTCTATTATTCTCCCTGCACCAGATCAATTGTGATCTCCACCCCCACCCAACACCTGTACAAAAAAAATTTTATTTTACTCTTAATCTTTTGAATATCCATATCAACAATACAGATAAGACAGTTTTAGAATTGATCATATCTTTTGGATATGATCATCTGCAATCTTATTTGGACACATAGAAATGCCTTCAGGATGCTAAGATCTAGAGGCTTTTTTTCTCATTCTGGATGTGAAATCCAGAAAAGGAGACAAGGACAATTTGGGATTTAAAAAAAAATGATGGGTGCATATCACAATTGATCTGGTGCAGGGAAAATTAGTCTAAGTCCATCTATACCATCTTTGGGTCCATAATTTTTTTTTGTATGAGCATGTGAAGGATGTGTCAAAACTAAAATAAAATGGAGGCAATTTCTTCCTGCACGTTTACATTTTTCTTCCTCCTGCACCCATACATTCTTCCAAAATACCGAAATTACCCTTTACTGTTTTAGGTATTTCTGGAATAGAACCAGAAGACAAAAAATCATTCTGAAACACATTTTTATTTATTTCCAGATTGATAAATCCGAAATTTATAAAACATGTTCTGAAAAAGATGTTCTGGAAATATTTAGGAAAGAACAATCCGAAAGTCATTTTTCAAAGGGAACAAAACAGATTTCTCTGAAAATGATGGGGTGCAGAAAGAAATTTGTGAAGGTGCAGGAAGAAGTTGCCCTAAAATGGATTATAGCAAAAGTTTGTCAATTAAGTACCTTACTGGGCTTTTTTGTTTTCAGAATATAGGAGACGTAATTAGTTCGAACATTACTTGTTATCTGTATTATTTATGACATATTCTAATAGTGTTATATTATTCTTAGGGTTGGAAATTCTTTTCACGAGCATGTAAACGGACATCATTTAAGTAAGTTTGTGTACCTTTTTAGAATTATGGAAGACTTGATTAATTCAAACCGATACTATTTTAACGTCCATAAGCATCTTAACAACTCTTCAAAACTAGAAAAATAAGGTTGGTGGGTAACTCACTTAGCCTTTTTTTTGTAAATATAAAAAAAAAATACAAAAATGACAAGAAATATTTAATTATTTTTTGAAGTTGTGCAACCAAGGTTTTATTTAGACTATTGTTTCTATTGTGACTAAGTGTGTGATAATAGGATCGATAACTTGGTCACTTCTTAATGTATCTCATAGTTCTTATTTTACTTGATTTTGAGAGACTTTTACATTGGCCAAAACCTCAATTCTACAAATAGACTATCATACACTTAATCCAATTTTTTCAATGTACATATTAAAATCATGATGAGAGTTTTTTTTAATGCATAGAGCCCAAGCAAACATAACACGTGAAATTTTTTTAATTTCTCACAGCAAAAAGGGTTTTTTGCTCTTGATAGCCATATTATGATGTACACATAGCCATTACAGAAAACAGAGGAAGTATTTTTTATGAATTTAAAAACTGTGTATTCTAGAAAAAGACAAAGGATATATAAATATATTCATGTAAAACCAGAATGCTGTTTACACAGTTACATAACTGCTGGTCTAACACAATCACAATCACACCTAAGAATAAAATTTCCAACAAACTGCACTTTCATGGAATTAACGGTCTTCTCATCCATAAATCCAGTATTGACCACACGTTATGAGTGTTGGTCCTTGATTGAACATCTTTAAATGTCTTACCTACAATATCAGAATACACAAGGATATATTTCAACTTGTGTAAATAGCAATCACCAAGAAAAATATTGGAAGGTTCCTAATTATTTCGAGACCAAATTTATTGATTCAGTTGTGATGGTTATTATGTGTTCCCAATATTATCCCTGCCCCATTCAAGTATTTATAGTATTTATTTATTTATGAACATTTCATCAACTCATTTTGTTGCTTCTAGTACCTCTCTTATATTGTGGTAGAAATTAGTCAGAAATAAGAGTTCGGAAACATGAGAATATTAGACCAAATTACCAACAAGAAAGTATTGTATAAATATATGAACATTATTGTTTGTGAAAACATAAGGGGTGTGTTTTTATGTGAATTTATTCCAATAATTCTTCTTCTTGATTTCATAAAAATATTTTTTTAAGAATGAATCATGAACACATGTTCACTGTACTGCATCTGAATTCAAAGTATAAAAACCTTACAATGTATCTTACTTGCTAGGTTGCTCCATTATTGTGCTAAGCTCAATGGCCCACCTTCCATTACTCCATATGTGTCTACCTTAACTCTTCTGTTCTTTTCCTTAGCCTTCGCCCATCACTCATTCCAGCTTTCGATTACAGAACAAAAATTAAATTTGTAATTTCAATTTTAAATTAAATTTATTGGAATAAAATAGTGAATTTGTAATGAAATAATTACTGTTCGATAAATAATATTTTATACCTTTTATATTCTCCCATTTTATAAAGAAAGAATGTTGTAATTCAAAATTTGGTTTTCCGCCCATTTGTGTGGTTGGGGACTGAAATAACAGAGCATCCCAACATTCACTATAATCCTACTCTCACTTTCAACAATTATTGGGTGATGACTAAAGATAAATATTTTTCTCTTTTTTGATTGCAATCTTTTCCTAAAAGGCTCACATCATCACTCCTAAAATCTTCATGTTCTTTTCTGTCAAAGAGTTTCAGTACTGTTCCATAGCACAATGATTGATAGCTAACACTCCTCCACTTTTTTATTCAAGTTTTTGGATTTGTTATTAGTTTATCTAATTATTTAAGCTGTGTAAATTGATTACTGTTTTGAAGGTTGTCATAATTTCATGGAATTTTTACTACATTATTTAACTGAAATACAAATAATATAGAGGAAGTTAAAATTATATAAAATAGAGTTACAATCCTTTCTCCTCATGCATTTTCTAAAGTTAAATTAAATTTAAATTTATTTCTTAAATTACTCATTTTATAAAATTAAATTAAACTTAAATTAATTTTTTTATTATATTAAACTCCATCTTAGTCAGGTTTATTGAATTTATTATATTGTTTGTTTTTTTATTATCAGCAAATAATAAATAAAATAAAATGAGACACTTCAGGAGTATCCCAACCCTTATATAAAAATTTCAAATCAAGTTTTCTAGCAACCAACTAGCTAGGGATCCAACCCACATTACAACACATTAGACAAAATAACATACCAGATCAACATACAATAGCCCAACAAATACAATTACATCAACCCTCCAAAGGAATCACATTCTCAAAACAGGGCACAACGGTCCAACAACTAAACAATATCTTTGTCCGCAAACAAAAGTACGCCAAACATTCAAGAGCCAAAACCAACAAACCGACCCTGCGAGGAGGATAGAGAAACTAAAAAAATCTGCACAAAGCACACCACGACTTACAAATCTAGACAAATTGTTAAACATGAATCACCAAACATCAATCTCTCAAAACTCATACAACATAAAGATTTCAACATCAATCCGAGTAAGATAAATCAATCAAACTTTCCTTTTTCATAACCCAAGATCAAAATCATCAATTTGACCCTATCAAGAAGAAACATAAGCAAAGAAAAGAAAACATGCACAAAACACACCACAAACTTCCAAAGTTGGACAAAACGTTAAACATGAATCACCAAACATCAATCTCTCAAATAATTCATACAACATAGAGGTTCAAAACACCAATATGAGTAAGAGAAATCAGTCAATCTTTCCTTTACCGTAACCCAAGACCAAGTCTTCCTTTGTATTACAGTAAAAACCTCAACTAGATCTACTCGCCCATTCTTAAAAACAATCATATTCCTATGATTCCAAATTTCACCTATAATACCTACCCAAATCCCTCCAACACTTAACAATAACATGTTTCAAACCTATAGGTTTAAACATCTTAAAATGCATTTGTGCATCACAATGTAAAACCAAAGAAATCCCCAACCACTCGAGACATAGCCCCCAAATTCTCCAAGAGAACCTACACTCAAAAAAGAGATGCCTTATCGTCTCTTCTTCCACACCACATAAGGGACACCGATCACACACTATAAAAATACCACGTCTCAAGAGATTGTCCTTAGTAGCAATTGCATTAGATAACACCCTCTAAGCCGTAAATTGCGTTGAGGGTAAGGTATTTAATGTCCAGAACTCCGCGAATAAGTCCTCGTACACTACAGACTCCTCCCCCAAAGAATATTGTAGGTTGCCTTCACAGAGAAGTCTGTAGATTCTACATCCCTCCAAAGCCATTTATCGGCCGTACCTTCACCCTCTCTTGATACCCTCTTGTTATCCAACACCAATGATAAAAGTTCAGTCAGACTGGATTCTCACACAAAGAGATCGCTTCTCCAACTCAACTTCCACGACCATCTATTATTTCTCCAAACCCCAACTTGTGACAAAGTGCGACCAATATCTAAAGAGATCGAGAATAACCTAGGAAAATTTTGCATTAAAGGAACATTGTCCACCCACTTATCCTCTTATAACCTAATTTATTTTCCATCCCCTACTTTCCACCAACCTCTATCATCAAAGTCATTACCCCACTCCTCTAAATTCCAAACTTTCCTAATGTCCCTTCACCATAATGATTCCTTACAATTTTGAGCTTGGGACCTTGAGCCCCTCCACCCACCATACTTAGAATTTAGAATATCCTTCCACAAACTTCTCTTTTCAGACTTAAGTCTCCAAATCCATTTTCCCAAAAGAGCCAAGTTAAATTTTCATATATCAATAACCCCTAAGCCACCTTTATCTTTCGACTCACAAACCTTGCCCCACGCCACCTAGACACTTTTTATGTTCTCTGAGCCTCATTCCCATAAAAAAAAACTCTTTTGTATCATTTTCACTTCCTCCACCATAGTAGCCGACATACAAAAGAAGGAGACGTAGAATAACGGTAAGGATGTAAGCACAAATTTGATAAGACATATTCTGCCAGCCATAAAGAGGAATTTCCCTTTCCAATAGCTCAACCTACTTCGTAAGTTATTGAGCACCCATTCCCAAAAAACCTACCTCTTATGATTTCCTCCTACCATCACCCCATATAACTAAAAGGTGCCTTCATAATATCATAGTTAATAATAGAGGCATAAATCATCGTCTAATTGACATTCACACCCACTCCACCAAACTTGCTCTTGGAATAATTAACCTTAAGACCAGAGGCAAGTTCAAAGCACTTTAGAATTGCTTTTAAGGTCAAAACACTTTGAGTTGAAGTTTTAAAAAAAACAGATTAATTAATATGACATGCCTATTGATTAATGAATAATGACAAAGAAGATAAAAAAGTGAATTAATTAATATTTTATTTAGATTAGGGAATGAAAATGAGGTTAATAAAGTTGTTTGCACTAAACTAAACAAAGTGGAAAGTGGAAAATTGAAGAAAAAACTTAAAAATTTGTAAGCGATTGAAATTGTATTTTTTTATTTATATATTTTTTAATTTATTATTATTTTATATATTTATTATTAATATATATTTTTTATTTTATATATTTATTAATATTTGTAATAATAATTATTTTTATTATATTATATTGTATAATTAATTATATTTATATTATTATAATATAAAAATATTAATGAATTAATAATATAATAATATAATAATTATAAAAACACATATATATATATATCTATATATATATAATAATAAAATAGGTAATAATAATCGATTGTAAACTCAATTCCCTATCTGGCACTATTTACACTTTTATTTCCCTATCTAGCACCCTTTTGTTTTTATTTCCCTATCTAGCACCCTTTTGTTTTTATTTCCCTATCTAGCACCATTTCAAAAATAAATAAATAAATAATAAATTAATTTTATTTTATAATTTTAATTTTGAATACATTAAAAAATTAGTATTTTTAATGTTAAAAATATAATGAATGAATAAATAAATGAGTTTTTACAAAATAAAAATAAAAAAGTAATAAATTAAAAATGTTTAGTCTAATTTTTTTTTAAGAATGAAGAAAATAAAAAATTAATCTCTACAACAACATAAAAGTTGAATATATAAACATAAATTAGTATTTATTTGTATTATTATTGATGATGTAATCATGTTAATTTCAAGTAAAAAATTCAGGACATAATTATAAAAAAATCAAAGTCAATTAGTATTAATTAATATTGAACGCACAAATAATATTGAAGTGTCTATCTACCCTAAATGCAAAATCCTAAAAAAAAAAACTAATGCAATTGCTACACTTAATGCTTAAAAATGAGAAGAAGAAAAATGTAAAAATAAATAAATATAGAAAATAAAAACAATAACATTGCAACAGATCTTTATGTTACGAAAGACTATTTGATGGAACTAAAAAATGAAGAGTATTGGCCTGCATACACCAGTCAAATACTATGCCCAAGTCCCGACATGAAAATAACCTTAAAGGGGAGACCTAAGTCAAGTCGAATAAGGATTGAAATTGACATAAGAGAATAACATGATGAAACAAAAAAATGTTCATATTGTCAAACACCAGGACACACAAAAAGAACATGTCCCAACATTATTGAATTGCGTTTTTCTCGTCCTTAATTATATTTTATTTCGCACAAACTATTTAATGTATCATTGAAGAAAATATTAAATGAATGATTATCTTTCATTTTTTTTATGATCAACATCTACTTATTTAGTATTGTCTTATATCTCTTATCTTTATCTTATTTGGATTTTATTTTTTTTATATCTTGTATATTTATCTTATTTTGTTTTTCCTTTATTTTATATCTTATATGTTTTTAGTTATTCTTTTTTTTTCTGTCATTGTTTATTTATTTTATTATTGTTGCTTTTATTTTCTATACTTATTTATTTTTGCATTTTTTTCTTCTCATTTTTAAGCATTAAGGGTAACATTTGCATTAGTTTTTTTTTTAGGATTTTGCATTTAGGGTAGACACTTCAATATTATTTGTGTGTCCACTATTAATTAAAACTAATTGACTTTGGTTTTTTATAATTATGTCATGTATTTTTTACTTGAAATTAACATGATTACATCATCAATAATAATAAAAAAGAATACTAATTTATGTTTATAGATTCAACTTTTATGTTGTTGTAGGGTTTAATTTCTTATTTTCTTCATTCTTAAAAAAATAATTTTAAACTAAACATTTTTAATTTATTACTTTTTTTTAATTTTGTAAAAACTCATTTCTTTATTCATTAATTATATTTCTAACTATTTTAAACATTAAAAATACTTATTTTTTAATGCATTCAAAATTAAAATTATAAAAAAATAATAATTTATTATTTATTTATTTATTTTTGAAATTGTGCTAGATAGGGAAATAAAAAATAAAAGGGTGCTAGATAGGGAAATAAAAACAAAATGGTGCTAGATAGGGAAATAAAAGCAAAATGATGTTAGTTAGGGAAATAAAAGTGTAAATGGTGCTAGATAAGAAATTTACCCATCGATTGTACATATTTTATTATTATTTATTTTATTATATATATGTTTTTAATAGTAACTTTAAATTTTTGCATAATTGTAAAGAAAGGACGTGATTTTTTATTATCTCATTTTCTGCTTTTAATTAATTTTTAATTTTTGTGTTACAAATCTATCTTTATATTTAGGGTTTAGGGTTTGTATACATGAGAAAAGAAAAGAAATATGCTAATTAAAGTAAAGTTAGAAAAACAAGAAAAAAATAAATAAAATCACGAAAAACAATGCTGTCTGTTCTTTCAAATTTTCTTTGATGATTTGAAGAAATTTGTGAAGAAAGTAGGTATTTTTAAAATTTAATTATATATAAATTGATTATATATAAAAATTATATTTTAATATAAATATAAGTATAATGTTTAATATATATTTTTATATTATAATAAAATGAATAATTAAAATAATAAGTAAAAAGTAATTTAAAATTTAATTATTAATATGTATTTTTATTATTGTCTATTAATTTTAATTTAAAATTTATTTTAATTTTAATTTTTAAAGTTTTTAGATTAAATTACTTATAATTATTTTATATTTATTATATCTATATCTATCAAACCATTCACAAACTTTCACACAATCATCACATCACTCACAAACTTTAATGAATTTTCTTCACAAATCTAGTATAAGATACATAAATTCAAACAATTTCACTTTTTTCTCAAATCACTCCAAATTCACTCTCTCAAATCTCCTCACCAATCTAAATACAACCTTAAAAAGGAAGACTGACCTAGCTAGTATAGTTGTCATCATCATCCTGACTTTTTTATTCAAATTATTATTAAAACAATTCTATGCTTTTAAATTAAAAAAAAATATTCATCCAATTGTCATTTTTATATATTTGTTTTTGAATTCAACTTCTTAATATATATTTTTAGCCCTAAAAAACATGATTTATATATCTATTATTAAATTTTTTATTTTATTTTTAACTCTCTCAAATTAAAGTCCTATTGATAGTGAAATTCACAAGTATTTGAGATATTAAATACTTGATTTAGTTTTTAAGAATTTATGATAGTAGTGATTTGTAATTTCAAGATTCTGGAATCTGGAGTGAAAAGTAATCAATAACACCAGTAATTCAAAATAGGATGGGGAGCAGCATGATTAACACTATGATTCAGTTTTTCCTTGGGAAAAGGAAAAATCTGCTTCTTTACAGCTTTTCATTTCACTGCAATTTCATTTCTTTCAAATTACGGCTTTCCACCAGTGTGAAATCAAATCAGGAGCCACTTCATATTAATTAACAATTATAAAGTTAGAATTAAACAACCTCAACCCCAGAAGACCATAATAAAAAGTTGACCTCTTTAAACTCAACTAAACAATCTCCAATGGGGTATTCAATGTTTTCACGACATCAATAATTAACATCCAAATTACAAGTCATAGGTTTTTTTATAAAGTTGTTATGCGCTAAACATCGGATACTATGAATTTTGTTTTGTTTTAATTTTGAAGCAATAGAATTATTGTGTCTGAGATGGAAATAAAAATGCAGGAAAAGACAAATCTGAGAACTGAGATATTATTTAAATAAAGAGTGATGGGAAAGTTTGATCCCTTATTTAATTCCCACCATACCCTTCATGCATTGCACAGTACATTCTTCCATGTGTCTTTTCAACAATTTCGGTTTCATAATTGAAGAATTTATGTAGCAGTATTTATTTACACTTTCGAATTTTGATTTTATTGTAGTATGTATGGGTGGGTCCTGTCCGCACAAAGCAATCAGTGCCATTGCTGAAAACGGAACAGAGCATATTACTACGTCCTGTTCTGTTCTGTTCTGCATCTCTCTCTATAACCTTTCCACCCCAACCATTTCATCCCCGCTTAGGGTTTTTCTTTTTCCTTTTCTTCTGCTTCTCACTTTCTTTCTACTGCTTCAAGCTGCTGCGTCAATGTGCCATTCCATCTTCGCCTTTGCTTCTTCTTCCTGCTACTGCTTCTTTTCGATCGCATTTGCTTCTTTTTGAATTCTCACTTGTCCAACCAATATGGATGCATATGTACGACTCTCTCTCCCTCTCTCTATGATGAACACTGTCTGCTTATGCCGTACATCTATGCAGATTTCGGCCTTTTTCTTTTGCTGTTTGAGTTGTTTTACTTTTCAGCTGCTTTGGATTTTAATCTATGAAAACTGGATTTCTAGTTCTAGTTCGTGTACTTGTGTGTGTGCGTGTGTGTGTTGGTTTTGGTTTTTTGTTTTTAATTCTTTTGGTGAGTTTTGGTATTGGGACCATTTTTTGGGGATGGAGATAGATCCTAAGTTCTCAGGACCACCCCTTTCTTTAGTAATAGGGTAATGTGTTTGTGAAAAGCAACAAAAAACTGCCTCACGGCCTCGCCTGCCTCTGCATTTCTCCTGATCTGTTGATTGATTAGTTTCATGAACACTTTTAGAAAGATAAGAGAACAAGACCATGCTTCTCTGTTGCGGTTCTTTTTGGAGGGGGGTTGTCTTTCTTAATGGTTTAAATAACAACATACGGCTTCGATTTGAGTGTTTTTACTCAAGTCTGGGGTCCAATATGGAACATTAAGAGCTGTTGTTAGGAGTAGCAGCCTGGGCATATTATGAATAGCAACCAAAAGTGTTATGTTTATCTTTACTTGAGTGTATATTTATTTGGTTCTGATTTTTTGCTTCTTAGGGTTTGTTTGGTGTGTGTGGGGTGGGAGGATTGTGGGAGTTGGAGGAAGGGGAAGGGAAAATAATGGGATTATGGAAAGTTAAGTAATATTTTTCCTTACACTCATTGAGATGTTGCATTGTGTGATATTGCATTGTCTTTCAATTCCGTTTTCTTCCCTTTTTCTTACTTATTATTACATTTTTTTTCATTTTATGTTTTTTGTTTGCTGATGCCTCCAAATGTCGGCCCTTATAGCAGGGTTTCAAATGTCAAGTAGCTGGTAAACAGAGTAGATGTACCATTCAGACTTCAATTTTGATCTGACTAAAGAATGGTTTGGATGCCGGGTTCTCTTTCCTTGAATTGTGATCTTATGGTGTCTGATATATGTGAAGTGAACTAGTTAGTAGTGAGATTTGAGCATTGCGAATCAACGTTCACGTGCTACCTCTATTATGGAAAAGTAACGTTAGCTGAATAATTAGTCTAGTAATGGGTTCATTCTCTGGCACTTGTGAAATAGTTGAAGCAGGGGAGGAGCTAAATACAAGGAAAGCTCCTGGGATTTATCTGTACAATTCTGAGTGTAGCACGTCAGAGAAAAGTCACAAACTTTCGGCGCTGAAACTGGGCTACAAGGATAATCTAGACGATGATATTAATAAGCTGTTTGAATCAATTGCTGTTAAGTCTTCATCAAGGGATTTGGGTCTTCTGCAAGACGGTACAAGTCCTAGACTGAAAAGTGCGTTAAAAAAGCCAATTACAATGGGTGTTCCTCGGTCCCCAAGAGTTGGGGCTTCTGGGCCTGTCAATTTGAAGCAAGCATTGAGAGACCTTTGCATATCTAAGGCATCGGAAATGGCTGCTATGAAGCGATTATCAAAGTCATCAGCTTCTCCAAGAATATCCGAAGTTGGGAAGATACATACATTGTACAATTCAGTTGTAGCTGAAACTAGTCTATCTGGGCCTTCCTCTGTTGAAAGCAAAGAGCGTCCAATTGAAGTAGCTCTTGTGCCAGGAAAAAGTAAGTCCCTTTCACTGGTGAAAACCTCTCAATCCTATCAAACTGCCCAAATCGCATCGTCGAGCCGAAACATTCATTCGTCTCGGGAAATTGCTGTTGCTACTACTCAGTATGATTCTGGGATTTCATTGATACAAAGTGATTTGGCATGCCCATCAAGTAAAGTTGGAATTCAATCACAACGAGTGGTACCTGTTGAAACAGAAGAACAAGCATCTGCCTCTTCATCTTCTCTTCGTAATACAATTGGAAGCAAACTAGAGGTGCCCAAAAATGCTTCTTCCCCTAAAAAGTTGGGCAATAAAGCATTTGTGTCAAATAACGGGAAGAAAGGTAGGTTGCAAACAGAATCTTCATCTACTTCTGTAAATGGAAACAGAGTTAACAAACTGCCACGCCATGCCCCCCGCACTGTTAAATCGGTCATCAAGAACAAAAGTCTGACTAAGAAGAAACTAAAGGAGGATTCGGGTTCTGCTTTATGTGGTCCTATGCCCAATGAAGTTAAGAAGCCAGTTCCTGGTACGCCTAGGCTAATTTGTGAGAGATGTAGATGTGCTTTAGAAAATACAAGTGAAGAAAAAAACCAAGATGCTGTGGCATTGGACTCTACCAGTCCTGGAAATGGAGTAAGCTTGAATAATGTGCACTCTGGTTCAAATAAACCTGGTTTGGTGTCAACTGGCAGTAATAAAAGCAAAACAGTTGCAAAAGTCAAGAACTCCAAGTTGAAAGAGCAACTTGAATTTTCACAAAGTTCTAAAAGTAGTCAAGGTGAGTACAGTAGTAGTACAAGTACCAGTGATGAGAGCAATGTAAGTGGCTCAAGTCGTAGCACTAGGCCTCACATGTCAAAAGATGTCAGATGGGAAGCCATACGACATGCTCAAGTGCAGCATGGAGTCTTGAGCTTAACACACTTCAATCTCTTAAAGAAACTTGGTTGTGGAGACATTGGGACTGTATATCTTGCGGAACTAATTGGCACAAGCTGCTTGTTTGCTATTAAGGTCATGGACAATGAATTTTTGGAAAGGAGAAAGAAAATGCCTAGGGCTCAAACTGAAAGAGAAATTCTAAGGATCCTGGATCATCCTTTTCTTCCAACAATGTATGCACAATTTACATCAGATAATCTATCGTGTCTCGTCATGGAGTATTGTCCAGGAGGAGATCTTCATGTTCTACGGCAGAAGCAGCTTGGTAGATGTTTCTCAGAGCCAGCAGCAAGGTAAGATACTAAGAGCAAGTGTCCAGTAATATGTTAGGATTTTATTTTCTGTTTGGTCAGATGTTATATGCAACGACCCACCCACTAAAGCTTAGGCGTTCAATAAATGATATGATGTCTCACTGCTCAAGTATTTCGTAGTATAAACGAATATAATTAATTTTCTCAATTATTCTTGCAGCGCTTGTGATTATTCTCGTGTTACGTAATGCATATATGTCCTTATCTGGTGTATTAATATGTTTTAGACATGTTTCTTCTGTATGGTATATACTTTACTGCGGCACTATACTGAATATCATTCTGTGCGTTTTATGTTGCTGCTTTAATTAACAATGCTTCTGCACTGTTGCAGCTTGTTTAAGTAGTATAATCTATTTCCCTCATAAATCATAACAGTTATGAAATAAACTCAGTAGTTTGTTTCACTTTGATTGTGCTTGATGATTACTTGGGAATTATCCATTCTTTGTTTGGAATTGTTAGATCATAAAAGGATTTGGATCCTTACCTGTTCACAATAAATAGGATAAGTTCTGTTAAATAGATTTTAATAATTTATTGTGTTTTTTATTTAACTTGAATGGTTAAAATAAAAACCAGCCAACCCATTGTCCCACTAATAAAATCGTATCCATGAGTTGGGGTTTACTGACCAGCAAGGCTTTTATTGTTATCTTCTCTATTTGCTGTCGTGCAAATAGGTTGTGCAATGTGTCACATATTTCCTTTGCCCATGCTTCAGTCAGCAGTGTGATCTTCCTCTTGTATCCACCTGCTGAATATCCATCTTCTCAATGCCATGTTTCTAAAACCTGGTAGTATTGGACTTCGATTCTTGATTGCTCTTTCTTTAGCGTTGACAAAGGCGATATTGTTTGAATTACTGATCATTATGATAATAGTTTCTTTCCACAGCATGAAGTGGTAACATCAATTGAATGTTTCTGAAACTTGCGTACATGTATCGTGCAGGTTCTATGTTGCTGAAGTCCTTCTTGCTTTGGAGTACTTGCACATGCTTGGAGTTGTTTACCGTGATTTGAAACCGGAAAACATTCTTGTTCGGGAAGATGGCCACATTATGCTCACAGACTTTGATCTGTCCTTGAGGTGTGCTGTTAACCCAACTCTTCTGAAATCGTCTTCTGATGTTGACCCTGCAAAAATTTCTGGTCTAAGTGTGCAATCAAGTTGCATCGAACCATTCTGCATCGAACCATCTTGTCAAGTTCCATGCTTCAGCCCAAGATTCCTACCTGCGGCTGCGAAAACAAGGAAATTAAAAGCTGATCCTTCTGCTCAGGCCAGATCATTGCCACAGCTGGTGGCCGAGCCCACTGATGCAAGATCAAACTCCTTTGTTGGTACACACGAATACTTGGCTCCTGAGATCATCAAAGAAGAGGGACATGGAGCTGCAGTTGACTGGTGGACATTTGGTGTTTTTCTCTATGAACTTTTGTATGGTAGAACACCCTTTAAAGGTTCTAACAATGAAGAAACATTGGCCAACGTAGTGATGCAGAGTCTCAGATTCCCTGACCACCCATTTGTTAGTTTCCAAGCAAAGGATCTGATTAGAGGGTTGTTGGTTAAGGAGCCTGAAAACCGTTTGGGTTCAGAGAAAGGGGCTGCTGAGATTAAACAGCATCCCTTCTTTGAAGGCCTTAACTGGGCCTTAATTCGTTGCGCTGTCCCTCCAGAACTTCCAGACTATTATGATTTTGGAGTTTCAGACATGATTAACTCGCAGGTTAAGGGTGCTAAGTACTTAGAGTGTAAAGTAGGAGAGCGTGTAGAATTCGAGTTGTTCTAAAGACATTGCTTTCTATCAAGAATGGCATTCATGTTATGGATTCTCATTTATGGCTCCCTGTCGGTGTCGATATGCAATTTATTTGTAAGCCCTTAAAATAGCATTTTTGCGAATATGTTTTGTAACATGATTTCTTGCATTAGGAAGTTAGGAATTAGGAACTAGAAGGAGCCTCATGTCATATGGCAACTCGACGTTTAATAATCACATTCTCGAAGAATAAATATTCCAAAAAATAAATAGTCCCATTCCCATGTTGTGGATCACTTCCACTTTAACATGAGTCATGAGATGCAATTGCATAGCAAAATATAAGTTCGTTGAATAGAGCACGTAGCCACATTTGTAGTCACCACTTTTGTTTTTTCTTCAGGGTTTGAAAAAGGCAAATCATAGCTACTACAAGAATGATAAGCGGTAGAGCTTCAAATCTCCATTTCAAGATGCGTGTATCAATTTAGCGGTGAATGGTTATGAAAAATAAGCCAAGTAATCTTTGATTTTGCCACTGTAGGATAAGGATCGTTGTGCTCTCCGCAGAAAACACCAAGAAATCTAAGAAGGAGGCTCCTTTCCACAAGTTCATCGCATAACAGCATTTTAGCCTTTAACAATGAACAATAATAAATAGTTTAGTACTAATTCCACAGCCTTTAAACTTAATTTTATATTGGGTCACAGAAACATAAACTTTTATTACTTCTCGAAGGAAAACATAAAAATCAGCAGTATTCGTTAACAATAATCAATCTGTTACAGTTAGTTAGGCATTATGCAGATTAAAAATTCTGCTCTTTAGCTTCGCTTTCTCTGATATAAAAACTAATTTACATGTAAATGGTCACTCAATGAACGAGATTTGAAATTTTCACTACGCATATTCATACGTGCTTTTCTCTGATTCATTTTATTAATCTTATACTTACGGAAAAAACTAACAAAATTTATTCTCTAGTCTGGTAGATTTTGTTCCTGTTAGGGAGATGAGATCTAAAGATCTATTGAAGTCTTCGTCTTCCTCCTTCGGTTGGACAGATTGTTAGGACTTCACTGGGATCCTTCCCGCACCTTTGTGCTACTCCTTCGTCTCTCAGTCTCCGGTGAATGCCAAATGGGGTTGGAATGTGTGCTATTTATATTATTTTAATAGGCTTACCTCATTGAGTGGATCACACTTATGGTTACATTACCTAATTCTTAATGGTAATTTAGCTTCACTGGCCTTGGTTTGAGCGTTAATGGTTATATATGTTGGTCGACCTGGCCGTGCATGGTGTGTCGGTCAGCTCAGTCAAAGAGATCGAACCACGCCTGTATGTCTCGGTCAACTCGATCAGAGAAACCAAGCCACGTCAGCGTATACCAGGACATATTTCATGCTCAAAATGTATAATTTTCAATGTGATGTGATAGTTATATCCATTAGTAATATGAATTAAGTAGTGTCTATAAATGAAAAAACAAATCATACAAATCAGTTATAGAAAAATAAAGAGATATTTTTTTATGTCTATTCATTAAAGCATTTTTAGTATTATTTGAGTTCTCCTTCGAATTGTCTAAAAACGTTACCATTTTATTTTCTTCGCTTCACTTCACTTGCCGTCTCTTTCTTCTTACAATGGAGGTCTCAGACGACGACGACGGTGGCCACGTTTTCCTTGTTTGTACTAACACCGATTCAATCCAAGCAGCCGAAACCCTAAACAATGAGATTCTCGTGTCCACAACCGATATCCTCGCTTGGGATCTCCCAACGATTCTCACTTTTCCGACGATTAAAGTTCAGGCACATCCCAATAGGTTCGTTACTTTCCTCCCTACACTTTTTCTCATTGAACTGAATTTCACTTAGCTTATCCCTCCAGTGTCGATTAGTTTCCAATTGTTTTCATTCTGCGTGCGGATTAACAGGCTCATTGAACAATCTTTGTATTTCCGCGGCCTCCTCAGCGGGAACTTCAGGTACAAAATATGTTAACCTTACACTTTGTTTTTCTATCTTCCTCTTCGTTGTTTTTACTTTAAATTGATCTCGGGAATCTGCATGCATACACCGTGCTTATTGTTACTCCTGCAGTGAATCATGCTTGGGCTCTATCTCTATCAATTGGAATGTGAGCGAATTTTTGCAAATTCTTAAGCATATGTGTGACTGCGTTTTGGATATTACGTTGGATAATTTCTTCCCTCTTTATGAGGTATGCTGTTGGTAGGAATGGAGCTGTTGGTCAGGCAGTGCGGACTCCTTATTTTATTTGAGAACTTTGCGTTTTGTAACTAATGTATTTACCATTTGACAGTCTGTTGGCTGATGCAGTTTGTGTTTTTGTTGTATGTCTTAGGGTGCGCTTTATTTTGGAGTGGAGTCACTTCTCTTGAAGTGTGAGGTGTGGCTTTCTGAGGTGCTCTCACCCGAAGGATTTCAATCTACTCAAATAAAAATGGAGGACTTGATCCAAATTTGGAAATTTGGTTCAGATCGCGGTAAAATGTTATTTTTTTTGCTGGCAATGATTAACTTGCTCGTCTGATTTTTTCTCTCTCTTTCACTTCTGCTATATCATCACATGGTTCGTTCTCACAGTTTTTTTCTTTTTTTTACGGATTTGCTTTTGCAGCAAGCGACTATGTCCTGCACTTATGTATGGGCTACCTAGCAAGAAATTTTGTATGTACTCAACTCTTTCGCTAGAGCTTGTGTGTGCAATAAACAGCTATCTCAAGCTTTGAAATGGTTGTTGAATTGTTAATAATGCATTGTTGTGTCTTTGCCTGCCCATAAAATAAATCTTGTGAGGTGCATTTACATATCTATTGATTTTGATTGGACTCTTGATAATGCTGAAATGCATGTCCAAGTCTTCATACATTTTTACATTTGTATCCTTTGGTGACAATTTCGTTAGAGTTGATTTTCCAGGGTATGTGGATTCCAAAAGCAAGATATCACTGAGAATTGAAGTGACATCTATACCCTTTATATAATGCTTTGTGTTTTGTCTTGTGTGTGTTATTTACTTTGTGTCCTCATGATATGGTGTCATCAAGTTTCATTTGTTTATATTGCACTGTTCAGACTTGAGAGCAATATCTTGTATTTGTGTGAGGTTATTAAAAGCGAACTTCGATTGCTAAAGTTCTGATAATTGATACTATTTTCATTAGGATAAAAGATAAAAGGGGATATGAAAGGCAATAACCCACTTACCTCTGTATATTTCAAGTGAGCTGGTTTCTTTTGCTAGTTTGTTGGGTAGATACAATTTGAAGTTCATGTAGTCGGTAGTTAATTTGCATCCTCATCGTTATTTATTATCTTTAATTTGGTTTACTCTTTACTTTTAGGTGTTTATTTGTGTGTAGTATAAATTATTGGGTCTTGCTAACCAGTCTCCTAACCTAGGGGCACTAGTCGAGGAATTAAAAATCACCTGAGAGCGCATTAAAAAGTCATATAGGAGCACATTTCTCTTCATCTTAATAAAAATACTTTCCTTCTTAATTTCTTAACTAGTGCCCTAAAAGCATTTGCCTAAATTATTTAGTTTATATTAATAATCTTTGGTGTTGTGACCGCCCTGCTATCTGCTATCGTGTTGTAGCATTTCTGTGGTTGGTTGCTCTGGGCCACTATTCATGGTTTATAACTATGAATTTTATATTATTGTGTAGGTACATACAGTGATATAAAAAAGGATGTTTGTATGGATCCTCTATCCTTGCTAGTTAAGGAGAGAAAAGGAAAATTAAAATAAGGAAGCAAGAAATTATTTTATTGATATTAATTCTGCTTGGATAAACAGTGAAGAATTAAAGACTTTCTACCTAGAATCTGGATGAGCGTCTCCAATATTGGCTTTGGCGAGCCTGTCTAAAAAATACTTAAATACAAGACTACGAATACAAACTTTTCAGCTCCCCTAGTTCACATATTTATGCATGTTCTCCTGAGGCTTTTGGAAATTTCAATTTTCATATATCAGTTGGGTTTACTTCTTTTCTTAGTTATGGAATCTGTAACTGATACAGTAGATGCTTTGTTATGCTTTAAAAGTAGTCAGGGGATACAAACATATATATATACTGTGCTTTTTCTAAGCTTAATTTTTTGTTCATTTTTTTTAATTCTTAGATGTTTTTTATATATATATTTTTACTTTTCTTGTTTCACAGATGTGGGCAAAGCATAGCAATTTTTTTGTAAAACTTCCATTTGACCTGCTGTTATCTTCTGTAAAGCACCCTCATTTGACTGTTGACAGGTTTGACTGATTTATACATGAAATGATTTCATTCAAGACTACATAAATTTTAGATTCTAATGCTGTAGTATCTTGACAGTGAACTGCATCTTTCTGATGCACTTCTTCTCTGGCTTGAAAGTAACTTGGAAAATTTGGAGAGGCCAAGCAAAACTGAAGACAATTGCAACGGAATTTTGAAACAAGTGAGGTTATATGGCTCATTATAGATGTAAAGGCCTTGGATAATTTATAATGGAAATAGTCTTGGGAAAAATTACCAGTGTATATAGTCATGCCTAATCCTATTGTTTGCATCTTCTAAACAGAAGGATGTTGCTGCAACCAGAATATCGTCAACAATGTGCTATTCATGGTCATGGTTACTTTTTATATTATAGGAGAAGATGGAAAAGTACTATTCCGAATAATTGTGAGATGTTATGCAACCCTCACTCTCCTCGTGTCACTAATTAATCTATCCTCGTGTCACTAATTAATCTAGGTCAAATACTGGTAAAATACAAATAGTGCAAGCTTAACCGACAACACAATTACCATAATAAACATTAAGAATCCTAATAGGGCAATGTAGTTGATGGACAAGTCCCTTAGGCTCTTTAGGAAAAAGAGAAACTACTCCAATCATTACACCTTTAGTAACACTTACGTCCATCTCTCTTTTATTTTCCAGACCTACAACCGCCAAAGTCAAACAGTGAGTGATAACTGTACTGTCTGACATGCCGATCCGTGTCTTAAATACCAACATGCCGCCATTATGATGTCACGTGTCGGCATCTCGACCTATTGACAAGTAATCATTCAAGTCAATCAACTTGTCGGATTATTGCATAATTACTTCATTAGCGATAATTAGGTGTAAATTAACTCTAGAATCATGATTAAGGAGATGTTGGGCCTAGATTGAACTATCCGTATGCATAGTAGCCCAACTCAGGTAATATAAATAGGTGTATACACTAAGGAAAAATCTAACCCCCCGTGACTGTGATAAAGACCGTGACGTAGACTGAGATGGAGACTGAAGACCAAGTGCAAAGGAAGACAAGGAGAAGGGAGAGACCATAGTAGTGGTAATCACGTGGGTTGATTTGTCCTTGATAACAACCATATTTTACTATGAAGGAATACTCATAAAATATGATTGTTAAACAATTGTTCAATTCAACTTTCAAAGATATTTAGGCTGAGTAAATGACACTAGCACTCCCGGTAGTTTCTTGAGATTGCACATAACTCCCTACTTTTACACTGTTCATTATAGCATTCCTCATACAGTATAATGTATTTAAAATAATTAAGGGTTATCAGTGTAATGTGTTTCAAACAATTAAGGGGAATTGGTGTAGGGATGCATAAATGAGGGATATTAGGAGAAATTTACAAAATCTCAATAGGTGTTTGGTTACTATAATTTACTCAGAATTTTAGAAGGTGATTTGTACGTTCCTGTAATGTAATTTGAATAAGGGAGGATTGGTGTAATTTAATCTCATAAAAAATTGTGTAACAAATATTGAAGACTGTGTTGGTGTAAATTTTTTTACCGATGCATACAGAAAATAACAAGCACTTACAGAAACTGAGGGGTTTCAAATGCTGCAACATGCTCCTTTCTGTGCCTCTCACCTCCAATGCTTACTCTAAAATGATGCTCTAATGTCTCCATACTCCTCTTCTAATACCACACACCTATACATAGTAATCCCACAATATATATATATATATATATAAATTTTTGAGCTGATTTTTGGATAATGTGCTCTTTAATTTGTACATTTATCCGCATGTATGATGTAATTATATTCTCATTAGTATGATGCAAGTGTAAGTATTTTATCATCTACTTTATTTTGAGAAATAATTATGAATCAATCAAGGTCTTAAAAATATGTTTAATATTTTTGCACCTGAATTCTTGCTTTGCCGTTGATGACAATTTAGCCATATGCTTCCGTATCATCTGTGCTTAAATGTCATAACATTTTGATCTTGATTCCTACAGATTCGTGTGGGCCTTTTGCCTTTGTGGTTTGCTCTAGGTATACCATTTTCTTGAGCTTTTACATGAAGCACTGAACAGTCTTTATTCTTCATGCAGAAATTCCTAGATGCTGTAAGGTAATTTTTTATTTGTTTAACAGGAAAAAGAAACTCTTTTTATTTTAGACAGCTGGCTGAGGAAAGCCTTGATTCAATTTTCAGACTACTGAATATTGTTCCTATGGGTTCGCTAGATACTTTCAAGTATAGTGACTTGCATCATCTCAGGATTAGGTTGACAGAATATTCAAAGGTACTTCTTCTAATACTTGAAAGCTACTCAATTATTTTGGCTTTGATAATTAAGTTTCTTAGCTTAAGATTATGAGCTTTTAATGCTTTGCGTTTATGGTACCAGAAAAAAAAAAGAAAAAAGTAAAGTGAACAGCCTACTATCTTGTATGAATTTTGTTTTAATAATTATTGGCTAATAATTAAGATTGCCTCTTTATGATCATTTTTAACTAGAATTAGAGAATGAACAGGTAATTTCCCTCCATAGCCCATACAACTTGAGTGCAAAGGATATATGTCAAAGATGATACAAACCAAGGATCATTGACACAGAAAATGAGGGGCATGTTGCATGTCCGACACCTCACTGACACGACATGCTCTTGACATGAGTTGGACACACCTTCGCAATGTCTAATTTCTAAATAACAAAAAAACTATTTAGCTTATTTGTCACTTGAACTAGAACTATGAGACTGTTTTTCAATGATTACGAAGAAGGTCACCAACTCTAGACTAGATCTTTTACTTTTGAAAAAACTAAAAGATGCCTCCTATTATAGCATTTTTTTAGGCTCATTATTGTAGGACCTAACTTGTTGTAAGAGATATGTTTCATCTTCTCGTCTTAGGATTTTTTTTTAAAGACTGCATTGAAAAATGACTTCTCACTCCCTCCTATCTTAGTATTCTTTTTGTGAAGGTTATTTTCATATGAAAGTTATGAATCTTAACTTTATTTTTATAAGGTGAATTATAATTTTTTTAATTTGATTCTCAACATGTGTATATATGTGTGGTATCACAATGTCCTATATTTTAGCATTATTTGCGTTCCTGTGTTAGTGACATATTTGGTGTCAGTGTTAAAGTCAATACTTCATAGAAACTATCATTTATTTCTTTTGATGGTATGGAAAAAAGTACAAATTGAACATGATGAAGTTATTACTTGACCAGATAGGCATTTAACTATTATTGTTGTGTAACTTTCATGTTTTGACTTTGCAAGTCAATGTTTTGTTAGTTATGATTGGTTCCTTCTGATTTATGGTTTCAGTATTTGCAAGTGCTATTCAAATGCATCATGTTATCTTAGGCCCGTTTGGATGATTTCTTCATAAAGATTTTTAGGAGAGAAAAATATGAAGATAAAAAAGGAAATTGACATCTTCATAAGTAAAAATTAACTTGTGTATAATCTAATTTATGGAGGCTCTCTCATATAACTTCTCTAAATTTTTATTTTTAATTTGTTCCTAAGCTAGTTTTAGCTTATGGATAAGTCAATTTCATTTTTTTCTTAATATTTTTCTCTCCTAGACTAGATGTTCTTATAGAGAAGCTTGTCCAAACAGGCCCTTAATATCTGAGCCAAATTGTCTTATAGATGTTTGCATGGAGTCTGTGATGTTATATTAGGAATGATATCATGCTTTTGTAACATGAATTTCCATTGCATGCAGAAAATGGACCTTTCTGGTTGCCCGCAAATAACATCTACCATACTTCGTCTGTCACTCATCCCTCAATCATATTTAACAGTTCCCATGCAAAAGAAGATTATAGAAAATTTATTTATTAATTGTGAACATCCTGTAAGAGATAAATGGGTGTTCCCCCAAAATCTGTCAGAAGAAACCTTGAGCTTTGAAGCAGTTCAGGAGGTGGATATGTCTAAGTGTCAAAAATTGTATGTTGAACATGCTGTTGATTGCTTCCGCAAGTCCTTTCCTTCTTTAAGAACATTGAAAGCAGGTTATCTTTTGAATATTGGGACAATCAGTTTCCTTCAATTATTGGAGAAATGTCCCTTGGTTTCTGAAATTGACTTGACTGTTGATATTACCCCACTGATACCAGCATCAGTTACAGTTTTATCCTCTAGTCCTGTTGAGATACAACCAATACCAGAGAAGACTTCGAGTGTTAAATATCAAGCAGTGCAAATCATGTTATTTAATGAATTTGGACCTCCTCTTTCTAATGTTACAAAGCTCACATTGGAAGGAAGAACTGATGTCAGTGGTAGGAGGTTTTTCTGGTGAAAAGATTCATTTTGATTTTTTTTTTTTGTAGTTTATGTTTTTATCCATGTTAAGTTATGTTAATTATTTTTCCTGACAGATTTGGGCCTCCAGTACATCTCCAAATTATGTGTTTCATTGTGTCACCTGAATATTAAAGGATGCATTTCTGTCACTGATATTGGCATATCAGATCTCATATCCACGAGTAAAAAACTTAATTCAATTGTGGTTTGTGATACTTCATTTGGGGTAAATTCAGTTCAAGCTCTTTGCTCAGCTATTTCTGATAGTGGCAACATCTCTCTGCATTCTAGAGATAAGCGTTTGAATTCAGCGGTGTCTAATTTTGAAACATTGCATATTGGTGGCTGCCAGGGTAAGTTGTATTCCTTTTCTTAGTTTATTTGAGTCAACTTCCAGGAATCTGTAAATGCTTGACTCATAAAATTTCAAGAAATTCACTTAAAACTGGCTGCAGATGTTTTTGACATTCCTAAGAAGCTAGGGCATTGTGTGACTTGGATAAAGTTTTATGTGAACGGAACGATGGAGTGATAAATGATAATGGTTAAACCTTTTATTTGTGTGAAAAACCCAGATTTCCCTTGATGTATGTATTTGATTTTGATACAGGCATACATTAGTTAGGTTACAATTATGCTTTTTTTTTTTTTGATCAGCAATGAATAAATTAAATTAAGAGGGATACTTTAGGGGTATCCCAACCCGTTTACAAACCACACACTGATTATACCGCTGAGCAGCCATAGAGAGGCTATGCCTGCAGCGATAGATACAAGAAAACCCTGCAAAAAAGAATCATAGCAGCAGAATTGAGCTTACACACCCACTAAACCCATCCTCCAAACAAACATGAGAAGGGTGCTCTTAGCTTATGATCTAACCTTTAAAAAGGTCCTAGGATACCTCATTAGCAGTA
>Ga0123342_1001440_pt1 | contig 40020 bp, 23 predicted proteins | sample Turbeawhitnodule_FD_89960 | JGI IMG/M metagenome (GOLD analysis project Ga0123342, IMG submission 89960) | Root nodule microbial communities of legume samples collected from Mexico - Turtle bean Mexico white nodule | ecosystem: Host-associated > Plants > Roots > Nodule | place: Mexico: Nepantla...
CATTCGCAATGCCTCCCTGTCTCTTCCTCCTCTGAGGATATCAAACAGTGCCCCTGTCACGCCCCCTCTGTCATCACCCACGTCGAGAAATCCGAAACCAATTCCTACATGGGAGTCTATTGCAAAAGAATCCATGGCTTCCTTCAATTACCCTCTCTTTGCAGCTTCTGCTCCTGCCAGCCCCACGCACCGTCACCTTTACACCCCTGCCACTATTCCAGAATGTGATGAGTCTGATACTTCCACCTGTGAGTCTAGCCAGTGGATGAAATTCCAAGCATTTGCCCCTTCTGCATCTACGTTGCCAACATCTCCAACCTTCAATCTTGTTAAACCTTTGGTTCCACATATTGTGCCTGATAACTCAATCCAAGAGATGAGGACGAGTTCAGAAGAGATTGGGGTGCAGGTAATGCCTTGGGTTGGGGAAAAAATTCATGAAGTGGCATTGGATGATTTGGAACTAACGCTTGGAAGCGGGAAGGTGCGGAGTTAGGCTGCTAGCAGAATTGCTTCACCTTTGTGATTTGAAGTTGAAGTTTCAAGTTCTGTCATGTTTCTTGTATGTCAAAAGCTCACAAGACCAGCTTATTTGTCAATGTCGTACATTTAAATTATATTGTTCTTCTTTTTGTTCTTGTTCTTTGTATCAAATAGTTTGTATGTGATTTTGATTTTTACCAACAGGTTTGTAGTGAGCTTAAAGTGAACTAGTAGTCTCTATTGTCTTTCTACCATATTGACCCCGTTGATAACTTAATGAGCCCAGAGCGGCGTGAACTATAATATGGAATTATGTTACTAGTCTCTACTCATGAAGCCATGTGGCACTTTCGGGTGTGGTTGGTGCTGAGTATAATATGTGATGAGCTGTGCTGGAGATGGGGATTCTTTGGAAAGAAGTATAAGATTTGCTGTTATATTGCCCTTCTGGTTTGACAAATTGGTATTTTTTAATGTATTCGTAAGTAATTTACTTGTTTCTAACAGCTTCAGTAATCGCTTGTTTTGAAATTTTATTTTATTTTCGACATAATTCATGGTTGGGTGAGGATGGTTTGGGTCTCATTTTTGTTCCTTTGAAGGGGGTGGACCAGAAAATGTTCAAGTGATATCTAATGAGATCATTGATCGTGAATTGAAAATTCTTATGAATCCTTTTTGGCTAGTATCATTTGGAGAACAGAGGTTATGGGATGTCTGTAATGAAGAACAGAAGATCGCAGTACCCACGTAACTAAGGCAACTTGTTAGAATGTCTTTAAATACTCATTGATGATGACAAGCTTGTGCCAGTTCATTGATTGTCTATGGTTAAATCTGGCATGATAATAATTTGGTATGTGTTTACTTTCTGGAGTTTGTTAATGTTGTAGTGTCTTCTTTGGTTCATCTCTTTGGGAGAGGAATTGTTTCTTATGTTTTTAGTTGATTAAACTTTTATTTCTGATTGGAAGGGTAAGACTACAATGACTCTCCTCCGTACATTCATATGGTGAGGAGCTTTTGGCACCATGATGCATTAGTTTAAACTTTGACTTATAATACAACTATGCATCGTACATGTTATGATATTTATTTGTTTCCATATGTGGAAGTGTGATCTTGGACAGATAAGCAATCTAACTGCATATGAAAATTTTATTTATTGTTATATGTCTTGATAGACGTTTATTTGTATGTCACACCTTATAATTAGGACTCCTTTTCACTTTGAAATTTTTAACCATGTTTCATTCTCCTCCTTTCTCGTTCTTGTAAATAGTTATTATAAAAAATCGAGTCACATTTTAATGAAGTTATCTTCATTTCCATAAAATTGTCCTAGTTAGAAGGTGTATCGATCCAGTATCGGACAAGCCATGTCACTCGATCTCGATGACCGACTGATCGCATTAATATATATTAAAGACATTCAATAAATGACAACAGTTAGAAATTTCCTACCAAATTCATGTGACATCAATATACCAATATACTTCTTTATAAATCAGGAATAATGCTATAAAACAACTGATATTTGATTGATTTGACCCATTCAATAAGGTTCATGACTAAACATTATAAATAAACCTTTTACACAACATAAACTCTTTACACATAGTACTTACTTGAGTGTCAAAGTACATTTTTCAGGTCCATCCTGACCGAGCACCGATAACAAAAGGAGGAGACTTGAAGGAAAAAGTAAGGAGGATCTAGGTTCTTTTTTGTCCATACACAAGTGCAATTAACGCCCACCGTGGGGCTCAGATAGAGTAAAAGCAAGCAAAAGGTAACAAGACAAATGGCAAGCGAGAAAATGACAAAAGTTGAGCAAATGACTATGTTTTATACCTTATAGAGAGATGGCGGAGATGCGCGAGAAGAACGATGAGGAGATACGAATCCTCCGAGAATATAATTATCAAACGAACCAATTGGAACACACTATTACTTTGGAGGAAGAACATGAAGTATAATCTTCACTGATCAAATCAAAAGCCTTTACTCTTGAATGAAGATGTTAACACAAAACATTTACACAAACAAGTAATTATCAAAATATATATTATATATATATATTTTGTAATTTATTCATAATTGATATTCTTTTTATGAAACAAAATTTATAAAAAATTAAACACTTATAAAGATGAGTAGTAACTCACCTTGATTAAGCTAATTTATACCAAAATATAATGATTTTACGTAATAATGATGATAATAACATTTTTTTTATTCATATTATATTGTAAATTTTTATTATTAATATAAAATTATAAATAATAACATTATTTAATATATAAATGAAAAAATAAGAAATTACTCACACCTATGTTTCCCCGTTGTTATAAACGTTAATTCCTTGCCAATCCAAATATACTTTAATTACAATGTTTTCAATCCCTAAAGAATTAGATAATTTTTATAAAATAAGATAATTTTTTCTAAAAAATATATTTTTGTTTTTTTTTGTTCACTCTAACATTACTATTTGTTATTTGTTATGATCACAGCGGAAGCCATTGGAGTTCCACCAGCACCACCGCAATCACCACCACAACCACCACCTATTCCTCCCCAATCGGTGGCAACACCTTCCACCATCCCCAAATCGATAGCTATGGATTCCAATCCCAAACCTTCCTCATCACCAGCGCCAAACCCTAACCCTAGCAAAGCACAATCCTCGAAGGAACAACACCACAGAGACCTATTGAACTGCATCGAAGCCTACCTCGCGAAGCGCGACGGCGTGGACAAGCTCCTCAAGATTTCCCGTTACGCCGCCAAACTCATCCTCGCCTCTTCGCTCCTTCAATCCTCCAACAACCCAACCCTCTCCCACCGCCTCAAATCCTTCGAATCCAGCGTCGGCGTCAGCCGCAAGGCCTTCCGACTCGGCAAATTCGTCCAAGACCTAAACGCTCTCCGAGCCTCCCACCCCCACTCCAACCGCCACCTCCTCTTCACCCTCCTCGCCTACGGCGGCGAGGGCTTCTACTACTTCGTCGAGCAGTTCGTGTGGCTCGCGAAATCCGGCCTCATCGATCCCAAGCACGCGCGCGCGTTCCAGAAAGTGAGCGCGTGGGCGGAGCTCGTCGGGTACTTCGGGAGCTTGGCGCTCAAACTCGCCGATTTAAACTCTATTGCTGAGGAGGAGACGTGTTTGGCGTCGAGCGTGGAGATCACGCGCTTGAGAGGGGTTGAGTGCGCGGAAGAAGAATCTAGGTTGCGGAAGTTGAGGGAAAAGAAAACGATGAAGAGGCTTTCGGTTGTTCAGGATTTGGCCGATGCAGCTATGGCTTTGGACGATGTTTTGGATGGGAATGCACCGTTTTCGAAACCGGTTTTCTTGGCTTCCGCGGGGCTTTTGTCTGCGCTTATTGGCACTCACAAGAATTGGGTCTCTTGCTGAATCTCTCACAACTTCTTTTCATGCATAAAAATTCATGTAGGTATGTACACTGTATAGATAGGAAAAAAAAATGGTGATTTGTTCTTTGTTACTTTCTTATGCTTATAGTTTTGGATTTATCAATTAATATCAATCAATGAATTAAAATGGGCATGATTCTATTTGTTTGTTTTTCTTGTTTGATTTTCTGTGGTTGTGGAAATTCTGACTTTGTTTCGTATGGTGTGGTTTTTGGATAGAAGAAAAGAGAATGATATTTGTTCTGTGTTACGTAGAATTGTATGTGTTAGAATCCATGGTTGTACTAGAAGAGAGAAAAATGGAGAAAATGTTATGAACTGGAAAAAGAAATTTGCATTAGAATGAGTATAGTGAGTTTTTAAATAGGATTAGGAGGTTTGTATGAATATGACAACTAATCTCTTAACTAAATTTCTATTTGATTTAACTTATCAACACTGCAAAATTGAATGACTCGTTGTTGTTCATTGAAGTTCATTCATAATTTTCTAGTTTTCAATCAATTTTACTCGACAGGGTACTCTGTATTATTGGTTGGGAAGAGTGTGTTGGAGAGTTTCTTGGTAACACTTTTTTACATGACTAGTGCGGCTTCATAGGAGAAGGAAAAAATAAATGGATTGCAGGTATGTTAGGCTTGATTTGTTTTAGGAATGCATTTTCATGGCCACTTTATCCCTGTCGAGATGCATTCTGATGAAGTCTCAGGTACATGCATCATTGCCACCACTGAATTCACACAAAAAACTAGATGAACTAGCAATATATGTCTCTTGTCACAAATATACTGAAAATGCTTCAGAGTATGGAAGGGTGTTTCTCCTGAAAGTTTTTGCCACAAAATAAGTGATTTTGAAATTTATCAGAGTTTCATTACCCAATGAATGTGTTGCTTGTTCTCTTGTGAAGTTCTCTTGCTTGTTCCTTAAGCAGTTCACTACAAACAAAGTTAAGCCACCGATTATGACAACTTTATTTCATGTGAGGCAACATGAAAATGAGCCACTAAAACACTATATGACCTACTTTTGTAATTTCAATATGCATTCCTCAATTGAATGTGAAGATGTTGTAAAATTTCACACATGCATTCCTTTAACAAATCTCTCATTCATGAAGGTTGAGTCCATGCAAAAGTAAGATACTGCCAGAGCCTCATACCATATTGAAGTTGAAGAGGTGATGCAACAAAAGAAAGTTAAGGAAAAGTGAGTAGTGTCATCTACTGCAAGATACATGACAAGAATTAAAGCCATTCAAGGATGAATTTTAACATGACTAACAAATAGATAGGTCAAATGCTTCCTATTTATCACACCAGGTTGGTTTACGACATCAACATCACCACCATTAAGATCTAAAAAGAAAATCATTATGATCCAAATATGAATTTAAAAAATTATAGCATAATTAATAATATAATAATCACAACATTATTTTGGAAGTGTGAAATGATATATTCATTGTATAATATTTTGTTTTGGAAAGATATGTTTGCTAAGAATTTTCATTATAACTTTTTCCTTTTCTGGTTAAACTTAATAATATAGATGATTAGTTTATTTGTTTTTTTCATTGTTTTAATGATTTTATTCGTGTTTCTTATGAAACAAAATTGTAAAGTATTCAGCTTGCTTGTTTTTTCACTTTTATATTTAAGTAAAAACTGTTGTAATAATAATGATAAGTAAAACACACTAGGGTTTCATTTGCATTTTCTATTGTCAAGAACAAATTTTTGTTATTCTGTTTTTTTCTTTTTGGATTACTGATGTAAAAAAATAATAATGATAAGTAAAAAAATATCTTTAAAACTAAATTAAAATTAGGATACTAACATTTTTTTGATGATACAGTTTTCTCGGTTATAAAAAGTTTTTGAGAAGATAAAATTGAGATAACTTGATATACAACACATTTTAATTTGAGGAAAAAAAACATATTTAATCCTTTTAACTATTAACTTAAAAATTGTAAGTTATTTTTAAATATAAATATTTCTTTAAAATTATTATTAAATATAATTTTAAATTGATTATATATTTATATTTAGTAATAAAATTATCTATTTAAATTGTAATCACGTATATCATTAAAATAAACAACCAAGTAATTTATTGTAATAAAATTGGATCCAGTTTCAAACAAAATCTCATATTTGAGTTTTGTAAATTAAAAAAATTATATAATTGAAATGAGAGATTATATAAAGGAGATGAAAAAGGAAAGTTTTTTTATTTCATGAATTTGGATAAGAAAGATATGTTTTCTATATTTGATTTAATTTCTAAAACCTAACGTTATTAGGAGACAATGTTTTTCAAAAGCCAAGATTTTCTCATAATGACCTTTAACTAACTTTCTCACAAAAAAATAAAATAAAATCTCACGAAATTGGTGAAAAACAAACTTTCCAAAGAAAAATACAAATTTACTAAAAAAGGAAAAAATTAGTTATATTATATATATAGTAACAAATTAATTACTTTGATAAAATTTACTTTGATTTTTAAAGAAAATAAAGATTTCGATAAAAAAAACATATTACTTTTCCATAATTATAAAATTATATAAATATTTTTAAGAATCGTAATTTCTGTGTATGAAAAATACTTCTTACACAAAATGCTGCGCCGATCTAGTTTCTCCGACCAAAATTAATAATTACATGGTTGTAAAAAAAATATTAGAAAATAAATATCTAATAATATTTAACAAACAAGTTTATCAATATCTTGAATAAATAAGGATTAAAGGAAAATGCTAATAAACATAATATCTTAAAAATCAGCATATTTAAATAACTATCAAGAAATTAATGAATCAATCTTGATTGAAAATTAAGTTGAAAATTTCACAATAAAAAACGAATAATTGTACGATTTTCTCATTATTGTCCAATTACATGTTAATCCTTCTAACTACCTACTTTATTAATTTTTAATTACTAAAAAAAATCCATGATTAATCGATAATATACATTATTTTCCAGATTCACAAAATTAAAAAAATCTTAACAAATTGTTTTCTGTTTTTATTCGTATCTATGTTTGATAAAAAAGACAAAATAGTAATAATATAAATAGAAGCCGTGGAAAATTCGAGATTCATGAAAATTGTGCCAATTTTCTATATTGTTCTTGTTGTTGTTCTAGTTATCGCAGGTTTTCATCATCTTGCGGCTATTGAAGTTCTTCTTTTCCCAAGCTTCAAATATTACCGAGTGAAACCCTAAGCCTCCCTCGTGACTCGTGCCCAAACTCATTCACACTTCCCTTCTGATTACGTTTCAACATTTAACGGTTAGGGTTTTCTTCCCTCCAATTTTAAATTTCTTCAGTTCGCTCTTTTTTTTTTTTCGATTTTTTTGGTTTGAATTACGAGCGTTATTGTTTTCTTGAATGAACGATTTGTTGAGTTTTGAGTTTAATTGTGGAATAATGTAATCCAGGTGTCGGAATTTCGAAGGGATTTGTTTGTGTGCTGTGTTGAACGTGGATTAGGTGTTGTTGTGTTTGGAGCTATGAGTGGTGGTGGTAACCCTCTTGTTGTGTTTGGTGAACCTTAATCATTGCGTTAAAATGCCATCCAATTACTTGTCGAGGCTTGGAGCTTCAATTCAGAGATCAGTTTTGGGGAAAGAAAGGGGAATATTGGACTCCGCTGAAATTTTGATTGGGCAAGGGAAGTTGTGGTTTGGTAGTTCCAAATTTTTTCATTCTGTGCATAGTTCGTATTGTGTGGAACTAAGCCTGCTCGTACGCCCTGGATTTGCCTTAGCTTCTAGCTCTGAATTACCTGGAAAAAGAAGAACATTGTCTGTAGTTGACACACTGTCTCGGACATTTTCGGTTCCGTCTGTGTCGGGGCCGTCGTTTCAGGCCTGTGGATACCACATTGGCTCTGCCCTTGCTGGACCTGATCAGTTTTCTAGTGGAGGATCTGGATTTCGGATTAAGGGTATGGCTTCTCACTTGCCCGGAGTAGTGCTTGGTGAATCTTATTTAGACAACCAGAGTTTGAAGGGTGTTCACCGATCAGTGTCGACCAAGAGCTTCGGTAGTATATGTTTAAACACGAGTTTGAGGAGTGGTGGAAAAGTGAGCATGAGTTTGAAAAACCATCAGCAGCCAGATAACAGTGCGATTTATGGATATTTTATTTATAATGCTGCCAAGACCTGGTTTAATTCCCACCCTTACATGCAGTTGGGGTCTGGAGATTTCCATAGCTTGTCTACCTTGTGTTACTCAGTTGGGCCTGCTCATGACGTACCTTTTGACACTTCTGTCCGCGAGGATCAGTCAAGCAGTTCTGCAGATTCATCTGAACGGTATGTTGTTTTCCTTTGGTGTTCACCATTTTAAACGTGGATGTGAAAAGTATATTTTGAATGTGCAATCTTATGGCTTAAATTACATGATTGGTGGTGTTGACTGCAGGAAAACTCCTTCAGGAAAGACCCTTAAGTTAATATCAGGATCATGCTACTTGCCTCATCCTGATAAAGAAGAAACTGGTGGAGAAGATGCTCATTTTATATGTTCTGAGGAACAAGCAATAGGGGTGGCAGATGGTGTTGGTGGGTGGGCAGATCTTGGTGTGAATTCTGGATATTACTCTCGTGAGCTCATGTCCAAATCAGTGGATGCTATTCAGGAGGAGCCCAAAGGTTCAATTGATCCAGCTAGGGTGCTGGAAAAAGCACACTCAAGTACAAAAGCTAAGGGTTCCTCTACGGCATGCATCATTGCACTTACTGATCAGGTTAACTTTTTTTTTTCCCTGCTTTTCTTCATTTTGCTATGTTATTATGTAATCCTGAAAGAGATCTCTGTTTTGTTTCATTCTTTTTGTCAACATATATTCATTCTTGTGTGTTTCTTGCACAGGGCCTTAATGCTATCAATTTAGGAGACAGTGGGTTTATGGTGGTCCGGGATGGGTGCACTGTATTCCGATCCCCAGTGCAGCAGCATGATTTCAATTTCACCTATCAACTGGAATGTGGTAGTAATGGTGATTTACCTAGTTCTGGTCAGGTATTTTTCTATTTTTGGACTTTATCCTTGGGAGAATTGGATTAAATTGGTTAATGAAGCATCTTTTATACACACACACTCTTAAATGGTGGTCTGTTTATCTGATTTATGAAAAAATGTTTGCTACTGCATATGCTACGTATTTATTTTTTATGGTTATTGTATATATAATTAATATAATAAATTTATTTAAAAGTTTATGGTAGTTTTTCTTTATATTCAATTTCTAATCTTGTAAAGTGTCCACCATTTCCTTCTGTATATCTGCTGTAAGACTTAAACGTTGTCTCAGAAGAGGGTTCTTTTATATATACAAATATATATTATTTATTTTAATGAAGTTTTTTAATGTTAGTAGTAATCTAATTTAGGCCACAGAGAACTTAGATGAAGAAAAGGTATCAGTGAAAAAAGGAATCATAGTCTGAAAACATCATACATAGTTGATTAAGGCATTACTCAGGAGTTGTACTGCACAACCAGAAAAAATTAATCAGAATTCAGCTAGATCTAATGGTGGTGATAAATAAGCAGGCATGCAAAAAGAAAAAAAAATCCACATTCTAACATTTCCATTTAATTTATTGTTGACAAGTCAAGCTTATGATGTTTGCCAATGTTGTTAAATAGCCATTATAGGGGTTCTATAAAGACTATAACCCCATTGCATAGTAGATTATTGGATAAACTCATTCAGTTTTATTGGAGGTTTGGTTTTATGCATCTATGTTTTTTCTACTAGTAGGATGCTTAGATGGTTTTCTTTGTTTATGTTAGGTTTTTACCATTCCCGTTGCACCTGGCGATGTTATAGTTGCTGGTACAGATGGACTGTTTGATAACTTGTACAATAATGAGATTACAGCAGTGGTGGTTCACGCCATGAGAGCGGGATTAAGTCCTCAAGTAACAGCCCAGAAGATAGCTGCATTGGCACGTCAACGGGCACTTGATAAAGACAGGCAAACTCCTTTCTCAACCGCTGCTCAAGATGCTGGTTTCCGTTACTACGGTGGCAAGCTTGATGATACCACAGTTGTAGTTTCATACATTGCCGGCTCAGCAGATGCATAATTCCCTTTTGTTGTGCCTTCTGTATATAATCACTTTTGTCTCTGTTGTTGTGAAGTGTTTTTAAGTTGTAACATTTATAGGTCACATGATAGTACTTTTTATTTTAATTTTTCTTCGTCCTTGTTATGCCTTGTTTGTTTGTCCAACTGAGTAGTCACTGCACTGAGAATAGTATGTTCAGTTAGAGTTAAGGGGAAGAAAGATATTTGTTGGAGGTGGAAGACCTAAATGCAGAGTCTATTGACTTTCTGTGGGGGTGGAGGTTAATTCTTGTTGTCAATGTTATGATCATAACAAATAATGGAGTGTTATCTCATTATTCCCTACCACGAATTAGGGTTACATTTTTGTTGATTTTGATGGTGTTGTCACTTGCTATTCGCCATTTTATTTTACACCTGCTTTTTCAAAACGTAATAACAAATGTGAGCTATGATTGGGATAAGTTCTCAATTTAATCGTCAGACTATAGTTTTTACCATGTTAAACGTGTTTAAAATATTATTAATGCATTAAAGGTAAAAGGTAAAGAAGTTATGAACATATAGCACGAACACTAATACATGAATATAGATACAAAAATGTTTTTCATAATTGGTTCAAAAGGATTTGTTAACGCAAGAGGAGGGGTTGATCCGTATCGTCTTTGACTTGGTTCTAATTTTTCTATTTATTAAGAAAATCGAGTCCGATTCTTCTCCTACTCTTATCGAATAGAACATGCTTAATCAAATCTTTTTCATGAAAACCTGTTTTATTTAGATCGGGAAAATCATATAGTTTCCTTACTTTTATAATCATAATAAAAATTTATATAATAAATTTAAATTTTTAAAAAATTAATATATTTTTTCTTTTAAAAAATAAAAAAAATTTAATAAATATTTCTGAATTGTACACCTATTGTGTTCAATTGATTATGAAACACTTTTATCTTTCTATTTTTTTTGGTAACTTTTACACTCATGTTAGGGATTACTAAAACCAGCAAATATCCAACAAACTGAACAGAAAAATAATTTTTTATCTGCATAAGTTGAACCCATGTTAAAGAGTTAGAATATGGTTGCTAAAAAAAGTGTCACTGCATACAAATATTGAGGTGAATGAATTGCATGTGTTTTCCATATAATATAATGAGAGTGTAACGAACATGGATCCAATTACATATTAACAAAAACAGGAACTTGAAAGCGTCGTAAGTCAGAGAAACAAATACTTAACACTTCTTCTCCACTCTCTGCCAGCTGCCACTGCTCCTTCAACCTTGTCACTTCAAATCTTAATACCTTTTCGTTCCGTTTAGGGTTTCGAATTGGATCTGACAGAGAGACGCAGCATGGTGGGTCGTAGAGACGCATTGCTCACCAGAGATAAAGGCCAATCATCAGTCGGATCTCGAATCGTCGCCGCCGTCGTCGTCGGCGTTCTCATCGGCTGCGTCGTCGCTTTCTTGGCTCCCAATGGCCTCCTAACCGCCTCTCCCACTCCTCTCATTCGCCACCCCAAGGTTTTCATCTTCCTCTTTCTCTTTTTTTTTATCTCTTCGTATTTTCACGAGTCAATGGCTGTTTTGTTCGCGGAATTTTGCATAGGCTGTTATGTTAGTTTTTTAATGGAAGGAAATTAACTACGATAATCAAATTAGTTCAAAATTCAAAATGATCTAGTATCACTAATTTTATAGTATCAACGTATATTTTGGATTAAAATCACAGTATGTTGTAGACAATTCTAGGAGAAAGAATTACTAATAGAGTCACCATGCAATTTGAACACATTTTCAAGGAAACTTTGGGCTGATTCAGCAGCAGAATAAGGGTGACTTATGGCCATAAAGTGGGTTGACTTGCTCAATCTATCCACTATCACCACATAAATCATATTCTTACCCTGAGAAGAAGGCAATCCTTCTATAAAATTCATTGTGATAGGCTGCCGAATCCTCTCTGGTATTGGTAAAGGTTGCAGAAGCCCTGGAGAAGCAGCTGTATCATATTTACACCTTTGGTAGATTTCACACCTCATATTTGACATCTCTTGTCATTGCTTCCCAATAAACGATAGCTTGCAACCTCTTCAAAGTAGCATCTCTTCCTGAATGACCCACCAGCGGCTGTAGAATGTATCCAGAGAAGATTATCCTTTTGCAGATTATCATTTTTGCCAACCACCAATCGACCCTTTCTTGGCAGAACATCTTGTTGCCAAGTATAATGCCTATGAGAACCTGCATTAACCTGTAGTTCCTGTATGATTTGCTGTAAGTGAATGTTCTGCTGCCATGACAGCTTAATTCTGTCCATTAAATCACTCTCAGGAGTGATTGTGCTGATAGCATTTCTATCTGCCATATCCTGCCTAGACAAGGCATCAGCAGCCAAATCTGCATTACCTTGTTTGAACTCAATAGAGAAGTCAAACTCCATTAACTTGACCAGCCATTTTTGTTAGAAAGCTGTGGTCAACCTATGATCAGTCTTGATAATAAAGTGTGAATTAAGCAATAATGCCTAAATTTTTGCACAGCAAAGACTACTGCTAATAGCTCTTTTTCATAGGTGGATAGTGACTGCTGTTGTAAGTTTAACACCCTACTAATAAAAGTAATTGGGTGATGTTCTTGCATTAGGACAGCCCCAATACCTGTACTTGAAGCATCCACTTCCACTACAAACTCTTGAAAAAATTGGTAAAGCCAAAACTGGTGCGCTAACCAAGCTGTCCTTCAATTTTTGGAAGGCAGCGTTAGCCTCTAATGACCAGCAGAAACTGTTTTCCTTCAGCTTACTTACTTAAAGGCCTAGCAATACTTCCATAGCCTTTCACAAAACGTCTGTAATATCCAGCTAGCCTAATAATTCCTCTCAATTGTTTATGTGGTAAAGTAATACAGTGACAGTCATTTGAAATCCTGGGACTTATTCTAAATTTTCTAAATACTTGCCACTTTTCAAGGACTAAAAAATGGTATTTTATTGTAATTATTGTAATAGTTAACAAACTTATCATGCATGACGATTTATAATTGGATATCAATGTAAAAAATTCTCTATATGTTAGTACGTACACCACGAGATAATTCATTGAGATTAATAAGTCGTCTCAACTATTAGTAGTATAATTTAATTCTTAACTTTGATAACTGTATCGTTTTGGCTCTTCACTTTGGTGTGCATTAACCAATTTAGTCCCTTTTTTATGCTACATCTACCAATTTGATTCCTAGTACTTGATTTTGTTGTGCTTCAGTTTCAGTGTCCCTAACACCAGGGACCAAATGAACGTGCAATTATCAAATTCAAGAACTAATTGATAGATTTTGTATCGTTGGGGACCAAATTCACTGGTTGTATCAATTTTAGGGACTAGATTGAACAATAGTTTTAAAAGTCTGGTTAAATTTGCTTATTCATGATATCTGGAATTAAATTAACCAGTCCTTGTAATTTTGGTGTATTACTCATTTATTCTCGTAATACAACTAAGTAAAGAAAACATTAATAACAAACTAAATGCAATTAATGTCTTAAAATATATAAAATAGAACGTTTACTATGCAGAAGGATGTATATGAAGAATACAAACGGGTATAGAACTATTAGTTATATTGATTGTTACTGTTGATTTTAGATGGTTTCATCTGCGTGCGAATCACCGGAACAAGTTAATTTGCTTAAAGTTGATATTCTATCAGCAAAAGAGAAAAATTCCGAGCTGAAGAAGCAGGTGAAGGATCTTATGGAGAAGCTGCGTTTGGCTGAGCAAGGAAAGGGCCATGCACAGGAACAGTTTCTTGTTCTTGGTGACAGTCACAAGGCTGGGCCCTTTGGAACTGTCAAGGCTCTCAGAACCAATCCACCTGTCATTCCTGATGAATCTGTGAACCCCAGATTGGCCAAAATCTTGGGGGAAGTTGCTATTTATGAAGAGATAATTGTTGCCCTTGCTAACACTAATGTCAAGGAGATGTTGCAGCTATGGTTCACCAACATCAAGAAGGTTGGCATACCTAATTATTTGGTTGTTGCCTTAGACGATAACATTGAAGAGTTCTGCAAATCCAACGATGTTCCTGTGTATAGAAGAGATCCTGATCAAGGTGTTGATGCAGTTGGTAAGAGTGGTGGTAACCATGCTGTTTCGGGGTTGAAATTTCGTATTTTGAGAGAATTTCTGCAACTGGGCTATAGTGTTCTTCTGTCGGATGTTGACATTGTGTACTTGCAGAACCCGTTTGATTATCTCTATAGGGATTCAGATGTGGAGTCTATGTCCGATGGTCACAATAATATGACAGCTTACGGGTATAATGATGTCTTTGATGAACCCTCAATGGGTTGGGCTCGGTATGCTCATACTATGAGAATATGGGTTTATAACTCTGGTTTCTTTTACATAAGGCCCACAATTCCTTCAATTGAGCTCCTAGATCGTGTTGCAAACCGGCTCTCCAATGACGCAAAAGCTTGGGATCAGGCAGTTTTTAACGAGGAGCTCTTTTTCCCTTCTCATCCTGGTTATGATGGACTTTATGCTGCAAAAAGGACGATGGATATGTACCTTTTTATGAACAGTAAGGTTCTCTTTAAGACTGTCAGAAAAGATGCTAAACTCAAGAAGCTGAAGCCTGTGATTATACATGTTAATTACCATCCTAATAAATTTGAGAGGATGAAGGCAATAGTTGAATTCTATGCCAATGGGAAACAGGATGCGCTGGACCATTTCCCAGATGGTTCTGATTGATAGAAACATTACAATTAACTTGTTTCTAATACAGAGAAGGATTTGTATGTTCCAATTGATGTGATACAGAGGCAACCATTGCAGTTCACCTCCCAGGATCATCTCTATCCCAATGTACTTTCTGTTGAGTTTTACAATTTGTCGCTTTTGAGAATTAAACAGGTTTTCTGTGTACCTTATGCTCTTCATTCTGTATATATTTCTTATCTCTAATGAGTTCAAATTCAACTCGTCTGCTATGAACATGTCCGTTTCGTTCTTGTTCTTGTTTAATGCAAATAAATTAACTGTTTGTATTACAGTGCTGTGGATATAAAATTGCATGAAATGGTTGTGGGGATCTTTAAACTCTGGTTTAGAATTGACCTGGAAAACACGTGCAACCAGTTGGAAAGGGAAATAAGTTGTTGTATAATATTTAGTGTATTTTGTCGATTCTTGAATTTTGTTAAGATTAAACATAATATTTAGGATTTAGTGTCTATGAGTTTGATGTGTTTTGTTAAGGTTAAATATATTTGTGTGTGTGTGTTTTCTTATTAAACAGACCTTTCATATGATGAAGTTATCAATTCAGTTTTTGTCATCATACAATGGTTAAGTCTTATGTATTTTTAATTTAATTATATATATATATATATATATATATATATATATATATATATATACACCACATTCTTAATTTGATTTTTTTATGGATAGCACACGTTTACTATAGTTATTATGTGAATAAAGAATAATTATATGTTTAATATAATTATGAATTGGTCTTTTCCTTTGCCACAGTTTTTGTGTCTCCGAATTTTGTCATTTTCAAAGTATATGTTCCTTCCAGTCAATGTTTTCCTCACTTCACATGGCGGGTTTCTTGTTTTTTTGGTGCCTGACGTTAATGGTGGATCACATGACTGCCCTGCAGAAGAAATGAGCTTTGAGAAAGGCTGAAAATGTGAATGAATGGTTCTTCAAGTTTAGATAAGTCAACTCAGCTAAGGGCACAGATAGTGCCCATCAACTTGTAAGAATAATACAACCTGTCATCTAAGCCCAAGTTTTTGGTTTCTTCTTTGGGTTACTGTCTTCTTTGGGATTGGGATCGTGCGATGACCAATTCCACAACCAATAAACTATTTGAGGGAGAACAGAGAGGATATTTCTTTATATTTCCTTCACTTTTACATTTTAGAAACTTTAGTTGCTTTTACCCCATAAAATTACTTTACAAAATTACTGAGCATTAGTCTTTTTCAAGCTTATATTTATTTACATCATGTTCAATTACTCCACACTATATGTCACGGGCTCAGACACATCTTAGAAACATGTACTGGACACTGACACTCATACAACACTTGTAGGACACGTATTGATGAAGTATCAAATTTAAAAAATATTTATTAAATTTCTGACTATTCTAACACGGTTGGAACATAATTTTCATAGTTATATAACATATAGATTTATCACTCCATATTCCATATTCTATATTATACATATTTATATTCGTGTAGTATAAGTGTTTATGAAATATAACTTCACGCATTACCATACCAACAAGTTTTTCACTTCTCTAATATTAATATATCAACAATTACTAAGATATATTAACAGAATATTTGGGAAAAAATGTGTTAGGAAATCTATATCTAATGTTTCAAATTAAAATAGCTTATGATAAGAAACAGAGACAGTGAAAAAGAAAAAAAAAGTTGAACACGTGAATCCGTAGAGTACGAGTGATCAGTGTCACTTTCCTTCATTTACCTTTTAGAATTTTGCTCTTCTTTTGGCACATTCATTCATATGTTTTTGTTCTCTCATTATTGTCTGTAAAACAAATTCCATTGTCCTTTCCTGTCTATCATATCATTCCTCTGCATCGTCTTTTGGGAGCTGTAAAACTCAAACTTATCAAATATAGGTCTCAGTTAAAATTTAGTTAAATTAAGAATACTAAAATTATAAGGAAAAAACTTATCATAAGACCCAACATTTTTTTAATAATAAAATTTAAATGAACAGAAAATTAAATCTGTAAATAAGAGTTAGATATTAATTTTTATTTTATTTAAAAAAAATAGTTTTAGGAAACTTTTTTTAAACATCTTTTTCTATAATAGAAAAAGGTATTTGATCTAACATTTTTTGTCATGTTGAAGTTTTGGAGAACTAGAAGACTACAGAATCGCTTGAAGCTAGGTTTTGATACTAATACTAACTCCTATTTAGTTTTATAAAAGTTTATATGATATGGTTGATTATTAAAAATGATTATCAAGTGATTGTTGTGTGCTTTTAAGGCAAACTAATTGTGATGTAATAGGTGTTTGGATGCATACATTATGGAATTTTAAAACTAAGTAAATTACATATTGAAATGGCTGGGTTGCAGTGATATAATATGTGAATAAGAATATTAGTTTTGAAGAGATATTTTATTATAGATGTGAGTAAAATTAAATTTGATGAGAGTGAGAGTTCATGTGTGAGATAACATATGATGAGTGATCGATAAAATTAAAAATGACTCTGATACCATATTACAAAGTGAACTTTAAACTTAACTCAATCTTATAAAACCGGTTCATAGAATGAGGTTTGTATTCACTTATATACAATTAATTATCCTCATCTGTGATCGATGTGAGATCTCCAACAAATATTATATATATTAAAAGGAACAAATAAGAGGAAAGAAAAAGATTTATGATTAATACATGGACTTCCACATAAGTTTAGTCTTCCATTCAATAATAATAATAGGTGAATAAAATGTTGAATATTTTTATAAATATATTTATTTGTAAGGACATCATTGATTTGAAAAATATTATTTTTAAAATTTTTGCAAGAACCTATGCAAAAATGTCTTTTCATTGTGACGAGAGACACGTTAGAGTCTGCACCTTGCATTTAATTTGATTGTCATCTAATTCGGTTTTAATGGAGATGTTCAGTTTTTGTCCTTTGACTTTGTTTGAATCACTCATCAAAGAATATGAATATGGTGGCAAACTCTCTTTTGGATAAATGAATGGAATCTTATCTTTGAAATCCAAATAGCAAATTCACTGTGTCAAGTGTCAATCAATAATGGAAACTCATCAATTATTCACAATTTTTCTTCACTCCTTTTTCTATCATTAGCTTCGAATAAAAACCACTTATTCACATGTTATTGGAAGTGTTTTTGCTTTTTCTTAAATATGTAAATTTTTTTCCAATTATTCGAAAATATATACAGAAAAATATTTTTAAACAGTAAATTTTAAGTCAAATTTAGTTATGAGATAAGGTGAAATTGGTATTTACTTATATATGAATTGTTTTTTTTATTTATGTAAAAACAGTTTTGAAAGTGAAGTTCGAGTTTATTTATATTATATATGATAAATTGATTTTATTATTTATTGATGTAAAATCTCTAATACATCACCTTCACAATGTGTAAGACTATATATTTATGAATGATTAAGTAATAAATAATATAATAGATCTAGCAAACTCTTGTTAAGAATAATTATAAGTTTAATGAACTCTAAATTTAATCTAAGAGACTTATATAGTATTTGGAACTGATTGTACAATTGTTAATGTGTTGATTGTCTCCTAACTCATTTTTTTTTGTCTCCTCATTATGTTATTAGTGTTCGGTCATAATATATCTGGAACTGAAAAAGGTACTCCGAATCTCAAGTAATCCTAGGATCTTAACAAGTAAAAGTCAAAATATAAATAATTCATGTTCTCGTATGCCAATATAGTCTCACATTGCTCAGGAATCGAGGTCAATGACAATTTATATACTCTCTCCTCCCTTCATCCTTCGAGGCGCTTTTTAAGGACAAAACTGTGACGGAGCACCAACCTCCAAAGCAGACAATACCTCTGATGCGGTGATTGACTCTAGCAATGTTGTCCAACGACTTGAGGTTAGAACAATGATGCCCACCGTGGGACCGAAGAGGCTCATTTACCCCTCAACTAGGAGGATCCACTGTCCTTGGCCTCGATTCTTGAGCAATGTGAAACTATATTGACATATCGGATCAATTCTTATTTTTTTTGGAACATGAAAAAGTCTCTTTGGAAGTTGAATAAGAAGTATTGGTGTGAGTGAAGAGTGTTTGATGGGTTTGCATGCATGAAGTGAGAGAGTGTGTGTGTTGTGTTGTCGTTGGTTGCAGCAGCAGCTGGTCCTACCACTCTTCATCTTTAGCTTTTACTTCTCACCAATTTTATTTCCCCACATTCTTGTGCCACTCTTTTATCATTTTCTTTCTATTTTTTCTCAACACTCTCCATACATATGGAAACACAAAACACTCATTTCAAAAATAAAACATTTTTTTCCCTCCAATGACTTCTATCACTAACTCAACTCAATCCAAATAAATGGGATCTTTTTAAATATGTTAAAAACACTTTTAGGAGTTTATTTCACTAAAAAAATTGTATTTTTAAATACAACTCCATGTTTTTTTTTTTTAAAAAAAATATTTGTATTTTCACCAACTTGTGATAAAAGAAAAGAATATAAAGTTCTTTTTGATCGATTATATGCATTGAAAACTTTGTTTCACATTAGTTTTTTTCTTACTTCCACTTTATAACTCATTCTAATAATAAAATATTATATTTTTTAATAAAAATTAATATAAGTAAAATTTAAAAAAAATAATAATATATTAGATTATTTTTTAATAAAAATTAATATAAACAAAATTTTAAAATAAAAATAATATATTTGATTTTCAAGTGAAGGTGGATGTGACCTAAGAGTATTAACCTATCATTATTCTTATATGTAATGAAAAAATGTACTATAATAAAATAATCTTGGAGACATATATTAATTGTTAACGAGAAAATATCGACTAAAGTTAATAATATTTTTGTAATATTTAGATGGATGTAAATTTTATATTTAAACGGATAATTATTGTCTGATTGTACCTGAACTATTGTATTAATAAGCGATTATTGATCTGAATGTAACTAATTATAATTAAGAAGTACCTATAATTATAAATAATAATATTTTTATAATATATAAATAAATGTAAACCTGAGTTTTGTGTAATTTAATTAAAGAAAGTTTAGTATAATGAAGTAAAGTGGTCCATTTGCATGATGAATAGTAAATTATGGTTATATGATGAAGTTTTGTTGTTGAATATTTAGTGATATTTTGAGTTGGGTGTGATTAATGCAAGCCACGAAGTGTTGAGGTGTTGGATGCATACACATAAAGCAATATTAATGTTATCAATAATGAAACTTTTAATCACCACCACACTTCCATTCATTGGACCTTTCAATCTCCATTTTTTTCAGCCTTTTCAAACACGAGAATCAAACTCAACTACTCAAAAGAAAACTTCAGAGAAAAAAAAAAGAAAGAAAACTGTGATGATGCCCGTGGAATACTTATCTAATGTATGCAAAAAATTTTATTTATATTAAAAATAGATATTATTTAATTTAATTATGTATCTTAAAAATAATCATCTTACTTAAAATATCTTAAAACTAATCATCTTAATTAAAACATCTGCTGTTACCTTAATTATATATATTATTAAAAATAAACTTTAAGTGTAACTCAATTTTATAAAATCAATTCATAAGGTCAGGTTTGCATTCATTTATATTCACACCTTCTCACGAGACTGTCAACTTGTGTGTGAGACTATATATTATGAGTGATTCAATAACAATCCGATAAGCCTAACAAACACTGGTCAGAATAGACTTTAAATAACTCTGATACTATATTAAGAAGTAAACTTTAAACCTAATTTGACCTAATCAAACTGTCCATAAGGTAAGGTTTGCATCTATCTCAATAGATGTTCTTATTTATTTATTTATATATATATATTATTGTTAAACTAGTTATAGTTAAAAATAAAGACAGAGAAAATATCAGAAAATTAAAACTAATACAAAAACCAAAAACAAAAGAAAACATATATTACAGAAATTAAAGACATATTCAGTACTTAAATGTAAAATTACAAATATGTATTAACATAACATCGTGAGTTATAATAGTTTTACTTTGCTCAAATAAGAGTATATAAATGTATAAAATGAGGTTTATAAAAGATACAGCTATTGTCCAAAAAAAAAGGCAAAAATTGAAGTTAGACTATTTTTTGGCATTTTTATGCAAAAAAAAAAATGAAAACCTAAACAAGAAATTAAAGACGTCAATTAAATATGGACCAACCATTTTATTATGATTACAACTTGAGAATAATTTTTGTAAAACAATAGTAATACATGCAAATTTCATTTCTCAAGGATTCACATTCTGTGGAAAACAAATAACAATAATATAAGAGTGTATCAATGTTTAACAACACATGAAATAAAGTAGTGAAGAAAATGGTAAATAGTTTCAAATAAAAACACTATTTGTTATATTATTATTGAGTAAATCATCAATTTGTCCACGTTATAATGAGTATTTATTTAATCTCGAAATTATAAAACTTGGTATCAAATTGGTCTTTAAATTTTATTTCTTAATAATAAAATAATTTCGAAAAATTTAACGAAAGACATAATTTTTACAGTTTATATATGTGATTCTTCAAAATTATATTTACACTGGAAATTTACTTTATTTCTTCCTAAAATATTTTTTTTATTTAACTGCTATTTTATACATATATAATAATAATAATTATTATTATTATTATTAGACACTGATTGGCAAATCCAACGTGGCACTACTGGCATGCGTCAGTACACAGAAGAAGAAAAAAAAAATTTATTTTACAATAAAAAAAATGCTGGCGTTTTGCAAAAGTGTTGAACAGAGAAAAGTGATTTATAATTCTTAATGTTATTTATTTTTATTGTTATTCTAAAAGAAATATTTTTTAATTCTTTATAAACTGTTTTCTACTTGAGAAACAAAATTTAAATGAAAGGAGTTAAACGTTACATAAATAAAATAACTTTAATGCAATATTTATTGAAGAAACAGTTACTAAATCAGAAAGATATAATATTGAAGATGCTACAAATATAAATCATATTTAAAAAAAATGTGTGTTTCTAATGTTAAAGAATTTAAGATGAGAATATAATTTCTCAACCTAATTCGGGAAAATATTTTCTTAACAATAAAACATTTATAAATATATTTATATTGGAGATGAGTGAGCTTGGAAAAATTATTGTTTGTATATTTTTCATTATTTTGGCGTATAATAAATATCGAGTAAGAAAAAGATAAACACAAAATATTATTCAAACTTATGTACAAATAAAATTTCTTTAAATAAAAAATATAATATGCAATAAAATCATTTATTTGAATAATTAGCATAATTATATCACTACAAAAAATTATTAACTACATTTAAAGATAAAAAATAATTAATCACTATAGATACTAATTTAGAGACTAAACATTATTTATATTTAAAATAATTTTTATTATTAATAAAAAATTATAAAATAATTTATAAATTTGTATCTAAATTAATTGTCTAAATTTTAATTATTAATATTTTAATTTTAAATTAATTTTTAAAAAATTAATAAAAATTAATTTAGAATATATAATACCAAATCATTTAGATATTAATTTATAATTTTTTATTAATAATAAAGACTATTTTGAGTATTAATATTTTTTTAATTTATAAAATAGTTTCTAATTTAATTAAAAAATAATTAATTATTTTAATTTATATAATTAATATATATTTAATGATTTTATTGTAATGTATACTAAGTGTAATAATTAAATTAAAATAGTTTATTAACGTAAAGAGTGAAATTACCTTAATTTTAACTAATAACAACGACACTTATCTGCTTTAAATTTCTTTTGACAATGATTTGGAGTTGCTAACGTTATAATCATATTTGGTTCAGAACTCACTCACTCTTTTGTAACTTTCAATCTCATTTTCACTTCATCGTTTTCTGAATCTCTCTCTTTCTCTCTTTCTCTCTAATGGCGGCACTCTTTCAATCAGCGCCTGTAAGTTGTTTTTTTTTTTTTTCATTCTTGCTTTTGAGGCCACTATTCTTGCTTCTGCTGCATTAACAAAATTTGGGATCATTTTTTTTTTCCTTTACCTCCCCAACCATAGTTCAAATCCCTTTTCTTGAGGATGCCATTGTTGTATTGTACTATTGCTTGTGCTAGATCTGAAGCTGTGAGGCTCCTTCCTATGCTTAAATTGCAAGTTGGAAATGGTTTGTGCTCTGCTCGATTTGGTTGCTTTCAAGAGTTTTCAGGAATTGAAACACTTGCAAGTTTTTGTTTTTGTTTTTCAGTTTTCAATCTGTATTTGCTGTTGTGATTTGGTACTCATTCTGCTAAGTTCCTCATATCTAACTCTGCATCATATGTTCGCGGCCAAGAGGATACCTGCACTGAAAATTAGGCATCTTTTTGTCTTTTTCCTTCCGGGAAGTGTTTGCAAGATCTTCTAAAACATGGGAGGGGGAAAAGCGATTCGGACTGAAAGTACCCTTGTCTTTTCAAGTTATCATGTCTTAGATAAGTTTGTTTGATTTTTCCTTTTGCTATAATTTGACAACATGGTTTGAATTGTAGTTTGACTTGCAGCCCTTTTCTAGTTTACTAATAAGAGAAAGAGAGAGAGAGAGTGAGAGGTTGTCTTCATTGACCACTGAGACTGATAGGTGAAGTTAAATTGTATGCTAGATTTAGTTTGATTACCTGCACAATCTTATAAGAAGGAATTTTCTGCTCATTAATTTCCTGTACAATCTTATGCAAGTTGAATTTTCATGTACAGGTAGAAGCTACTAGCTGTAAAACTTTAGCATCTTTTATGTTTTTTATGTTATTTTCTTTCCTTCCTAATGTAATGTATCACCAAACACACTGTAAATGTTTGCTGGATTCAGGTACTATGCTGTTGTTCCCTATAGTGAAAGATGAAACTGAAGTCTAAGAAAGGATGGAAGTCCATTGTGCCTCTTCATTTGAAAGGAAAATCATCAACCCGTTTTTCTTTATTTCGCAAAGTCAATTCAGCTGGCTATGGACCTGGCAGAACACCAGTTTATCTGAATGTGTATGACTTGACACCCATGAATGGTTATGTGTATTGGGCTGGCCTTGGTATCTATCACTCTGGTGTAGAAGGTACAGTTTAAAGCTTTGATGCTGAATTTTGATTCTCTTCTCTTAATCCCAGCACATTATGACTTTAGTAATCTTCTGGCTTTTTTCTCAAATGTATTTTCTAGATCTCGTGCTTGAGGGATATAAGACACCTCCATTTAAGTATGGATTGCATTTCCAGCATAACAAGAGAGTCGGATAAGGGATGAGACCTAAGTTTTAATCCTTGTGTTATGATACACCATTTCAACCTTCTCAAGTTTTGCTAGGTCTAAATAACTTAATGACTGGATATTTTTTTTGGAGTGTACGATAATGATGATTTAGTGAGTCTAATGCTTATAATTAGTGATAAATTCTTGGAGAGGAATGTTACCAAAACAATAACACTTTTTTTAGTGAGATGAATTTTATTAAGACTTGGAGAATAACATGGATCTTACTCCCTATTCAATGAACCTTACTCTTAATCTCAGTTGTTAAAGATTTTACATTGACTGGAGATAAGGCCAATTTATAGTATATAAGTAGGTGCAAATCTCTCTTTATAAGTCAGTTTTGTAAGATTTTGTTAAATTTAAAGTCCACTTCTTAAGATAGTATTAAAGCCTATTATAACAATGTTTGATGGACCTATCATGTAATCTGTTATTGGACCATCCATAAATATCTAGTCTCACGAGATGTACATGCCTCGACATGAGAAAAGTGTGTTAGAGATATATAAGAAGGTGCAAACCTCACTTTTTAGGCTAAAATATGCTTACACTTTGTTGTCTCTATTTACCTAAGAACTTATAACTTTATTCAACAAATAATGTAAGATTAATGTAGAACTTCCTATATATATAAATAACATGTGCATTAGGAAATATATGGTTCTTAACCACCCTTCTCCAATCTAACAGTGTCAGCACGCATATTAACTTATTATTTTGCATCTTGCCTCATTTAAATTCTTTATACTGATAACTTGAGGTGACGAAACTGTGAGTGAGCAAGCTGGAAAATGCTCTGAAAACCCAAAGTTGTAACTTCCATACAGAATAATATGTATTCTTATAATTGTCTGACTTCTATATGTCCCTGTTTTCAAGTGCCCTAATTTTTTTGTGCAATCTGAACTCATCTGAAAACCAGAAGGAGGTAATTATTTTTCTTCCATCATATGCAACTGAATACAAGATATAAATTAGGGACTTCCATTTGTATTTAAGGGTGGTTCCCTAATTCTTCAGAAAGTTGCTGCTTGGGCACCTCTTAGCTACTCTTTAAACGTAGCTATAAACACTTATATTATCTGATCAGTTTTACCTGCACTTTACAGTTCATGGTGTAGAATATGCATTTGGAGCTCATGACTACCCAACAAGTGGTGTTTTTGAGGTTGAACCTCGACAGTGCCCTGGCTTCAATTTCAGGAAGTCAATACTCATAGGAACCACAACTCTGGATTCTACTCAGGTTAGGGAATTCATGGAACGCCAGTCAGCAAGCTACAACGGTGACACGTATCACTTAATTGTTAAGAATTGCAACCACTTCTGCAAAGACATATGTTACAAGTTGACGGGGAAATCCATTCCAACATGGGTAAATCGATTGGCCAGGCTAGGTATTTTCTGATCTACTTATTTTATTCAGATGGTAGTAGACTTTTGCTGTGTCTGGATGGAGGGAATGGAGAAAAGGAGATAGAATATAAGGTTTTCTTGCAGCTTCTGTTTTATATGGGAGTTTTTTTTTTATAAATGAGTAGAAGTGGAATTTTTATGACCATTCCTACAAAATCTATTGTTTGAGAGATTTTTAAGTTTTTTTATTTTTTATTTATAAATGTTTTTATGTTAAGTATTATTATGCAACTTGACATCTTAGTTAAACTGAAATCTTAAAGTAACAATAATCATTTGTCATCACATAAAAAAAAATACAAAAAAAATATGGAAAGAATATACCAAAATCCTTTGATTAACTTTTTATTTCCTTGTGAACTGATGGACAAATGTTATTATCTAGTTAGTGATTGGTTTTGACCCTTATAGTATATAATTAATGGCGTAGTTGTATTGAATAGGAAAAGGTTGTTTCAATGGCATAGTTAAACCTTTTAGAAGTTGATCTTTGGAGTTTATCCTCAAGAGTCTATTTGGATAAATTTATTTCAATTTTTAACGTATTTCAGACTTATTATATTCATTTCTTCTTATTTTCGTTTCTTATAAATGTTTACAACTCTAGCGTTTATAACCAAGTCCTAAAACAAGTAGTTGAGTGATTGAGAGTTTCCACTGACATTGGTGTCCTTACCCAACCAAAGTGCTATTCTGTGATCCTGTCATATGTGCCTAAGACTTAAAAACATTGGGTTGTTGATTCCTTGTGACAGGTTCAATCTGCAACTGTATTCTTCCTGAAGCACTAAGGATTTCTGGTGTGGGGCATGATCCTAATTATGAGCCTCAAGACAGTGAAAAGAGAAGGCTACGAAGTGGTTTCAATAGCTTGTCCTCAATCTCAACGCGTCAAAAGCACCTCTCCACTTCTTCACTGTTTCTACAATCACCCTTAAGAGGGTGTTTGTCATCGTCATGGCCCTCGTGGGAATTGAGAAAATCCATTAACCGATCCTTGAAAGAAAGATAACTCAACTTTGAGAATGTAGGAAATCGATGACTGTACGAATCTTGTTTATTATGCTAGTCTTTTGTAAGTAGTGTTTCTGTTTCGTCACTCATAACTCCTGTTTTTTATTAATTGTGGTGCTACCTCTGCCATTCATATCTTCATTCTGTCAATTTGAAACTAAGATTGATCCTTTCCAAGCGGTAGCTTCACACAAGTTCCAATCCAATTCACTGCCCAAGGTCATTTCAAAAACACGTGAAGTGTATATAATTTGAGTTCAATAGTTTTTTAATGGTAATGAACACAACATAAAAAAACTTCAAAACTCAAGAAATTATCGTTATTTTAAAGATAATTACTGTAAATGAACGAACTAATAATATACAGTGTTTGTGATTGAATTTATAGTAAAAAAATTACATTTTTACACACTAGTTTCTCATAATTTAACAAATTTTAGTATACCCAGTGCGTCAGGCATTTTTTCCAAACGTGATACATAATATATTGATGGAATAAATGGGAACATTTGAACCAGGAAATTAAACATAAAAGCTAGTTTAAATTCTAAAATTTATAAATGAACACTTTAAATATTTTACATATCTACGATCTTCCCTGCACCCCTAATTCCTCTACCATAAGCTTTGTTAAGATTGAAATCATTACTAGGTTACAAATTAGTAACCTAAACCTCCCCAACCAAAAATTGAAATAATGAGAATCATCGATGATATGGTAAATCACCTCATATCGGAGAGCAACTCCCAGAACCTAGGCAAACTGATCGACCATATTCACCACATATGAATCTAGCCCAGTACCGGATTTTTCCTAAACTATCTTTTTCTTTCTTAACACAATACAACCATACCAGCGAATACACTGACCATGAAGTCAAGTTAGCATTGGGAAAACAAACCTGCAGGAACATAAAACAAATGGTTAAGATCAAAGTTACATGGCCTTTCTGAAACAGTATCTCGCTCACTTGTTAGAAAATTTAATACAATCAATCTAGTGACTTTTCTCTGTAAGTGTGGAACTTCACAAAATAAATTCACTAGTAGAAGATTTACAGAAGAAGTTACAAGGCTTATTTTAAGATACTTTAATCCTTCGTGCCTCAATAAAAGTGATATAACAGGGGGATTTTCTCTCAAACAAAATAAATTTGACTGCCAAATTTTCCTTTTTTGCAATCTGTTCTACCCTTTATATACCCACTGTATTTCACATGAATAGGAAATTGATTGCCTCACTCACACTAATATGCTCTTTACTCTTTCTGATATCCATTTTGGAATTCATCATTTGTGTTAATTTTCTTAGGAGTTAATGTTTGAAAGAGAGAAGTCATAAAATTATTAAAAACTACAGACTCGTAAAAGTAGTAACATTCTACCCCATTACCAAATCAAACGCTATTAATCACAATCATAGCTTGAATACATTAAACATTAACTCTTGAATTGGAGCTTCAGCAGCCGTTCACAAGCAATTAATTAATAATCGTTGCTGACCACTCGTTATTTACAATCAAGTTACACAAGAACATATCAGCATTGAAAATATAAATACCCCACTTAAACTCATGCAGATACTCTATGTTTTTGTTTGAATGAAGAAAGAAAACACGAATAATATTATTTTTCTCCAGTCTAGTTAAAAATTATGAGAAAAAAAGCATTAATAGAAACAAAAAATAAAAAATAAAATCCTTTATTTTTTCATAGATTAAATTTTGTTTCCCCTCATTTTTCCCAACTCTAGCAAACATAGGGTAAATGTCAATGAGACTACTGACCTACTGGAACTAAATAACATTTGAGATGCGGCCATGAAATTATCAATTGGTGATGCAAAACACTATGCAGGCTACTATTTACCGTTGAGGGCTGCGTGATATATTCGTTTTTCAGCTAGCCCAATATCTGAAAGTATTAAATTTCCCTGCAAACAAAGCATAAAAAAAATCAATCTCGTATCCACTACTATCTCCCGATTAAACAGTACAGCATCCATTATACTCGGCCTTCTATATATAAGTAACCACTGCATAGTGAATGCATAAACATGGTGTCAAGTAAATTTGCAGGAAAGGATTTGGAAAAAAACACGTAGAGAGGAGATTTTGATTTTAACCAACTGGTGAAGTAAAAATTAACAGGAACATAAATAGATATTATACCTAACAGCTATAATTTAATCTGTACCAAAAAGTTCATGCCCGTACTCAAGTAACTACTATCATTCAATCTTGTATAAAATTTTCAAAACAAGATGTACCAAAATATTCCTACTTCACAACATTATTCCACTCCAATTATTCAAAATGTCAGTTAATAAAATTGATGAGAACATTCATTCGATGTGTTCCTTTTGGTCTACTACCAACCCAGTTTACACGCACTGCTTTTATTCAGTCATTTTCAATAATTAAATCGCCCCCAACAGTGTACAAAGAGGTCACACACAAACAAATGTCAAACAAAAAAATATGGATCACTCAATCATGTACAAACTATGGTTTTCTAAAAATTGGAACACAAGATCATGATAAAAGCTTAAAATTTTGATGAAGTAACCAACATCATTTTCTAAAGAATTATTGAGCCGCATTAGCATGAAATATTACATTGGTGTCAGTCTAATAATTTAAATATGCACACACTAATAGATTACTCAAGTCCATCTGAAGGGTGGTGATTGAAAGAGTTGTATGAGCCACAGAGGTGAGGTAGAAGGCACTATAATTGGTAGGTTTTGTTTCAATTGCCACTACTCACAAATAGATTACTCACGGCAGCAAGGAAAAGAGGATGAGGAAGCTGTGAATTTTGTTAGAGAAAATGATTACGAGCAGAGAGAGGGCTAGGGGGAATCGAGCAGTCAACAGAAAGGAATTGGGTCCTTTGGGCATGCAGGACATAAGAAGACCCGTCAAAGAGCATGCCGTGTCTACCACATCCATCTTTTCTTTTCATTTATGTTATCATGTTGCTTCTGTTTTGGGAAGTACAAAAAGGTCTTCCACTGCTGGAAGGAGTTAATCTCAAAGAAATTCAAATTTTTATCTTTCTCAAACACACACGGATTCTCAGTTACATAAACATTGATTCCATCTATAGAATAGAATAAAATCCTGTTAGGATGTAGTTCTTCATATAATATATTTTAATTATTTAAGGGGGAGTTACACACCTCGCTTGCCATCAACCTTCTAACATTATTAGCGTATAGTTTTGGATCATCCTGCTCCTGCTGCGAGGGATAGTAAGTAGGTAACTGTGTCACCTCCATATAATTTACAAACTGACAGAGAATTAAAATCACATGACGTACCTGCCAACAACATATGTATTATTAAACTTTTAAGAATGTAGCTTAGGGATAAGGCAATCATTCAAAATTAAATAACCAGCTAGATTCTATGAAAGACATTATTAGCTCAGCATTAGGAAAATGAAGACGACGTTTATTTTAAAACAAAAGTTTATTTTAAAACAAAAATTGATTGCAGGCAAGACCATTTTGTTTCTCGTAGATGGTTAGCACCACTCCTTGAAGTTTAAAGCACAAGTGCTGATCTCTATTGGTCCTGAATGAACTAATTATATTTTACATAAGTAGAAAACAATTTAGTAAAAACAGGAAAGTCTAATACTATTGAAATGCTTACGCCAGATATGGATTCCCAGGCAGGGCTAAGTCTCTGGTAATGATAACTTAAAATTACAGGAAGTACTGGTGCTTTAGCTAAAAAACCGCCAGTCTTGAACGGAAGGAGAAAGTCCCCATTTGTGGTTGTACCTTCTGCAGAATATCCAATACAATTAATGAAATGATTATAAGTACATGCATAGATATGTATGAACAATTAAGATTGTCCCTGATCGATTGTGATAGTTATTGATAAATACAAACTTATGATATACAAGGAATTATACAGAGTGAAAACTTTAAATTGACCAGAATATGACATGCGAAACTGACAAAATACTAAAGTTAATAAAAGTATAAAACTAAAGAAATGTAAGGTATAGACTATAAAGAGCTATAGTTTAAGACAAAAAAGGAGATATAGTTAAAAAGTATAATTAACAGTTGATCCTTAGGTTCAACAAAGAAAGAGGTTAAACTTCCACCTACATTTACAGGGTTAGAACATTGATGCCACATTCAATTGATTATATATGTGTGTGACTGAAGAAACTATTGTCAATAAAAAGTAATATATAAGACGCATATTTCACAAGTTCAAGCAAAAGTGACATTTATTACAGTAACAAAATCAACAGAAGATCATTTTTAACCCTCCACCCTCCTGCCCAAAAAAGAAAACATACAACTAAGATGATAACCTGGAAATAACATCATTGTTGGAGCAGATGCATTTTGGTGAGCTTCCCGAATTCTCTCAGTGACAACAGCTACAGCAAGAAAGGTCAAAGTTTAATTTTACCAAACATTTAACAGACATAAATATTTCAAGTTGAAACACTAGAATTTATATTTAAACAAACCATTAAGAATCTAAGATCCTCGTTTGACTTGCCAATCACACATGCTAAACAGCTAAAGTATATCCAGAAGCCTAGAGAGAAATTCAAAAGCTACAGCAAGCAACCAATTAAAATTAAGTATAAGAAAAAATACTTAATTTTGATATACTGTTACCATAAAGAAATTATGATGTCAGTAAACCATATATGACACTACCTAAAAATACTGAAGAAATTTTTCTGTATATATAAATGAAACCTTACACGTTAATATGATTTAGAACTTTATTGTGTATAATCAGCATGAAGTGTTTTACTTGATCCAATCAAGTCATAAATAGTTATATAGCACAAAAGAAACACCTTTACAACATCCGAATTTTTAAATAGCACACACAATAATAATTCTTTCACTTTCCTGAAACACCAAATAGTTAAATAATTTAATTTCAACATTTAAAAAAATAACTATTTGTTTTCACATATTTCAATTTAAAATAATTTAATGAAGACTTGAGACAAACAGGAAAATTAGGTAACAAGCTTCTAGCTTCTCCAGTTTTCTATGGAAGGGATGTTCATACGAATTTTAAATAGTTCCCACTTTTCATCCTCACCAATTTCAATAACTAGCTACTTTCCATATGAATATCAGCTTATCTACCCATACTTTTTCAAAACCAACTGTTAACAGGTTCATCCTATTGGCCTGAGATAGATTTCTAAGACATGATATATTCAAGATAATCCAGTTGGAAGTTCTTTAATCAAAATCCATCAATCTCTGACCAAGTATAGACTCAAAAGTACAAAATTCAAGATCAAATGCCTCAGAAAATACGAACGAACCAAAATTGTGGTAAAATTGTTTTCTTCAATAATTTAAAAATTCAAAATCAAATGATCCAAGGCAATTTATGAAGTGAAGAATCAAACAAAAGGGAAAGAGGGACACGGATAGGGTTTACTTTATTAAAATTGCACACACTTTAATAATTATTACAAAGTACACACACCTGAAACACCCTTAAAGTCTGGTGACTTTGATTCCCGTTGAACCAGGACGCAACCAAGGCACTTACTGTTACAACTCGCAAAACATAACATCATATGTAAGCACAGGATTCTGAAAAGCCTACTTAAAAAAGCGGGATAATAAACATTTAAGCAGATAAAATATAACATTCTTGTTGATCAACTTTAAGTTTATCATAAATGAAATTTCTATCTGTCACTGAGAAAAAAATAAAGAGGGGAGCACCCCAGGATCTAAAGATGAAGAAATTGATAAATGACACGGACCTGAGGAGACCAATAAGAGGAAGTTTAGCCACTGATCTCTTCATCGATGAGATCCAAGATTGAAATAAAAAAATTTAAAATTTAGAAAAGAAACGTCAGTTGCAAAACTATAGGCCAATAATGAAACATGTGCTTAAGATAACTGGAAGGGAGGAAGGACGTGCCACATCACAAACCTTAGCAACAAAACTCGGGAACGAGGCAGACATGTGATACAAAATATCCAAATATGACACATGATTAGATATTATAACACCAGGTCTTGAGTCTTCAGACTGAGTGTCTTCAGACTGAGCATCGTTCTCCTTCGTACATCGAAAAAGACAGCAAATAAAGTAAGTAGAAAGAATTGGCGGAATAAAAGAAATTATATGGTAGGAAACCAAATTATCAATCTAATCACTGCTCAAACACATTCCCTTCCTACACCCTTGAGAAGGACCCAAACGGAGGTACAGTTTCTCGTTAGTTACATTGGAAGCAAAAAGGTAGAGAAAATCAGATAAATCACAACTTTCAATCCAGGCATTTCTGTGTTCGAATGAGCGTTTGCAAAATTACTACTAACTGATTTTGGTTAAAATTGGTTTCGAAGTGAAGAATTTAAATTAGTGTCCTGGATGAAAGAAATTTAACAGTAAATTTCAGTATAAAGTTTTCTATTCTACACCAGAAACTACCGATGTCAACAGTTATCTAAAGTCAAGCGGAAACATAATCGTAGAAAATTAACATGAATCCAACATGCACTTCGTTCCTGTTTGAAACAATTATGAGCATGTGCATTGAAACAAGAAACCACATCAAAATGCATAAAAAAAAACGTGGAAGTTACTCCTTTTTGCTTCAATCTGAACAAAGTTCAAAATAACTGACGTTTCTTTCAACCACACAAAAAATACTTGTTTCTTAAGCACACCCTTATTGTGAATTGGAAAAATTGTTTCTCGGATTGACAAGTTTCAAACTGCAATCCAAACACACCCTTATACATGCATCATGCGGGATAGATAACCATCCAAACACGCTATTGATAAAGTATATCCACCTTTTTAATCGATAGTAACAGGATATAAGAAAAACGAGTAACATCACAGATGCAGTTATCATCAATCTATATCTGGAAAGAGATTATCAAAAGCAGAATAGTTTTGGCGGGATTAAGTAAGCACCTGCTCGCTGGGGGTGGCAGGGTTTTCAACGTAAGTCTGTGGAATCCGATACGTTTGTGTTATCCAATAAAACCCTAACACGAAGAGCATGAGCCTGGAGAGGGCTCTTCCACACTGCACAATGACGATTCTCCTCCACCCTACAATGTGCGCGTAATCCTCCTGGTGCTCCTCCTCGCGATTCGGGACAGAGCACATCGTGCAAACCCTACAAATCAAGTAATAGAGCAACAGGATGGTGGTTACCGCCACCACCCTGACCGGAACCAGCGTCACAAGCGCCAAGCCGAGTAGCACCTTCTCCCGCGTCGGTAACTCACCGCGTCCCATGGAACCGTACACATCGCTCCGAACGAACGCAGCGTATTTCTTGTCGAGTTCGCCGGAGGAGGCGGCGGCGTCGGGGGGCTTGAGCAGAGGACGCTCGTCCTTGTTCGGGTCGGGTTGTTTGGGCGGTTTGGGATTGAGGCCTTGGAGTTCGGACTCCATTGATGAGAGTTGGAGCGTTAATCATGTGAGCGGTTTTCCATCTGATTTTTGGATGTTTGGGGAGAAAGGAAATGGAAATTGTTTTCTTCTTCTGCAGAAACCGGAGAAGATGAAGAATTCGATTTTCCTCTGAAGAAGAAAATAAATCAGTTTTTCTTTTTCTCTTCAACGTTCGAAAAGGAAAAACAAAAGAGAAGGAGAAAAGAGAGAGAATTGTAAGCCGATAATTTAAATAATAATAACATTATTATTAACTAACAGTTTTATAATCGCTAAAATCAAAATAACAGTTTTCAAATAAAAAAAAATTGTAAAAATAACAATAAAATTGTGAAAAAATTGTAAAACAAAAACATGTATCTCAATATATACTATTATTATTTCACTTTTTATTTCCATTTAAAAATTTAATGTAGATTAATTTTTTCGAAAAATTATTTGTTTCAGAGTAAAAGCATGCTGGAGTTCTTTAAATCAAAATGTAGATTTAAGAATTATATAAAAAACAAAATACATGATCGAAAGAAAAAAATATTACTCATATTTACTTGATAAATATTAATTAATTATTTGAAATGACAATAATATTTCGTATCTTGTAAGACCTGGTGAATTGTTTTACTAATAAATTGTTTTATCAAGAAATAAAATTGTAGTTGTATATATATTAAATTAAAATATTTATTATTTTAAATAAATGTCAAATAATTATAAAAAAAAAGTTACAAATGGGACATGGGGTTGGTGTGGATATTTGTATACGTCCTTCTTCTCATGCACAATTTAAAAATTGAGATTACCTATACCATATTCGTATATAGTCAATGTAGAAATTACATTTTTCATCATCCGTATTCGTATATATGAAATTACATTTTTCATCAGTTTGGACAATACGGAATAGTTCATTTCTCATCTCTAACTTAAAAGATTAAATGAATTTTTAAACTATTTTTAATTTTCAAATATAAGGTTTAAGGATTAAAATCATATTTTACTAAATTTTGGGAGATTACAATGCATAGTAGTTAGTATCTTACGATTCACGATACGTATCGTACGAAACGATATGGTTTCACCCTCCCACGATACGAATCGTGTGAAGAATCTTTTTCATCCCTGAATCTTAGCTGTATCGTACGATTCACACAAAGAATCATTGAATCACAAAACGAAACGATTTTGTATTGTGTGAATCAGTGTGGATTTTAAAAAATAAGTAAATAAAAAAATATAGACATAATTTGTTTAATAACATGTATGCACCACATTATTTTTTTAGAGGTTGTTTTGGTGAAATTGTGTGGTATATATTATATACATATAATTTAATTTATCTTGCATGTATACATATCTTATATATTTAGGTATATATTAAATTTTTTAATGTTTATGAATCTTACGATTCACGATAATTTAGGATTCATAATATCAGCTCTCTGATACACTACTTGTATCTCGATTCTACTACCATGTTACAATGTATATTTAATCCAGGTATCCAAAAAAAATTAATCTGAAATTAAGTCTAAACTTATAAGTGTACCCAAATTAGAATTGTAAACTCATAATTAATTCCTCAACATGATACCAGCTATTAAAAACATAATACCATCCATTAAAAGAATGATACCTTAATATGATTAGGAAGAATAAAGCTTGATACTAATTGTGAAATTAACACCTTGAGAAATACATGGTTGGTCATTAACTAACAATAACCATTTTCACAATTTCCTAAAGACAATTTGCATGCCATACTGAGGAGTCATAGTCATCAACAACATTGGGCCATGAGCATATGATGGTGTGTTTTATAAGAATACCTCTGCAAATTTTACCTGTAGTTGCAAGAAGTCTTATTAAACATCCTTTCGAATTCCATCACTCATCTTTAAATTCAACAATGACGGTGCGAGAAATTCTAAGACATATCAGTTGTTACTTTCATACCACTGCTTGAAGTAAACTCAACTTTCAAAGATTATACCAATAATATGTTGAACTGTAACAACTTGGAGATCGGGTTTACTTTGATGCCGGCAGAGAGATTCTTTGTCTAAAAGCTTTTAAGTTTGGAGTAGGTGCTGTACGCCATTTCATATTAGCAACTCCAGTATCAACACCACCTCAAAATAAAAAATTCTGCACAATTTGTGATAAATGCAACCCAATTCGGGAACACGATGACAAAATACTTTTTGGACTTCTTTAAACTGTGATACCCTGTTTCTTTTCTGAAGATAACATAATGTTAGAGTATAGGCTGTGAAACCTATATTGTCGGAGAAAAGAAACTAGCTTAAGACACAAGATTATATGAAGTCTTCAAAAGGGATGGCATTTTAAGCCACAAGATCGACTTCATCTCGATCAGGGGAAACTACGTCTAATCTCATCATGCTCCTATATTGATCAGGAACAGGAGCTCCACCATGCACACAGAGTTCCACCACAGCTGGAGCCTTCCCATAATATCTCTTAAGATTGTTATTCAGAGCAGGTCCATTCAGATCCTCCACATGCCAGACATAATTTGGATCTACGAGATCATCTAATGTTGCCTCTTGCCATGCATGTAAACCATTTCGAGACTGATGCTTTGAAGCCTTGCACATTCTCAACTTATGTCCTTTCGGACCAACCTGGATCTCAGGACAGTAGCCACAAGTATTCACAGCATATTTCTCCATGATCTTCTTTGCACCTGATGACATCTCAATCCATGAGTTCAGTGTATGATTACTTAAATCCCTTAACTTCTTTCTTTCTTCATCACTTAACTGATCCAGATGGCTTATATTGTTCTCCAGTAAATTCAGGACCTTCTCTGTAGATTCGGTCAGCGAAGTGGATAAATTCATAGAAGGTTTGTCATTTCCAAAAGAACATTTTCCTTCAGTTTCACCCTCTTTCACAACTGATTCAAAATCTACAATTCTTCCTTCAATACAATATACAGGCTTTGTTCTTCTTTTAGTAGGATATTTTTCAAGGTCTAACCCTGCTTGTATACAGAGTTCAACAATGGCAGGTATACGAGGAATGCTGAACCTTTCATCATGCCCAACTCTTGGCCTACCAACACGATCATAAAGATGAAAGCATTTAGGGAAGCAAACCACATCTCGAACACCTCCCCTTGTCCAAACATGTGTCGCATTCCGGGAAAAACTATCTGGTCCAGTACATGTTCGAATTTCATGACCAACATAACCAATGTGGACCTCATTACAAAGCCTGATAAGATGAAACCGCCATTAAACATGAAGACAGCATCATTTAAATCGAACCCTGTAATTTGTTCAGTCCCCAAGTCTTAAAACTCTAAACGATTATAGACTAATATGAGTGAGCTAACGAAGAAAGGAAGAACCAAAAGCAGAGCACATATAATCAACAACATCCAATTAATGCTGATAAGAATACTCATAATTCACACATAATCATACCCTGATATAGATATTTAAAATTTAAAAACCATACCACAGAAGCATAGAATGCAATTCAAACATCAAACTTTCTTACAACATTTCCCTCTAATAGAAATGCAGTTGCACAAGACCAGTTAACACTTACAGTGAGTTTATTTACTTATATTCTCACACACATCAAAATCATGAGCATTTTTCTTACAACAATTCACAAACAATCAGCTTCTATTCTTACAAACATCAATTTGCTAGTTTTCATCTTTTAGTACTCATGTAACTTCTCCAAAGACTTAAGAGAATATGTCAATATTAGTTTACAGTATAACCTCAACTCAATCTTTTCTCCTATAGGTACTTACAACAACATGATTTCTCAGCATAAGCAAATTCTAGGTCAGAAATGAAGTCCTAGTAGCAATAGACTAAAAACTAAAAGGTCAAACGGCTAAAAATGAAACTAAACCCTAAAGGCTAAACTCACGTACCGGCAGCGCAAAACGGGAATGACTCGAACGAGCTGACTCAGTCCGAAGATGAGCGAGCCGCGAGCTCGATACACGCGATGGGCTACCTCTACCAGTTCCGGTACCAACAACCCGTTCGCCGGTGGTTCCTCCAAAACCCTGCATGGCTGCGCCTTTCGCGCTTCTCTCTCCGCCTTCGCCCTCTCGATCAGAACCTTCATCGGCGTCACGTACGCCTTCCTCTCCGAGTTTCTCCGCCGACGCTTCGGCATGTCGTTGTACGGGAATCCATCGTCGATGAACGCCGTCGCCGCCGGCCAAGTCTCCGACGCGAAGGAGAGGGTTGGATTTAAGCGGTGAGATAGTCGCTTCGGAAGTGAAAGCTTCGAGAAACTGACGGCGGCACGCATGTCGCCGTCGCCGTCGCCGCCGTGCCAGGAAATGGTGGTCTGAACGGAGCGAGAATCGACGTGGCTCAGCCACGGTGTCGTTGCGGGGAAACGCTGAGTTTCGTGAAGCGACCGGTTGCCATAAGGAGGGGTAAACTCGTGAAGCCAACTTTGGGTTTTTCGGTCCATGAATGAGTTTTTTGGGTTGGATAAAAATGAATTTGGGCTTAAGTGATCTAGTCTTGGCTCTGGCAGCTTCTTTCTGCACCTCCATGCCTTCTTCAGCCGGTCCCATAAACTTTAAAATTCCTAAATTACCCTTCAGTAAAAAGATAAAAATAACGTTTTATGGTTTGTTGGTGAGTGAAGAACGTGTGTGGGTTGAAGGTGGTAGTGGTGGTAGCGGTTGGTGATCATTGACGGTGATTCGTGGTGGTGTCATGAATTTTCGGCTTTCTTTTGCATGGATGTCGTTGATTTTTTATGTTCTAAATAGGGTAATCCGACAAATAAACGGATTAGTTAATTCATAAGTTTCAACATTAAGTAATTATGTTTTAGATTATCTAAGACAAAACTAAATTTGGGATCCAGAATAACATTCTAGATTATTTACTTTGTAATATGTACTAGTCGAACACCGGACGACCGAAGACATGAATTAATAATATAACTTAATAAATACGTGACAAGAAAGTAGTTACAACTAACGTTGAATGAGTCAAGGACACATTGCAAAAGACACTCCCGTGGTATCAGGAAGCCACTACACACGACCTTGTGACCACTGCGCACGTCTTAGTGAACCAATTACCTGGCCCACGTGGGAAAAGACCCAAGTCAACCTATAAATGAGACTTCTAAAGGGGGAAAATGTACACTTTTTTATATCCTAAGACAACAGACTAATCACTAGCACTGACTTGAGCGTCGGAGTGCAATTGGGTAGTGAGGATCTTGCATTGCCACAATCCAGATAATAAGAAGTAACCTTTTGAATTTTATCAGATGAGTTTCTTGCAAGGATAATGTCGTCAACATATACAAGTAAAGTTATGAACGAGAAGACATTACCTTTGATGAAGAAGGAATGATCAACATTCCATTGAACAAATCCAATACTTAAAATAGTAAACCATTATCTACTAGTTTGTTTCAAGCCAACCTTCCTTTCAGTCCTGGCAGTGATGAATAAAAAATTTATTGCCAATCTTGTGGGACGAATCTGGGGCTCAAATCTCAACCAAAACACAACAGACACAGTGACAAACGTCTGGTAAAAATTTCAGACCAAAATACCCAAGGAGTAAAGCGTAGTAAGTCCCAGACTGAGAGCGAACAAAACTGGTTTTTCGAAAACAAGATGTCCTGGCTTTTCTTCCCCGTATCTTCTCTTTGTGATTTGTTTATGGACGTGCCTCCTTACCTGGGTGCAAACAACGTACGAAAGTACTTGTGTGAATTTTTTCAGCGCAATACAAACCCAGAATAAAATTGCAGAAAGTAGGCGAAATTTCACAAGTTTTCGTAGAGGATACCCTTGGTTTGCACAAAATTTCTGAAAAATTCTCCTGAAATAGTTTTTTCCTGAAATTCCACACAAGAATTTCCACTGAATTTGGGACAAAACGCGACAAATTTCAGGTCAAACAGATGAGTATTCCCCCACGAAAAAAACCAAACAGTTTCGCACACAAAAGAACCTTACCTTCAGTCCTGGCAG
>Ga0123342_1001441_pt1 | contig 40002 bp, 27 predicted proteins | sample Turbeawhitnodule_FD_89960 | JGI IMG/M metagenome (GOLD analysis project Ga0123342, IMG submission 89960) | Root nodule microbial communities of legume samples collected from Mexico - Turtle bean Mexico white nodule | ecosystem: Host-associated > Plants > Roots > Nodule | place: Mexico: Nepantla...
AAACAAAAGATTTGTTATATTTAACAAAAGGAAATTTATTCTTGATAACATCAATACATTTATTTGAAATATGACCTAATCGAAAATGCCAAAGGGTTTCTAGATCACTAGCACTAACATTAATAATATTGATGGTGTGTGTAGATTTGATGGGTTGGATTTGAAGTTTCTGGTAAGTAGGATCCTGAGTATATAAAGTCTATCTTGCATCTTAGTGGATCCAATCATCTCCATCGATATCTTGTCTTGAATGTGACAACCATTAGAGTCAAAGGTAAGAACACAAGATAGTTTATCAATCAATTTTGCTACTGAAAGAAGATTAAAATTGAAGCAAGGGATGTACAAAACATTGTCTATGACATGATTTTGATTGAGAAAAACATTTCCAGAATAATTGACAATGACTTGATTTTCATTTGGTAATTTGACATAAATAGGATTAATTTGATGATATGAAGTGAAATAAGTTAAGGATGAACAAATGTGATCGGTAGCATCACTATCAATAATCCAAGAACCGAAGGAAGAAATAAAATTATTACCAATTTGATTGGAAGGAATAATAGAGACTTGATTAGAAACATTGCCACTGGATTTGGTCTGTTGTAAAAGAGCTAACAATGTTTGATACTGCTCAGGAGTAAAACTAGTTTGTTGAGACTCCACTTCTGACTTTGAACCTTCATGATTCTGCTCATTATTATTAAAATTTGTATTATGAAAAACAACATTAGTATGACTCTGATCATGATTCTGATTTTTAAACTTGAAATGAGGTTGAAAGCCATGCTTTTTATAGCATGTATCAATGGTACGTCTTGTCTTTCCACAATGATTGCAAATTTTGGGAGTATATCCTCTTCCAAAGCTTCATCTTCCGTATCCAGCACCTCTGCCATAGGTTGTAGCATTGTTTTTATAACCTCCTTTGCTAGTAGCAATCATTACCTTGGATTGATAACCAAAAACTTGTCTTCTCACAGTCGAATAATTATCATTTAGCCCCCTTAAAAATTTGATAATTTGGTCTTGTGCTTTATATTTAGAAACATTCACAAGAGCATTGCAGGTGCATTTAGAGGCACATGAACAAGTAGATAGCGGACGGAAAAGATCAAGCTCATCCCAAATAATTTTTAATTGAGTGAAATAGTTTGTAACAGTCAACTCACCTTGTTTAAAAGAAGAAATCATCTCCTGGATATCAGAAATACGAATCATGTCTCCTTGTGAGAACCTTTCCTTTAAATCATTCAATATTTCAAAGGCATTGTCCATACAGATGATGCTTTGTGCGATGGATTGAGAAACATCCTTGAGAATCTAGGAAACAACCAGCATATTGGCTCTCTGCCATGTTGGAAACAATGAATTGGTACTATTGGGAGCTTCTATAGTTCCATCAATGAAACCTATTTTGTTCTTTGAAATTAGGCTCATTTGAAACGAACAAGACCAACGATGATAATTTGGTCCCTCAAGAGTAATAGGGACAATAAGAAAGGAAGGGTTATCTGATTAACTAACATGGTAAGGTGAACTAAGTTCTTGTGAGGGATCAACAACTTCACCCATGGATAAATGTAACAACCATAGCTCTGAGCTCTGATACATATTATAAAATAGAACAGATTGAACAAAAGAATAAAAGGAAGACAAAGGATATGAGAATGAATATCTCTTCAATTGTGTATTGAATCATAACAAATAGTCTGAATATATATATATATATATATATATATATATATAAGTTGTACACTCATTCTAGGTCTAACAAAATAAAGAAATAATCAATCAATAAATACTAGAATAATAAGACAAAGATAGAATAAAGGTTATTCACATCTATAAAGAGAAATAACTAATAATTATAAAATACACAATTAATATTAGTATCATTTTATAACTCTGGTATCCATATCATTTAATAAAGAACTCAAGACTTAAAAAAAAGAACTTACTTTGTAAAAGTTTTAATTGGATAAATTTAATATATTTTCTAATATTATGAATAATATTAGAGTTTTAGAGAAATTATAGACAACCATCTTAGAGTTTTAGAGAAATTAAAAAATAGACAATTTTAGAATTTTTTCGGATAAAAAAAAAATAGTTTTTAGTTTTATAAGATATACAGTTTTCTAACTTAAAATAATACAATCTTCATTCTCAAATTATTTCAATTTTTTTTTATTTATACTTATTAAAAATCGATCCTTAAAAAGCATTATTATAGTTAAATTGAAGTTTTAATAATACATATCAATGTACAACAAGTTTTACACGGAGAAGAAAAAAAAGCAAATGACAACTATTTTAAGTTATTTTTTAAAATTCCAAATTAAATTTATTTTATCTGATATTTTACTGATTCTTAGTCAGTTGCTTAGATGATTTTGCACTGGTGGACCTGTGATTTAACTCACTTTCGTAACATAAAAAACAAAATAACTTTTTGCAAGTGAAAGAACTAAACTAAATACAACCTAAATGATAAAATAATAAGTTAGTAATTTAATGTATAGTTTTTTTTATCTTATTTATTGTTTTTCAATATATTATATTAAACCGATAAAAAATGATAATAAATAGAACAATCCAGGCAACAAATAATAGTTCTAAGACATTTTATCATGTCCTAGGATACACCCATATATTTTTTAATATTAAAAAAAGGCAGAAATAGTTTAATATTTTCATATTTTGTATACACGAGAAACATAATTAAATAAAAAAAACCAAATATGCGAATTTGGTAACGTGCATGTTTAAGACAGCAATATAAAGAAAGAGTAGCGCATATAATATTATATTTGTTGAAATCATTGGAACGAATCGATTAAAAATAAAATATGAAATATGGGAATTTGGATTTAATAATTAGCAGTAAAAAATGGAAAGAAAGAATAGGGTGGATCGTTGGAACAGACGTGATGTGTCTCAGCTGGAATTTGTTTGGTCCGTCCCTGAAATCCAACTTCCTTCTTAAATTTCTCTCTCATCCAATCCAGCTTCCAAGTCAAACACAAATCGCAATTAACATCGCACACCAAATTCTCTCACAAATTCACACATGGTAGAATTTCTCACACTGTTCACATCGTCCACCACGCGCAACTGATTCCAATTCAATGGATTCATCATCAACGCTCCGCCAAAGCGACGGCGATTCCTTCGACCACGAAACTTCATCACGATATTTGCACTCCTCCTCTTCCGACGACGACGTTTCGCCTTCCAACTCCATCCAATCCACCAACCGCCGCCTCGACTACATGCTCCAGTTTCTTGACCGCAAGCTCTCCGCCGAACACCGTCACTCCTCCGGCTCACGCGCTTCACCGCTGCCGGAGTTCGTCGCCAAGGGAGGCGGTGCCAGCATCTTCCGCCTCCCTGCGCGCGGGGCGGTGCATCCGGCGCGGCCGCCGAGCCTCGAACTACGGCCGCACCCGCTGCGGGAGACGCAGATTGGGCGTTTCCTGAGGAGCATTGTTTCCACTGAGTCGCAGCTGTGGGCGGCTTCCGAGTGCGGCGTGAGGTTCTGGAACTTCAAAGATCTGTACGCGTCGTGGTGCGGCGTTGGAGAAGAAGGCGAAGTTGCGAGGAGCGGAGACGAGGAGAGTGCGCCGTTTCGGGAATCGGTGTGGAGTTCGCCGACGCTGTGTTTGGTTGCGGATGAGGGGAACAGGTTGGTGTGGAGTGGACACAGGGATGGGAAGATTAGGTGTTGGAAGATGGATGATGAGAATTTGGAGGATAACAATAACTGCTGCGATTGGAGCAATCGGTTTAAGGAAAATTTGTCTTGGCAGGCTCACCGTGGCCCTGTTCTTTCCCTCACCTTCACCTCTTATGGTAATCCTTCGTTCTTCACTGTTAATTATACTGTTCAATCAATCTATTTGGTTGGATTAGGATAATATTTAGCTGATCTCCGGTACCCTATATGTTTTTTGTTGTTGCTTTTACAAGCTAATGCTTTAAAATATAATTAAAAAAATATATTTAAACATATATCTATTTCCTCAAGTATAGGGAAATGAATAATTTGAAATGGAAATAATCGTATATTAGAGGTATTTTATGATAAGAACTGCTGGTATTTTGTTTGTATTGCGAAGTGCAATCTCTAATGATATTCATGATGGAGATTTCTTTGATCAAATTATAAGACTAAAAAAAGCAATTTAAAATTTGGGGACAAAAATAATCCTAGGCCAAATTTGAAGAATTAAAAACATAAGTCTTAAAAATAATTTTAAAGAATCGAAACTAAAAATAATAGTTCAAATTTAATGTTAAGAGTTTGATAGACATGTATTTTCAGTTAGCCTGCGATGCAATTAGAAATCTTCTTTACATGAATTTTAAACTATTGTAATATTAATCAAATTTATCAAGTACAGTAAATTATGATTGAGCGGCAATGTAAATGCGTAGAAGACTTTTGTAGTGTTAGTCTATGGAATGTGCGCTTTAAAGTTAAAGTTGTTTAGTAACTCCTTCACTTTATTTAGTTGTTTACCTCTGAAAGAAGATAATGTTACCTACTATATTTTTCAATTTGTCCTTATTTTCACTTAATTTTTAAATACTTTACAAACTTCTCATCAATGAAAAAGAAATAATAACAGAGGTCATGTTATGAAGTGAAAAACAATTTTAACATAAATTAAGATATTAATTTCATCCCTTAATCTGTCTGTTATTCTCTTAAATGGACAGATAAAAGGAAATAGAGGGAGTGATTTTTAATCTTAAAATTTCCTGTGTAGTGTATTTTTGGATCTTCAGATTTAAAATAAAGGAGTAAAGGGAAAAGTAGAAGTCTAAAGCTTCTAAAACTAGTTATTTACTTATTTTTATTTATTTATTTAAAAGTTCATGAAGTTTTCTTTATTGAGAAAAACTACCTTTTTAAAAGTTTCTTTTAAGTGAAAGTTAAGTCCAAAATAGTTAGAGTCAAACAACAACTAAGATTTTGATTATAAGCTGTTTTGTTTGAGCATTTGGAAGAACTTTTGCCAAACTTCTTTGGACGTGTTTTATGGTGTAAGCACTTGAAAATAAAAGGTATTTGGTGAAGTTTACAAAACTAGTTTTTTTAGTTTTTTATTCTATTTCAGTAATTTTGCATTGAAGTTCTTCGAGTACTAATGGTATAAGCTCTCACGTGATAAGCTCTTTCTGAATAAGTGCTTAATTAAATTGTTTACTCAAAAATGTACTATAATACTAATCCAAGATTCCAAATTCTCCGTGGAACCTGATGTTTGTTGGTTGATTCACGTGCTTGTTGTGAATGTTATTCATTATTCTCTCTTTTTTCTTCTTCATTTTGTTATTCCAGGGGATCTGTGGTCGGGTTCAGAAGGAGGAGCTATAAAAATATGGCCTTGGGAGGCTGTTGAAAAATCTATTCATCTGACGAAGGAGGAAAGGCACAGCGCTGTTATATTTGTGGAGAGGTCCTATATTGACTTAAGGAGCCAACTATCTACAAATGGCTTCAGTAACATGCTGACTTCAGATGTAAAGTACTTAGTATCTGATAATTCGAGAGCAAAGGTGTGGAGTGCCGGTTATTTTTCATTTGCTTTGTGGTGAGATTTTCTCCTGAACTCTCGTGGTGCTTGTTTGTATTGAACATTAGTATGGGTAAATTCTTTTATGTTTAAGCATTCAAGTGTATTTGATTATTTTAGGATTTTTTCTATCTCTTGGTCACAACTTACTTTGGTAATAATAAGACATTGGTTCTATGATATAAATCCTTATAAAATAAGCAATATGTAAGAACTAGTCAGGTTATATATTTGCATGTTTATGGTAACTCATCCTGAATCCTGTATATCCTGTTTTGTTCCGACATGTTGTCTCTTGATGGTACTCTATGTGATCGGATGTATAAAGAAATCATAACTAGACTAAGACTTCCCACATGTTTGGTTTTGTGGCACGCTAACATAACATGCATCATTCGAAGCAACTTTTAGTTGCTTTTACATGAAAGTTAATGTGAATCATAGAGGAAATGGGATCCGTGATGTTACCAAACATGCACTTCATTGTCACATAATCCTTACTCTTTTCACTTTGCATTAGCTGTGCTTCTCTATCACTACGTATTAATATCTTTCAATTTAATGTAAGCTAGTGCTTGTTAATTTATAGGGATGCTCGCACTAGGGAGCTAATGAAAGTTTTCAATTCAGATGGACAAATTGAAAATCGGTTGGATTTGTCCTCAATTCAAGATTTTTCAGTGGAGCTTGTTTCAAGGAAAGACAAAACGCAAAGTTCCATTGGGTTCTTTCAGCGTTCACGTAATGCCATAATGGGGGCAGCTGATGCCGTTCGTCGAGTTGCAGCAAAGGGAGGCTTTGGGGATGATAATCGGAGAACTGAAGCACTAGTGATAACAATAGATGGAATGATTTGGACAGGGTGTACTAGTGGCTTACTGGTGCAATGGGATGGAAATGGTAATCGCATACAAGATTTTCTTTACCATTCTTCTGCCGTTCAGTGTTTTTGTACTTTTGGCATGCAAATTTGGGTAGGTTATGTGTCTGGAACTATCCAGGTATTGGACCTCAAGGGTAATCTGATTGGGGGATGGGTGGCTCATGGCAGTCCAATTGTAAATATGGCAGTTGGTGCTGGTTATATATTTGCATTGGCTAACCACGGTGGGGTACGGGGATGGAACATCACCTCCCCTGGGCCTGTTGATAGCATATTGCGTTCAGAATTAGGTGGCAAAGAATTTTTATATACTAAAATAGAAAATATAAAAATATTGAGTGGCACTTGGAATGTTGGGCAAGGAAAAGCATCTCAAGATTCCCTTAGTTCATGGCTAGGTTCAGTGGCCTCAGATGTTAGTCTTGTTGTTGTTGGGTTGCAAGAGGTTGAAATGGGTGCTGGATTTCTTGCAATGTCTGCTGCTAAAGAAACTGTAAGTCATCATTTTCTGTAACATTACTAGAAAATCAGTACTATAAAATATTATTATTTGAAAAATAGTAGTGTAAGCAAAGTAGTTGCTGTGTGATTTATGTTTAGTTGTTTTTTCTTTTTCTTTAGGCTTGACTTAAATACATTTGAATTTGCTAAAACACTTGTTATTAGGTTGGCATTTAAAGCCGATAACTTACATTTATGTATGCTGTTACTGCTTTGGCTAATTGACATGAATGGAATGTAATGCAATGGATTGCTTTGGAAACTATTTGAGCAAGTGAAATGACTGTAATTTAATGAGTTGCAAGTTTGAAATACGTTGATATTTCCTTTTTTAGTTTTTTGTATGGTTAGGAATGCAATAGTGATTTGTGTCATGCCTTTAATTGGTACTGCAGAATGAAGAACAAATGAAATGAAAGAATAATTTAATGACTGTAATACCACTGTTCTGTAAAAAAAATCGTTAAAGCTTTATAGTTTATAAAATTGTAGCTACTGCCATAATTGCAGTTTGAGAAAGACTTAACTTTATTTCATTACCTTTTCTTTAAACATTTTATGCCAATTGGCTTACCTCCATCATACAATCTTCATATTTTCAAGTTTGAGCACATCAATGGGTCCAACATGTCCTTTGAGACAACTCAAGTACAAGATTAAAAACATATTCATTATAAAAACTGGCCAAAAGAAACAGAGCTGTGGGAGGGAGGGCATTGGGTGTGAAAAAAATTAGTTGTACTTTCTTCCATAATTGCAGTTTGAGAAAGACTGACCTTTAAACATTTTATATCAATTGGCTTACCTTCGTTTACAATCTTCATATTTTCAAGTTTGAGCACACCAATAAGTCCAACATGTCCTTTGAGACATCTCAAGTACAAGATCAACATGTTCATTATAAAAACTGGCCAAGAGAAATAGAGCAATGGGAGGGAGGGAATCTGGTGTGAAAAAGAGTTGTAGCTACTGCCATAATTGCAGTTTGAGAAAGACTGACTTTTGTTTCATTACCTTTTCTTTAAAAAATTTATGTCAATGGGCTTACCTTTGTCACACAATCTTCATAATTTCAAGTTTGAGGACATCAATGAGTCCAACATGTCCTTTGAGACAACTCAAGTACAATATCAACGTGTTCATTATAAAAACTGGCCAACAGCTAGCCTAGAGAAACAGAACAATGGGAGGGAGGGAATCGGGTGTAGAAAAAAAGTTTCTGTAACATGCAGTGGTTTAGAAGGGAGGCAGAAAGCAACTCCCAGGGCATGGTATTATACTATAGTAGTAATTTGGAAATTATGATCAGGTGCTTTAGAAATTAAGAATATTTTTTATAATTCTTATTCTAGGGGGAAATTAATAGTCTATACTTGTTTATGTAGATTGCTGAGTCAACACTTGGTCAGAGTGTTAGCCAACTGTCATTCTGTTATGACAGTTGGAGTTAGTGGAGCTTAGATATAGCTTAAAGCCCAATCTGTTCTTCTGTATAAATAACTGAGCTCAATAGCTCTCTTTGTGTTATCAATTCATTTTTACAGTTTAATAAAATTACACATTCCTTTTTTCTCAGTCTCCTTGAATTCTTTAAAATAAGAATGAAGTGCTTGTGGGCCATTTATCTTCTGCTTAAAATTTCGTGAAACTATGCAATGATATCACTGCAGCCAAAATCTCCTTGGCCATGAACATCATTCATTGCTGCAAATGATTCTTCCCAATTAATAATCCTGTATCCATTCATCCAATTGTCTTTCTGTGCTACTTCATTCTATAGTTCATCCAGTTGATCTTGAATCCTTGATATTGCATAAGTGAATATAAAGTAGCTGGGGGATTTCTTGGATTGATCTATTGTAATAGAGCTCCACATCAAAATGACTAAGAATGTCTCAGTGCTGAGTCTTTGTTCCTATTAGCATATGGGTACTGAAAATCATTAAAAATTATGTTGATCAATGGATATTTTCTGGATGTGTGGATTATTCAAGTGTCATTGTCAGCATTCTGTTGTGACAATCGTCATGTATTTAAACACTTAAATATATTGTATAATTAATGGTTTTGCCTAATTTTTCTTCTTCATAACTCTCCTCTGCCCTCAATCTCTCACAAACATATAGGTAGGATTGGAGGGGAGTTCTGTTGGGCAGTGGTGGCTGGACATGATAGACAAAACATTAGATGAAGGTTCGACATTTGAACGTATTGGATCCAGACAACTTGCTGGCTTGGTCATTGCTGTGTGGTGAGTATCTTTTGAGTAAGAATACATGTGAGTTGTTGAAGCTTGAATATGCCAGAAATAATGACTGTTGTTTGTTTTGTTAGTCAATAGGATATGCGTTCAATTTTAGCAATTTGAATTTGTAATGGTCTGTTAAATTACTTGTTATGTCTGATTATTGTGGATTTTCCTTCCTACTTGTTATGGATATGTATCACTTAAGGTTGGGTTCCGAATTGTATTGTGAACCAAAATATCAATTATTTTCTTCAATTTGAATTCATGAGATGCCATTGTTATCTATCTAAATTCTTCCTTGCTGCTTTCTTCACCTATGGTACTGAAATTTTCTTCTTCAGGGTTAAAACCAACATTAGATTTCATGTTGGGGATGTTGATGTGGCAGCAGTTCCATGTGGTTTCGGACGTGCTATTGGCAATAAGGTGGGCCTGTGCCATCTACTCTGCTGTTTTTCTTTGCATATTTTTTTGCTAATAATGGGTGTATTAAGATGCGGCTGTTTGTCATGATCATGGATCTCATAATTGTCAGCTTTTGTTTCATTGAACAGACTAACATTGATACTTAAATGGCAGGTTGTTGCCTATATAACTAGATTGATTACTGGATTTTATGGTATGTTGCAATTATTTTTTTGCTAATAAAGGGTGTATTAAGATGCGGCTGTTGGTCAGGATCATGGATCTCATAATTTCAGCTTTTGTTTCATTCAACAGATTAACATTGATACATGTCTGACTATTTCCTATATCACTAGATTGCCTACTAGATTTTATGGTATGTTGCAATTCCAAGTAAAAGCAGACAGAGGCCAAGTTTCGGTTCTACAAGTTCTGTAATGCAAGCCAATGACATAATTTGCTTGTATGGTCTGCAAGTAACATATCATATATCCATTAAAACTTTATTGCTAATTGTGTCCACTTAAGCAATAACCAGTAAAGTGTAGTTGAAGTCTTTGGCTTGAATTTAGTCATTTAATTCAACACACGTACACACATATAAAGCAAATAGATCTGCAAGTCTTAAATGGTTTTATCAGGGTTGCGACCCCCAACAATGCCTTGCCATGGCTATGCAATTCACAAGACTATCACATTGTGTGATGTGTGGTGTGGAAAGATATATTTTTTCCAGCAAACAGTAGTTTTTTCAAAAGTATCTTCTTTTTGTTTCAGTTTTTGTTGTTCTGATCATTGACACAGGAGATTTTTGTTTCTTCAGGGAGCTGTTGGTTTGAGGATTAGAGTGTATGATCGGATAATGTGCTTTGTTAATTGTCACTTCGCAGCACATTTAGATGCAGTTGGTCGTCGTAATGCAGATTTTGATCATGTATATCGAACAATGACCTTCAGTCGACCAACAAATGTCTTAAATACTACAGCTGGTACTTTTCTGTGCCTATTCCTGATTTTCGCACTTGCCTTGTCCATGTATTTATTTTGGCCTGTTTATAGATCTGGCTTGCCATTGGTCCTTTCTGTTGCAGCTGGCACGTCATCTTCTGTTACGATGTTTCGTGGTGCAAATGTATGTACACGCTGTCCACTTTATTCATCTAAGTAATGCTTTATGATGCACTCATATAGTTGGATGAGGTATTGATTCTTGAGATTGGTTTCCAGTCCACAGAAGGGATGCCCGAGTTATCTGAGGCAGACATGGTTGTATTTCTTGGAGATTTTAATTATAGACTTGATGACATTTCATATGATGAAGCAAGAGATTTTGTTTCTCAAAGATGCTTTGACTGGCTTAGAGAAAGAGATCAACTTCGAGCTGAAATGGAAGCTGGGAATGTCTTCCAAGGAATGCGAGAAGCAATTATAACATTTCCTCCTACATACAAGTTTGAACGGCACCAAGCTGGCTTAGCAGGTTGGTCCCCTGCCCAAAAACACACACAATGGTCCAATGAACTTGGAAGTAAACTTTAGTGTTAAAAAATGAGATGGAAGTTAAGTGTAAGAGACGTGGGTTGGGCTGTTACATCTCTCTAATCATTTCTGCAAAATGCAATGGGTGTAAGAGGCATGTTCACTATAATATTAGTGTAATGGGAGTAAGGTAGGCAGGAGAAAATGATACGGTTGATTGGGTAAACTAAATGACAATCTTCCTTCGTATATATATTATTAGGATAAGGGTGAATGAAATATAGAGTACATCAGGATTCTCAGCAACCTAATGCTAATACTCGACACAATCAGTAACTCTTTAAGAATTAGATACTGAAAAATGAATAATTTCAAACTACAGTTTTTGTTTTTGCTGCTTATATTTATTATAACTGTCATCAGTGATGCTTACAAATTTTTTGAGGGTATGACTTCAGACTATATGACCTATTTTATTGAAGGGTATGATTCTGGTGAAAAGAAACGCATCCCTGCCTGGTGTGACAGAATTTTGTATCGTGATAGCTGCACATCTTTGGTGGCTGAATGCAGTTTAGAGTGCCCTGTTGTCACTTCTGTATTACAGTGAGTGCTCTAGCTTATGTTTTTTTTTTCCATTTGGGTATATAGATTAAAATACCCGGCCAGAAGGACTATGCAGTCTCTGATCCCTGTATAAAAAAGGGGACTTCTTTATTATGAGACATGGTGTGAGTCAATATTGAATTATAGATTTGAGAAAGGAAAATGCTAGATATCCAAAAGTAATTTTGTTAGAGTGAGTTGGCATCATTATTGACTTAAATAACTACAAACCTATATTTTGGTTGTATTTCATCATATTTTTCTTGTGACTAAAGCATATTTATGCTATATTCTTTTATAATTTGATCTGTAATCCATATCCCAAATAGGTTGTAATTTACCCCTATGTTTATAATTATTTTCAAGTTGGTCATAAGTTGTGTGGTTTTGTTCTAGAATTATTTGTTTTATAATACTCTAAATTGTAAGGAGCAATTATAAGTATCATCACGTGGGGAATGTAAATATTATATTTTTGTCCTTACACATAACAATCATTGTCTAGTTGGCCCGTGTACATCAAGATAACTCTATTGTGGATATAAATGGAAAAACCTACTGTAAGACCATACACAAATGCCAAAACAATAATAGAGAAAGGCTGCAAACAAATTGGTAGAAGGTAAACAAAGGAAGAACAAGACAGAATTGAATGCAAAAATAATGTTCAATTGAAGTGTTAACGAACTTCAATCTATGTTCACGATAGAATTCACTATGCACTAAGATTACAATTCAAAGTTTCTCTTGCTCAATTCTCACCATTATCAGTTTTATAGTTGAACTCAACTCTTAGTCTAACTATCGTTACATGATCTTATTTTTAGTACATAACTAGCATAACTAATGTCTGTGAAACACGTCTAAATATACAGAGATGATACGTGAACAATGCTTCTTGTTATTGAGCTTAATCGTCACTTAGTCGGATGATCTAGGGTCTCAATGGATGCTAAGAGACTAGACGCTCAACTGACACTATCCACCACAGATACCAGATACTAGAAGACTATCTCTTCTACTAGATGGTTCATTAGAGTTAAATTGTCTAGGAACCTTAACAAGATTTTATTGAACCAATCTTTACTAGTCTCCACCTTAGTTCAACACAAATCTTTTGAGCAAGACTCTCTTGCCACTAAGCCCATTACAAGCTTAATCACCAATCAACTAGATCAAATCCAAGCAAGGAAAAAACTTGTTGCCTCGTAGAACCTTCGTAATCATATAAGAGAAATTATGACCCATTGTGACCTTCATAACCCTTATAGATCTCTGAGTAATCCCCTTTCCTATGAAATGCAATTTGATGTTAGTGTGGTTTGTTATGTCATAGTAGAATTGGTTCTTCGATAACTATATAACATTGTTGTTGTCGTGGAAGACGGTGGCAATCTTGTCTTGCACTCTCAACTCTCTGGCCTTGCAGCCACAAGGCTTCCTTCACCAGTTTTTTCTTGGCAATGTACTTTACTTCAGTGGTTCATAAAACCACTACCTTTTGCAGATTGACCTTATGGCTGATTGCAGTACCATACGTAGTAAACACATGACTCGTGAGAGATTTTTTGGTCTCTAACCACCTAGCATAGTCCGAGTCAGTATAACCTTTTATAGGAGTTTCTTTAACATGTCATCTAGCTCCACCATAAATTATGACTTTTCCAAGCGACCCTTTTAAATATCAAAGCATCCACTTCAGAGCTTTTCAATGAGCTCATCCAAGATTAGATATGAAGTTTCTAGCAACACTCACTAGACTATGTCGAGGCGAGTGCAAACCATTGCATATATCACAGTACCAATGTTTGCATATGAAATACCATCTATATAACTTTGTTCCTGCCTCGTCATGAGATTGTTCATCACTCAACTTGTAGTGAGAAGCATATGTCTAGACCCAAATTTCAAGTTTGTCATCCCAAACTTATCCAGAATTTTTCTAAGGTAGGTTTTATGAGACCTCATATAGACTCTTCAATTCATGTCATCTAATGATCTTAATCCCTAAAATCTTTCTAACTGCTCTAAGCTCCTTCATATTGAATTTTCTATTCAGCTTAGCTTTAACCTTCTCAACCTTAGGCTTACTATATTTAGCTATCAAAATGTCATTGACATACAACAATAATACTATGAAATGATCTCTTATTAGAAACTTGAAGTAGATGCAAATATCATGCTTACTATGTTAAGCTGTTGGAGATCCCACATCGACTAAAAATAACATTTCATAGTATATAAGTGGGTGCAAACATCATCTTATGAGCCAGTTTTGTAAGGTTGAGTTAGACTTAATGTCCATTTCTTAATTTGGAGATCCTACATCGACCATAGATAAAAACATTTAATAGTATATAAGAGGGTGCAAACCTCATCTTATGAGCCGATTTTGTAAGGTTGAGTTAGATTGAAAGTCCACTTCTTAATATGGTATAAGAGTCATTTAGTGTCTATTCTAGTGAGAATTTGTTCGGCTTATTAGGTCACCCTCCATCGGATTGTTATCAAACCACCCACAGATATAAAACCCCACCAACAAGGTTGACAGGTCTCGGTGTGAGGGAGGGAGGTGTGTTGGTATCCCACATCAAATAAACATTTCATAGTACATAAATGGATGCAAACCTCACCTTATGAGCCCATTTTATAAGATTGAGTTAGACTTAAAAATCTACTTAATAGAGTCCTTTCGAGTCTATGCTAGCGAGAGTTTTTTGGGCTTATCAGGTCATCCACTATATATAGTCCCACGCACAAGTTCAGAGTGTTGAAGATCCCATATCGATTAAAGATAAGGACATTTTATAGTGTATAAGTGGGTGCAAACATTACCTTGTGAGCCGGTTTTGTAAGGTTAATTTAGACTTAAAGTTCACTTCTTAATATGGTATGAGAACCATTTGGAATCTATCCTAGCGAGAATGTGTTGAGCCTATCAGAACACCCGCTATCAAATCACCCATGGATATATAGTTTCCACCCACGAGTTGGCAGGTCTCGGTGCGAGACGGAGTGTTGGAGATTTCACATCGACTAGAGATAAGGACATTTCATAATATATAAGTGGGTGCAAACCTCGCTTTATGAGCCAAATTTATATAATTGAGTTAGACTTAAAAGTTCACTTAAGAAAAGCCAATACTCAATGAACCTGTCAAACCATTTGTTCCAACTTCAATTGATAAGGGGATTGTCTAAAAAAATACAAGGATTTGTTTAATTTACAAACATAATCCTCTCTTCTCCTTCTTCGTATCCTCCTGGTTGCTTCATATAGATGGTCTTTTTTAACTCTTCATATAAAAATGCAGTCATAACATTTTTATGTTCTAGCTCAAGATTAAGCTCAACTACCATGACTGACGACATTTGAATGGATTTGTGCTTTACTACAGGAGAGAAAACATCATTAAATCAACTCCTTCTCTCCGATTAAAGCCTCTAGCCACCAATCTCGCCTAATCTTTGTTCATCAGCTCTTGGACTTCCATTTTTATGTTTGAAAATCCATAGCACGACCTTGACTTCGACCTTCTTCTACCGCTTTTGTTATCAATGTCTTCCCCTTACTATAAAGTTGCACATGAGTTGGTAGAAAGTAATCGAAAGAAAAATAAGGAAAAATTACTCAAAAAAATAGTGTGGTTCAATTGAAGTGTTAATGAACTTCAATTTCCATCCACTACAAAATTCATTATGTACACAAATTACAACTTGAAGTTTCTCTCAGTGAACTTTTGCTCAACACTCACTGTTTTTTCAGCTTTATAGTTGAACTCACAACTCTCAATTAGTTTAAATGTTGTTACATGTTCTATTTATAGTACATATATACCATAACTAGCTTTTGTGAAATGCACCTAAACATATGGACAGGACATTCTTGTTACTGATCTGAATTGTTACTAGTCTTAGTAGATGCTAATAGACTAGACGTTGTACTAAGACTATCACCACAGATACTAGAAGACACATCTACTGGATGGTCTAGTGAAGTTAGATAGTCTAGGAACCTTAACAAGATTTTACTGTACCAATCTTCGCCTAACTACATGATAATCCAATGGTGTTATAACAATAACGAATGATTGGGATCACATTGAAAATGGTTATTTTGGAAGATACATAAATAATGTCTATTGTCTGGGCTAACCTTGTCCTAAAATTGAGGTACTTAGTCTATACACATCAAATGACCAATTGAAAGATTTTTTACTTAGTCTATGGAGTGGCCTCCAAATAAGTAATATATGTACCAAACTTGGGTGTATAGGACCTATATGCTCCAATTTAAGGGGAAGTGCAATAAGATATGTATAGAATGTAAATATACTAACCACATCTTGTACTTATGTAATAGAATAAAATATCTGTTTTTGTAAAACTGATATACAGCACATCAGCAAAGTGGTTATTTCTGATGAGTTTAGTCCCACATCGGAAAGTTTGCTTTATAAGCTTCATGATTGTATTATATAAATTGTATCTCTCACTCTGAGAAATCAGAAAAACAATAAAATTTAGTATTTTTCAGATTTACATTTTCTTTGTTTTTCTTAGTAGTTTTTATTATGGCAGGTAATTAGGATATTTATTGATTCTTAGTACTCTGTACATAATATAACCTCAGCATAGTAAACACATGGATTCGGGTCCTGTCTCTGATTTCCACCTTCATCAAAATTGTAACATAGAGACTAAAATTGAAATATATTTTTGCATTTGGGAGCCAATTGAAATATAAGACCAAATTATAACCTTTTCTTATTGTATAGTATCACTGTCTAAAATATTTTTAAAAAGCTTCAATGGAAATACTTTTTTTTGCTTCCAGATTTTCTTTTTAATCAATGCCATCTCACCTTCAATAGGTATGAAGCTTGCATGGATGTCACCGATAGTGACCACAAGCCTGTCCGCTGCATATTTTCTACTGATATTGCTCGAGTGGACGAATCAATCCGGAGACAGGAGTTTGGAGAGATTCTTGAATCAAATGAGAAAATTAAATTTCTTCTTAAAGAATTGTGCAAGATTCCTGAAACTATCATTAGTACAAACAACATAATTCTTCAAAACCAGGACACATTAATTTTGCGTATTACAAATAAATGTGGAGAAGGCAATGCTTTGTTTGAAATAATTTGTGAAGGTCAGTCTACTGTTACAGAGGATCAGAAGGGTACTGACCATCAGTTGAGGGGTTCATTTGGCTTCCCAAGGTGGCTTGAGGTGATATTCTTTATTTAAAATATTTTTTGTGTGCAATATTTATGGTTATAGAAGGAACTTGAAACTAGAGAGATTTGAAAGGAGGAAACTAGAAAATAATTTTACTTCTAGTTTGATGATGAAAGAATGGATGAAATTTCTCTTTTATATACTTTATTGCTTCTATAAAAGTTAAATAGGAATTAATTATAATAATTATACTATACAACATTCTCCCTCAAGAAAGCGGGTGAATGAATATCAATCATTCCTAGCTTGCAAGTAAGATCTTGAAACTGCTTTTAGGTAGTGGTAATGTTGATACATTAGCCAACTAGAGTTGGAAAGGGATGTGCATTATATCTATATTTTTTTTCTGTATATGCGCTGTCCTTTCATGTTGAACTGGTACTAGACCGTGCAATTTAATGAGACCAATTATCACAAAATAGTCTCATACACCCCTTGAGCCTAAATTCTATCTCTACACTTGCTTTTGCAACTAGTTTTTTCCTTTTACTCCTACAAGTCATCAAATGTCCACTTAAAAAGCATGCAATATCCTATGATCTCCTCTCAGCAATAAAGCCTGTATGGTTAGCATATGTATATATATTTCCATTCTCATTCTTAGTAAACCTAATTCAACCTCACAACCAACTTGTAAGGTAAGCTTTTACAACCACTTATATATTATGATGAGATTATATCTCTAATTGGTGTGAAATCTCCTGCACACTCCCTCACATCAAACTTATTATTGAGTGAGACTAAATACATGTGGATGGTTCAGTGATAGATGGCATGAAAGATCCAACAAACGTTGCTATGTTAGATTCTAATACCATCTTAGAAAATAGGTTTTAAACCTAACTCAACTTCATTAAATCAGCTTATAAGGTGTGATTTATATTCACTTGTATACTATAATTTTTTCATCTCATTAATCGATTTATGATTTCCAACCATTCCTTTTTTAATAGAATTACTCTTTCCTCGACTGGCCTTCAGAATTTTTTTCAGAGCACATCATTACTTGCAATAAGCATATACATCTACATAGACTCAAAGCACTATAAGTACGCCTTCCAAGAATGTTTTATATAAAACGTATGATCACCTTGAATTTGCTTGTCCAACCAAAGATACTATAGCCCCAATAACCTTTCAAACTAAACATGGGAAGATTGCTTGCGTCCATTCGAGGCCTTTAATTTGCAAATCCCGTTCCCTCCACTAATGGTACCATATACATTGTCTCTAATTTATGTACTCACAGTGCAACTATTGTGAACTAAGCCTGTGTTTGGATGAATTTATCCATAAGCACTTCTTGGAAAAAAGGAAAATAACTTTTTCATAAGTTAAAATTAGTTTATGGATAAGTTAACTAAGAATTTAGAGAAGTTTCACGTGACTATTCCTACAAGCTTTTGGGGAAGTTAATTTCAATTGTTTCTTATCTTTTTCTTCTAGAAATGCTTATGGAGAAACTAGTCCAAACATACCCTAATTTACTTTGCAATCATTGTGGTTTATAGGGGTCACCACAGCTGAGCTGTTGCATTGCAACTGCATCCTGTGATGTGGTCTGCTATTTAAATTCTTTAGAAAGAACCAAAATCTCCCCTAGGAAAAAAAATTTTACTCCTGGGACCAAATTCTTTATGTGGATAAATTACTTAAGCATTTCATGATTCAGGTGAGTCCTGCAACTGGTATAATAAAACCAGATCAAATTGTTGAAGTATCAGTGCATCATGAGGAATTTCAGACTCTGGAGGAGTTTGTTGATGGTGTTGTACAAAATTCTTGGTGTGAAGACTCCAGAGACAAGGAAGCTATTTTGGTTGTTAAGGTGTGTGGCAATTACACTATCCAGCCAAGAAAACACCGAGTCCGTGTTCACCACTGTTATTCATCCAAGAAAAAACCTATGATTGACTCTCAACCAGACGGCTCCGGGAATATCCAAGGAACTGTATTGCGCCGATCTGATTTCCAACCATTCAGCAGTTCCTATGATGTGGTTGACCAGCTACAGAAATTGCATGGCCCTTAAAGCAGCAGTTAATGTGAGTATTTCTGACTATTTTATTTTTTTAGTTTTTCGGCGGAAGAACAAAAAAAATGGATAGATGGTGTTGTTACGGACAATAAGTTTTTGTCCATGCATGTGCTATAATAAGCATCTCAATTATGCTTCATAACTCTTTTTTTTATCGTAGGGAGCTTTTGTGGTCCAACTTGTATTCATCCAGCTGATTGAACTGTACAGAAAGCAAATGCAAGCAAAAGTAGCAGGACAGCTTTTACTAGATCCATTATTTGATTTATTTGGAAACGATTCCAATTTATTGTGTAAATGATTATGTGTCATATCAACCGGCAAAAGCTGCAATTGGAAGGGAAAAAAATCCAGTGACCTGTTGTTACTGCAGCTGAAGCTGCTATATTGAGTGTGTCGTTTGGATGATGATTTCTCCCACCCACAGATATTCTAATACTTTTTACTTCTATCATCTCATTATTTTCCTGGAATTTTGTGTAATGTAAATCCATTTTGTTAATTGACTTCCTGTTGTATTTTACCTCGGTCTCTTTTTTTTCCTTAGTTTTTTTATATTTTGCAATATACAAGTTCAAATCTGAGCCGTCAAATAATTGAGCTACAAATAGTCGAAATAGCCCGCAAAAATACATTTAAAACAAATACTTCCGAAGTTATACACTGAAATAGTAGAGATAATAACTATCTAATAATTTAACGAGGTTTTTATGCGTAAAATTTCGAACATTTTAATGCTACTTGTTATCTGTTTTTTTTTCTCATTTATGTAATTCTGAGAATTTCTACTCCAAAATCTCCCGGTAAACATTTAAAGATAAATCTTGAATATCTGAGTTACATTTTCAGGATTGGTTGAATAATTATAATAAAAACTCGGTTTTGGAGCCGATATCAAAACCTATGATCAACAACAACCTTTTGCTGGCTCGACATCTGTTGCTGCTGCTGCTTCTGCTTCTTGTTCAGCTTCCCCTTGTAGAACAACAGTCTTTCCATTTTCAATTCGGGCAACATCCTGTTTGTTGAGCTCTTGAGACATCATAACCTTCCGACTTAAGATGTTGTAGATCTCCTTTACAACGGTTTCAAAAGCAGCTGCTACATTTGATGAATCCAGAGCTGATGTCTCCATGAAGAACAAACCCTGTGCCTCAGCCAAGGACTTGCCTTCAGCTGTAGCCACTTCCCTTGCATCTTTAAGATCTGACTTGTTCCCGACAAGTATTGTAACAACGTTCATGTCAGAGTGAGCTGTTAAATAATAATAATCACTCCATTTAATCCTTGTTTATCACATGCACAATCAAAATATGTGAATGCAATGTTTCTGAAGCAAGAAAACAATAAAAACCAAGTGGCCTATCAATATATTCACAACTAAACTTATCCGTAAACACTTATTTCACTTAGCTTTTTCTTTCCAATTATGTACAAGTTAATTTTTATTTATGTTAAGGAACTTATTTTCATTTTCATTTTTTTTCAGTACTTTTGGAGAAGTTTTTTCCAAATATACCTAAAGCAAAATGACTTCACTAATTAATATTAAACCATGTTTATTACAAGGTGCAGATTTATAGCTATTGTCCCAAAACATACAACTGAAAGTGTAAGCAACATTTTTATCCCAAGACAAGGTGAAGTCAGTAAAAATAATCTATCCCAAAGACACTTAATCACATAACGTTTTCATATACTGTATCAGTGCCAAATTAAAGGACAAGTTAACAATTTCCTAAATTTGAAACCTCACAGAAAATAAGCATGAGAAAAACTTCATGGAGAAAGGGATCAAACAATTGCAGTTCTTACTATGGAGTTCATTAAGCCATCGGCCTATGCTATCAAATGTTTGGCGCCGGCTGATGTCATACACAAGAAGAGCTCCAACTGCACCCCTATAATATGCAGATGTAACAGCTCTGAACCTCTCCTGCCCAGCAGTGTCCCATATCTGTGCTTTAACTTCCTTTCCATTAATATCCATCTTTTGAGTTTGAAACTCTACTCCTATAGTTGATTTCGAATTAGGATAAAACTCATCCCTGGCAAATCGTGCAAGTAAATTTGATTTCCCAACAGCTGAATCACCAATTAAAACAATCTTGAAAAGGTAGTCCTCAGTCTTCTCTTCTTCATTAGGTAAAGCCATCTGTCAGACCTAAGGATTGCCAGTGTGTAGAAACAAATCAACAATATATAATCATCATGGAATCTGGTCCATTCCACTACTAGAATGTCACCTTCACCTAAGATGAGAACAAGGATCAGAAACAAAAGAGCAACTTCTAACAAACAATTACGGAAAGACAGGAAGGGAATATCTGTGACATATATTGCAGTTCCACAAGAATGTTGAATATATAATAGACTTACCTTATGAAGTGACTGTTTACAGTTTCTAGCAAATACAACTGTATCCACCATTGGCATCAAGGCCCCTCCAATTTAAACTACCAAAACTTTCTTGAGTACCTGAAAGCATCATTTGCAATACGCACTACTGTCAATGAAGTGTTATATTAATTTTAAGACTTCTTTCGAAAGTTAGGGAGTACTCCCAGAGGTAAATATTTCAAGTTCTTTTTCCACAACTGTTTCTTGAGAAACAAAATCCCAAAGTGAGAATCAAATCGAAATGAAAAACTTGCCCAAAGATTCTTGAAATTTGTTTCCATAAATGAAAACAATTGTCCATTAAACTAGAGATTAGGCAATACAACCAACAAGCAGGCAAGTCATTAGCAGGTTTAAAATATCAAAACTCATCGCTGAGTGCTAAGTAGTATATCACTTAACAATTCAACTGTAGCACATCAACACAAGTCAACAGAACCAGATAATTTTGTACCCTTTCAATTTCTTGACAAACTTTTCGGAAAGAAGCATAAAAAACTTCAAATTTTATTCATTAACTAATAAGAGAGCCTCTGTTTCAAATTATTTTACCCCAAAAAAAAAAGTTACTCAGGTATTTTTTTTAAAAAAAATAGTGACTAGATAAATCTATTTTCATCTTTTCTTAGAAGATGTTACAATCTCTGATCAATAAAACTTGGATGCTAAAGGCATACTTTTGGTAAAGTTTATCAAAAGGCTAAGTGTTGAAGAACCAATTGCTAACTATCATGCAGAGGTAGCATTATGCTTAGATCAGTTTGTTGGATTAATCATGTCATCTGTTAGTATTATGGTTTCTTGTGTTTGAATGGCACATCAATTTCCTAGTAAGAAACTTTATAACAATTATTTTTTTAACCATGTTGATTAGCTTGAAGGAAAAAAATATTGTGAAAAAATTTCAGGAAATTCATGAGAACTTTTTATTCTTGATGATTGTAGGTTCTCCCAAACATGTGCATACTTTGCCAACAAAATAGGATACAAAGAAATGTCAGGAATCTGGTCCTTTATAACCTTTCCTTATTATGAGAGGTCCTTTATTAACTAAATCTAATTGACTGGATCATAAAAATAGAGTGGTCTTTCAAAATAATCACAACCAATTATCCGGAGAAAAAAGAAGAGGGCAAGAAAGGGAGCAGTTTTTTACACAGAAATATCCTAAAATCTGACAGGAACATCTCTTAAAAATTAATTAGTTTTTATAATTGTAAAATAAAATGGCTTCTCCATTTAACATCTCTTAAAAAATTCAATTTTATACACAAACTTTAGACTAACAATCTAAAAGAACCATGTTCGCAAACGAGGAAAAGAACGTGTTTCCTTTCGGCAATATATTTTATTACTTGCCACATAGATAAGGCCAAAAAAATTAATAGTATGACTTCGCATAGCATCCATGGGTTTCTAGCTTGCCTTACCGAGTAGGGGTTAGCATACGGGAAGGAAAACTAGAGAAACATGAAAAGGAAGACCGACAGTATTAACTCTTTAGAAAAAAAAGTATTCATCAAAAGATTCAGAAAACTTCCAATTGAAGTCATTGAACTACCTTAGCAACATTGCGTTACTGTTTAGCTTCTCAGCTTGATTAAACCCTGATAAAAGGTTTCATATTATGCATATTATCTTTGATTCATAGCATGGTTAAAAACAAATTCACAGATTCCTAAATCTTGTCTTCCAAGCATAACAAAAATCAAGGTACGGGGTGATATATATTTTCAATTGATTCATGCAGGAACACCAGTAAAGAAGGTCAAATTGAGGTTAGTAGTAATTTTGGCTTGCAAACAGGCACTACACGGAGCCCAATTATGGTTGGAACTTAGATTGGTAAAATAGCAAGTTTGATGAAAGGGAAGTAAAAGAAAAAGATCCCCGAATAATTCAACCCATAATTTTTTGAGGGAAACTTATTTAATGCCAGAAAATAATTGTTGGCAAAGGACACCCCATGTGATAACAAGCTCAAAAAAATTCAAAGGTAAAAATCGAAATTATGGGTTCTATATCATTTGGGATTGTTATTTGCTTAGATATCCAGAAAGAAAATTCTGCAGAAGAAAAAGTCAAGAAATATATAAATACCTCAACCTCCTTCTCTCCTTGTTTTCCCCTCAACTCCTTCAACTTCAGCTTACCCTTCCACTAAGTCTTTACAATCTCAAACCCTGCTATTAAGTAAAAATCGATTAGATAATTCTTATCAAAGAGATAAGGTGATTTCCTTAAATGATATAAATTGTAAAACACGTAAACGTTAAAATAAGAAATATCAGGCAGATCCATGATTATAATAAAAAACAAGATGAATTTTCATGATCGATTAAAATCATTTTTATGGTGTTGAGTTTTCTACCTATGCAGAATATCATCTAGAGGGACAGGGGATGGTAGCTGTAGTTATACCGGGGAAAATAACCAATTCATATCCTCAAATATTGTCACTTCTCAAACAATAATGTCAGCATCTAAAGACTGGTAGCTTTATGGAGCATAAAGGATGTAACGACCTTTCACAACAAATATAGCCAAATTATTATCATTGTTTTTTAGGTGGAAGGACAAATGACATTATTAGAACAGAGAGTAAAAGATTACAGAACAAGCTAAACCATCACAAAATAGAGCCACAATGTACATAGAAAAGAAAAACAAAGTCATCAATAGTAAAATAGTATAGCTACCTTAGAAAAAGAGTGAACCAAACACCAAAGAAAGACCACAAAATGAAAAAAAGATCCTGCCCATTCCAGATCTAAGGACTGGGACAATTTCTTCAAAGTATTTTAATCAAGCCATGTACACCAACGTAGGACAAAACTTCCATGTAGTTCCATATGTGTTGTTGGTGTTGTTCTCCAATTAGAATGGAGTTTACCTCAATAATCAGTATAATAAATATTACATTAAATATCAGTATAGATTACCAAGGTAAAACTCCAATTCTATTGGACCAAATTCAATGTCTATATATCGAGGCAAAAACCTCAAGAATCAGTAAAATAATTGTTTTTTTATGGCTATAAGCATATAACAATAGTGTCCTCTAATTTCACAAAAATTTCCTTTGCATACAGCTCTTAAAATGGACCAGATCCAGTGCTGCATCTCTAGCAGGTTTCTCTCTCCCGAAAAATCTCAATCCTCAAACCACATTTTCTCTCTTCTCTAATTACTGTTACACTAACCAGTGAATGCTAGGACTTGGCAGAACAGAGTGGAAGGAGAGGATCCAGTTTCCTCTCAAAAACAGAAACGACAACCTTTTCCAAACAACTACTGATCTCAAAAATTTAAATTACCGGCTGATCTTCATTATTTCCATGTCCATAGACAATACGTACACTAAATGCAATCACCTAACAGGTTCGTAAATGAAGAAGACAAAGAACAACTCTTACAACTCATCATACAAACACATTAACTCTTTCAATCAGCACTATCTCTCTAAAATCTGTCTCCAAATCGCATCCACACATATTCCAGAGACATACTAACTGACCTTTCAATTAATAAGTGGTCCCAACAACTCCTCTTGAATCTAACTCACGCTAAAACTCCAGCTAATCGTATCTACTTCTTTATTACTCACTACGGGTTCACTTGAACCATTCGCAATCAACATTCTTATTTCAAATTTAAAACAAAACCAAGCAAGCAAAGGTGGCATGCGCACCAATTCCAAACCCTGTGATCGTGCTAATTGGAAAAGAAGACGATACCATGATATGGCTACACTCCATTAACCCAAACACACACAGATAACAAACGCGCAAACCAAGGGCACGAAAATCGAACTAACACATTACAAATGTGTTGTTCACAACAAGTTAGGCACAGAGTTTAAAACAAACAACAATTATAATAGCTGAATCCAGTTCAGAGAAGTTTGCAATGTAAACTGAAATTTCACCATATATGTTAATGAATCAAAATCCGCGGTGTGAAACACGTCAGAAGGAAAAAGAGGGGAAAACGGAAAGAGAAGGGAAAATTGCGAAGGAGAAGAAGGAAATTATTGTTACGCAAATGCGAAAAGCGTGATTGAGGAATTGGGAGAGAGAGAGATGAAGAATAAGAGAGATGTGAGAAGGAAGAAGGAAGAAGGAGAGAAGGGATCTACCGTTGTAATGTTGGGGCTCATGGATGCGCGTGTATGTGTTTTCAACTTTTGCGTCTGCGGGTTATTTCGGTGAAACTAAACTCTGCATCAATTCCTTTTTTCTTTTTCTTTTTCTTTTTTACTTCTTTTTTAAGTAACTTACACCTATATTTTTAGAAATCATTTTTTTTCTTTTTATTTTAGACCAAATTAACCGTATATGATTTTTAAAAATTAACTTAATTTTTACGTAAATAAGTTTAATATGTTTTTAAGTATATTTTATACCCTTCATAATACTCTATTATTATATACCACCGGGAAATGCATTCCTAATAGCCATCATAATAATCAATAAAAGAAATAGTTATCATAATATTATTCATAGCAGAAGAAAAGTTGTACGAAAATTATGTACATCTAATCAATTATAAAAAAACATGGTATTTTCATCATATATTAATTAACTAGTAGAAACACATATATTTATACAGTATGTTTTTATGATTATAAACAACAATTAATATAATTAAAAAACGAATTATCATAATAATTAGCAAAATAAAAACTGTTACAAAACATAAAAGAATCATTACAAAATGGAATCATTTTTATTAATTGTTATAATGATATGATTACAGAATGAAAGTATGAAATCTTATAACTGCTTGTCATAGAAATAAAAGAGTTATTTGTTTTTGTAAGAGCAAAAATTATAAAAGAATATGCACAAAAAACGGTTACAAAAAATAATCCACATTATTAATTAAATTTAAAAAAAGATATTATGTATAGATGTAAATATTATAATTTATAACTATAAATTATTTTAAACTTATTTCAATAGTGTCTGTAGAATAATTTATGAGAACATGTTACAAAGTATGAGTGCATAGATGAGTTTAGGACATTTTGTTCTTATATCTCAACAAATCAACACTCCTCTTTCATTATGAAAGAAGTGAATCCAGAAGAATGTACCCTTTTAATAATGAAAATGAAAATGAAAATGGGGTGTTGGCTTGAGATTTTTGAAAGTTGCAGACTTTAGTTGGATTTAATTTTTTTCGTGGTCCATGCAGGACCAGTTCTTTAATTTCCCCATGCTAAAATGCACCAATGATCAGATGGAAAAGCAGGAGAAAAATAATGAAACAATTAAATGGCAACCACCTATTTAATGTCTGTTAAGAAGAACAGGCTATTTGAAGCATTATTCTGGCAATTTCCTACACCACTCCTCCTTTGCCATTTTCTTTCACTCATACTTCCATTATCCTAGATGAAACTGTTATCCAGATTTGGTACCACAACCTATTTACATTCTTCTTTATGTAAAATGAACTTGCCAAAATGCACTGCAGTAATCAAATTGTCTGTATTGACCAACGCTGCAATGTGCTCATGTACTTGCAATTTTTATTTTTACATGGAACAACTCTTTGACTATGAAATCTAGATTCTTCAAAAATGGAAAAGTATCATAACGATAACGATACTTTCACATACGTATATGAAGATTATCTTATACTTTTTTATTTAATTTTAAGTTCTTCTGGCATACTTCTGGAAATTTTTAAATGCTTACTAATATTCAAAAAGTATCCAAACTTTTTTTTTTTAAATTTCTTCAACAGTCTTATTCTTCGTGCTATACGAGGCTTTCATTATTTTAAGAGAAACAACAGTATATCTAAAAGGGACATAATATTTAGTTTATGTACATAGAAAAGATAAAAGGCAATATTGTATAAAAAGGAAAGATAAGGTTGTGGACATATTTGGCCAAACATATTCAAATGACAATGGTGTTGAGTTTCTTGAATTAGTAAAATTCTCTCTTCTTGATCCAAATTTAGAAACTGTGTTTTCGTTCTAAATGTTGATAACATAGATGAGGGAACTGACACTTTGATATAATTATCCAAGACTTGATTTTATGGTTGGATAAAATGTCTATTTTTAAATTGTAACTATCATAATTATAAATTAATAAAAAATCAATATCTATTTTTAACAACAGAAGAAATTTATCTGAAATATTTTATAAACGTAAACATGGCGTGTTATAATACTAGATTTTTTTTTAAAATATCGGTTCTCGTATCCATGCCATATTGTACCCCATGTGGTACTAAATATGTGAGCTTATAGGATGAAAGCCAACAGTTAAGATAAATTAAATTAATTTAAAAGTTCAAATTTAACTGCATTAATTTATAACACGTCACAATCGGTGTAACCTGGAATAACTGAATACTGCACACAGGGTATATTACAATTTTCGAAATAAGGTGAGCTAGCCAAATCAGTAACTTCTCTCTTATATATTCTTTTTCCTTTCCCAATTGCATAAGGAAAACTGTTATATCATTGCAAAACTGATAAAATTGATGATCTAGTAATCCAAAAGCTTTAGCCACTGGGAAATATTCCTTGGTCCGGACTTACAGAGAACTGTTAATCTGGTGCAATGTTATTCGCTTACTCTCCTTGCCTCAGTCACCTTCAAGTTCTGCACCAAATTGCTCCAGTCGAATGGCATCTTCTTGCAGATCCCTGACTAATGCATGGTTTACTGAACCATCATCTTCACTAGCATGTACTTGTCTACCACCAAACCTGAAAATAAATGAGGAAAAGAATGACTAGAGTTGATATACACGGGAAAAGGTAAATGATGATAAAAATGAGAAATAAAGGAGAAAAGAAAAGGTAAAAGCAATTGCAAATCAAGCTATTCTTTAACACTTTCAGCATATTTAAAATCTGAATATTTATTTTAAAACTATAGTATGAAGAGTAAGAATTCAGACAATGTACCTAAACAAAATGATAATGTTTACCGACAATGATAATATTTCACTTAGGGTTTTAAATAGCATCGCTATAGCAATGCGGCCCTGCCCGCTATAAGGGTTGCTGTAGTGCCTGTAGCGGGTTGAAAATTGGTCGTAGCAGCGCTGTGTTGATTTTATAAAAATCCTTCTGATGAATATAGAAACTAGGACTTTTTCGGAGAGCTATTTTGGAATTTTAGTTTCCAAAATTGAAATTTATAGATGTAAGGATAGTGAAAATGATAAATTAAGACTTGGTTCTAGAAAATCATGCTTGATAATTTCTATTTAAGAAACCTGTAATTGACTTCTGTTAATATTTATTTATATTTTTGTTTAAGAATTAAGACACCTATGACTTTGTATTGTTAATTATAAATGTTATTAATTTCGACATCATTTTTGGGTATTTATACACATATACATTATATAAACAATAAAAAATTTCAAAATAGCATTTATCCCACTATACGTTATCTTGCTGTAGCGTTTTTGGCGCAGGCCGCCATGCACCACTGTTAACATTTGTTTCAGTACATCATCTTAAACAGTAATTAAAAAACTTCAACAGGAAACTCACGGTGGAAATTAACAATACATGAATAATTTCCCTCAAAAAAGATTGCAGGTCTTGCATATCTTGAGTAGGCCAGGGCTAATCAGGTTTCTTTTGAAGATCAATTATCTGTGTTGAGTTTAATCAATTTTGAATGTGTTAGAATAGAAGTCCAGATTTGTTAAAACATTTCAGATGTGAGGATATTAGTCACTTTATCACTGTAGTTGTCAATGAGATCTGTATTTAATACTTGATTGGCACAATCTCAAGTTTTAGGACTTTTACTGAGGTCTCAAGACAGAATGAAAAACATAAGATATATCAACATGAGATTTGAATCAAGTACGATCTCTTAAACAGATTACGATATCAAAGAGTACGGACAACTATTCTTATAAGACTTTCAATGACGGGCTTCTAATGCGGAAGATCTAAAAAGACAAAAAAAAGTTGACTTAGTATAGCAGAATTCAAGTTCGAGAGCCATTGAGAGGATGGAAAATAGTAAAGTTTTTTATCCTAATGGTATTCCTATTGTACTTTGGAAATGCTTGGGAGAACAAAGTATCATTTGGCTCACTAAACTATTTAATGACATTTTAAGATAAAAGTGACAAATGAATGAAAGAGTAACATTTTATATCCTATATATCAGAACGAGAGATATTTAAAATTGTGTAAATTACAGAGATAAAACGTACGAGACACATTACGAAATAATGGGAAAAGGTGCTTAAACATATATTAAGAGAGACTACTATTGTGGAGAATCAATCTGAATTTACGTCAAGAAGATCTACAGAAATCTATTTATCTTCTTTGGGAGTTGATGGAAAGGTACACCCAAGCAAAGAAAAATATTTACATATTTTTTAAAACATGGAAAAAAAAAATATGATGAAAAAAACGTGTTGTAGAAGAATTTGAAAAAAAAGAGTTAATTAGGCTTATATCTAGCCTATGCAAGACATATTTGTTGGATAGCTACTTCTAGTGTGAGAACTCTTGGATGAGTCTTCTATAAGGATATGTTTACATTAGGGCTCAATGCCTTTATTAATTTAATCTACACTCTTAAATGTACTTAGATGTATGCTTTTTGCTGAAGATATAGTTTTGATTGAAGAATTGACAGGAGAGGCTAACTCTAAACTTGAAATTTGGAGCCAAACACTGGAATCAAAGGGTTTTTTCTTTAGTGTGAGTAAAATGGAATATATCATTGGTCTTTGTGTTTGTGCTTCCATAGCAAGCTGAGTATAGTAATTTTCAACATAAAGAGAAGTATTGTACTATTCTACATTCGTTAGCATAGTAGTCTGGATTCATTATTACGTGTTTTATTTCTACTATAGTCATTAATTTGAATAATATATGCTAATGGTAGCTAGCTCTGTAATAAGTCCATCATTAGCTTTTGACCTTAATGCATCTTTAGCATAATAAAATTGATTGTGTACGCAAGGAAAACAATTCTCCCAACTACTCTTGTTTTCATTAAAATGCGATGAAGTATATAAGGTTTAATGGCTTTGAATGAGGAATTTGAGATAAAGCATGCAAAAATACAAATATATTATATCTTTCTGATCAGTAATTTTATTCAAGTAACTTGATGTAATATTTCAGTTGTTCAAATATTAAATATAAGGTACTATGGGCATCACAAGGATTCAACACAAAAACTAAAGGGGTGGAAGTCCATTGTTAAAACACCAAGATATAAAATCATTTCAGCTAACACTTAGCAGCTTAAAATTGACTCCTATTTTACTCGGTAAACTTTGAAATTTTGGTGAACTACCTTTTTCAATATTGAATCATATAATTAAACTAAAGTATATGGATTTTTTTTATAACCACCTATTAATATTTTTTTATAACCACCTCAGTTTCTGTCCTGATCTTTCAACAATATTTTTTTAATAGCCCTTTTGTTGTCGATGAGAGTATCTATAATCAGATTTGGAGATGGTCAACTACAGAAAGTCATCATATGCCTAGGTTGAGTATGTTGCTCCTGGTGGTTATACGGATTTTTTATAACCACCTATTAAATTATTTTTTTATAACCACCTCAGTTTCTGCTCCTGATGTTTCAACAACATTTTTAATAGAACCTTCTCTTGTCGATGAATGTCTAGAATCAGATTTGGAGATGGTCAACTACAGAAAGTCATCACGCGTAGGTTGAGTATGCTGCTTAAATGATGCAGTAAGTTGCTACAATACGAAGGTTATTGTTAGGACAGAAAAAAAAGGAAAAGACATGGAAGGTGTATTAGAGGAGAAATGTAAAAAATAAAGGTTAAGGGAGTGGTTAGTTAGTTGGTTAGGGTTGGTCTTTCGGTTTAGGGAAGGGGGATGATTTTTTTATTACAGTTTTGTTGACAGGAGAAGTCCTGGGTGAAAGGAATAATTGTTTCCTTTGTGAATGTTCTAATTGTACAATGGTGTAGAAATAAACAGAGGTTATTCAGTATTTCTCTGTGTTCTTGGCGTATCTTTGGTTGCTTGTTTTTGGGTTCGTAACAGTTATGCATATATTGCAAAGAAGAAAATGGATAAAATGCAGGTATAGTTACCATCTTCCATTCATCAATTCTATGCACTTTTGGGCATCCTTCCTATCCTTGAATTTTACCAAAACAACTCCCTGAGGATGATTCTCACATATCTACAGAAAAAAGACCAGCAGGTAACATGAAAAATGATATAAAATTAGAGAGCACAAATACAATAGTTGCATGAATATGATGGGTGTTTGAGTAGTAACACTACTACAATAAACACTAGGGATAGTGGATAGAACAAAATTTCTAAAACTAGGGTATAGATGTGGGGTGATATGTCACACATAATTATGGAAATATATAAATCAAGTAAATGAATTAGAAGAAATATACAATTTCCAAGTAAATTCCATCAACAGTTGTCATACCAGAATGTAACCAAGTCATAACTCAGTTGAAGCAGTGTTACGATAATACAGAAATACATACACTATAAGCTTAGGCCTCTCAAACTATAGAGGGATGGACAAGAATTAGTACAATACTTACAAAGCTGTATTCTAGAATCAAATTTTCCCCGGGCCTTCAGGTGGAACTAGGACTTTAAATGAAGATGCACCAATCAAACATATAGTTCAGTAATTACATTTTCTTAAAATGTATTTTATTAAAAATATCATTTAACAAAGAAAGATCTTAATTTTACCTACCCACCAGATACTTCAATCTGTATCCGATACTCAAGGATACTTTACCGACATCGTTAAAGTATCTAATCTATAAAGCACTAATATTTTTATGATGACAATAATTTATAATTTTTTATTTTGACAATGTCTGATAAATGTGATTTTAATTTGGATTTACACAATTGCAATTATATATTTCTTATATTTTAAGGAATTTTTATACATTTTTCAATAGGTATATATGTCACTTATCGTATCCTATTATTTTCAAAAATAAGTATCGAATACACATATTGTATCCATGCATCATAGGAGACAACCAGTCAGGTAATTTTGCCACCTTGAGACACTTTCAGTGACATGGGAATGTTTTTAGGGTAGCACGGAGAAGAATTTAAAAAAAAAATCGTATTAAATGGTCAAATATATGATCTTAAAACATGACATGTGGCTCAATGATAGTGCTAACAACTACTAAAAACGCTCTCATTTAAGAAAAGCTTCAAAAAACTCTCTCGTTGGGGAATAGCTTAAAAACATTCTTGTTCAAGATAAGTATTTCAATTCATGATAAAAGAAATAGATATGAGAAAAGTTTATATGTTCAGAAAATTTAATTATAGAGGCTTCAAGGGTTACATGATAGATTTATAATACATCTCATCTTTTATCCCTTCGTTTTAAAACACCTCCTAAACAATATTAAGTTTACACAAAGCCTTCACCGCCTAAATCCACCACCAAAAGATAGGCTTGGGCACACACCTATGGCATCATAGATTTAGTAAGGTCTAAATGGATTCTAGAAGAAAAGAAAAAAAAAGTAAACATAAATGTATTTTTCACTCAATTGATTTAATTGGTACAAAATATTTAATAGAAAACGAGAGAAAAAATAGAAAAAGGAAAGAGAAGCAACTTTGTTTAACTTTTAAGGCATATATAGACCAATTACCTTGACAGAATCTACAGGACCAAGCTTTGTACACTCCTCTTTAACGTCTTCTTCTAGTTCTAAACGCAGATTTTCATCAGCCTGCATACATTGGGTAATATCAGAAAATGTCCAACGTGTGAAATAGAAGCACCAAGTTATAATTAAATGTCCAATGAGAAAAGCAGGAAATCCTATTATAGTTATTAAAAAGGCACCTAGCATAACTCTACTTTAAAAGTTAATTCAAGGGGGAGTGATAGCATGAGCCCAAAAACAGCATTTTGGTCAAATTCCTAGCGAATGTGGGACATCTAAACACACACACACACACACTCGGGACTGCATATTTGGAATGTGAAGTTTACAAGACTACTGCACATCGAGACTTGCCTAAGCCTGGTAAGGAATATTTTGGTCATATTTCTTACTAATGTGTGATCATTACCATCTATCACCATCAAAATACAAAAAAAGAAAAAAGGTTAGTTGTGATCACAAAATGTACATATTCTAAATATGCATGCTATAATTTTTAAAGGCATAAAAAACTTCAGTAGCAATTTGTTTCGGTGATCTATATAACGATGTCCACAGGCAGAAGTAAGGACACTAGTAGAGCAAGTTTGTAGTGTGATAATTGTATCCAGAAAATAAGCAAAATTCAGTAGCACAACCCTCATTTCAGCTGGAGAAAACATAAAACGAAGGATCATAGTTGCTGGAATTGAAACTTTTGCATCATCACGACCACCTGAGCCATACAATTAGAAACACATTACTACAAGGGATGCATGCTAAATAAGAAAAATAACTCCCTGAAAATTAATCTAAAAATTTCAACCAAAACAGTCTAAATTTCTCATACTACTGATATTGAAAAAAGACTCTGCAGGTCATGTAAGCATAGCATGCTCTCTAGACCCATCATCATCAAAAGCAGACAAGAGAACAGACTACATTCTAGTTCAAAGTTTTATAAATAATGCTCAACATTTGCAACGGCTCCACTACTCATAAGAATAATATATTACAGAATTCAATAAGATATCAATTAGTTAACTTCACAAACTCAGATATATCTAATAATTTTGTTTTATTATATGACTTATGGTTAAGTTGTTTTATTTATTTCTAGTGCAAAATATTACATTGAACTATGATATATTTGGAGTAATTTTGTTGTCTTTAAATTAAATCTTACAATTTGATACAAATTAAGATTCACAATTCAAAAATCAGCTTGGTGGTGCACCGTTCGAATCTCAATTGATAACCAACCTAGCTCAGTACACAACCAAGGGATCTACTGTACAGGTAAAGACTTGACCCACTCACTGTCTAGAAATTTCTGGTAAAAATATTTACCGAAAGGTAAATCAATATTGTATTTTAATGAAAAAATAAAATAAATGGAAAGGGAAATTTAGGCTAAATTTAAGATTGGATTGGAAACCAGTCATAATCCAGAAACATCAACTTGAAAATTTTGGGAGACAAAGGCATACCCCATCCAAGCATTTTTTCTTCCACCCTTTTCAATTTCTTTTTCTTTTTATTGTCTACTTGCTTGGATACAAACCTGTCTCCTGCATTTTTAAAGAAAGCTTAATCAAGCAACAGCAGGCATAATAAATACTAAATTATTAGTTTAAGACATGGATTCCATATGACAAATATCTAACAATAATTATCAGAAGTTTGTCATAGGAAATATTAAGAATCTAATAACAGTTACCTTTCTGCTGAAATTTAGCCTGGCTGACAGACATAGGAATCTTGCCACCAGGGCGAAAAGGTGCTCCATCTAAAATTTGAATTGCCAAAGCCACCGAAGGTTCCTAGTAAATGCAACATAATTAAAATTTGAAACTCTGTTACAATCACAACTATGTGTCACAAGGGAGCACAACAAGGGACTTACCTTAAGATATGTAACCAGAGCATCTCCCTTATTCTTTCCTGTCTCTTTATCAACATAGAGCTTCACACGAGGTCTTTTGGTTTCTGGGTCCTATAACAACCATGACCGGAATTTTAAGACCCTTATGATCTAATCATGAGAAACTAATAATGACATGAATTAGATCTCAATTGTTTATAATTTTACAATTTAAAATAGATAATATAATGTAGAAATAGAAATATACCTCCTTTATAATTCCACATTTGGAAAATACCTCCACAATCTGCAATATATTACTCATAGTCATGTTAATTATTGCAACAAATTTTACACTCAGGAAATTGAGACAAAAGTTGATACTTACTTCATCGGTGGTAACATCCTCAGGCAACCCATTTACATAAACATGTGTATTGATCTTTAATTCAAACCAGCTATCCGGGGGTTTATTAGCTTCCTGAAACAGAATGAGATCAATGGAGGTAAACAGAATGAGATCAATGGAGGTGCCATTTGTCTCCAATAAGAGGTACTCGTTTCCAAGTCAAAGCAACAAAGATAAGAAAATGCATCGTGGGGATTGATACAGACAATATGGAAAGAAAAGGGGCACCTTCTTGTCAGTTTGTTGATCTGAAAGTTTCCTTTTTCCACCTGCTACCACACTGATATCATTTGCTTCGTTTGTTTTGTTTGCATTGTTCACTTCTTCCTTTAAGGAAGGATCAGAAACACCTAATTTTGAACTATCTTCAAACTTTTCAGAGGCATCAGAATTAGTTATTGTTGGAAAAACTTCCTCTTCTTGCAAGAAGGTCATGTCCTCAACCCTATAAGGTTCAGTGCTTCCAGTTGGATACTCCTATGATATAATAACTTTATCAATCACACTAGACAAAATTAAAAAAAAAATACATTCAAGAAACAATCAACAACTTTGGCCCTACAAGGGCGTTATTGAGATTTATAAATTACTTCAAGGATACACAAACACAAAAAGTATAACAGGCCTCAAGGTTGTAAAGACAACATTCTGATTCGCGATATTATAATGAAAAGGAAAATGGAAACACTACATTATTCACACAAAACAAAATGTGACTGGCAGAAACCAAACCAAAAAGAGAAGTAATCAAATCCAAGTAAAAAAAAATGAGTATCCAGAACAGAAGCACTTCAGCTTTATTCAGTTTTTTTAGAATATTAGATTTAACACTTCATAAAGATTCTGACTTCTTGATGTATTAAAAAACATAAAAAAAAATACACTTGAGAAACACTTGTATAGTGTGGTGGTTCTCTTAAAGATTGATATGGATATCAATCTTTTCTCTCTTTCTCACCTAAACTCAAAAGGTCCGTGCACTCTGAATTGCTAACTCAGACACAGATCTCTCACTCGAGGAATTAAACATTTCCTCAAGAATTTATGAATCCACCTCCATTCCATACATCCTGGTCCTATATATAAAGCTTAAAAACACCACTAACTACCAATCCACAAACCTTGACAGCATAATACTTTCATGAAATTTTCTACTTATTATTACAGGTTCTGAAGAAGTTTAGAGAAAGAGAAAGTATTCCCTCCTGATGAATTAAAAGAATTCCCAGAACTTGTAATGTAATATCTAGTACCCAACAGTAGCCATGAAAATTTCATACTTAACATAAGCCACAATGCAGTGATGAGGCATTGAATAGATTCAAAGGAAAGATTAATAGTTAGTTAACATTTGTGTTAAACATAAAACATATACACAGTAAATCTTACAAAGTAACTGCAACTCTTCTGAATATGTAAATATTATGATATCCATTAAAACTTTAATTATAAAATTGATAGTGAAGTAGATTCATTCATATGGTTTGGGCATAAATTGCCTTACAGAGTGTTTCAGATTCCATTATAACCTTATAGCTAGTGTCGTTTGGTTTAAATTTGAGAATTGATTTTGTAAGTGTACACTTGTTTCAATAATCTTAAGCAATGTTGCTTGTGGAAGTAACAGATTACCAGAAACGCATATTCTATTTATTTTGGAAATGTATACAGTATCAAATTAATATTCAATTTTATCCATTTATCATGACACATAACATGTAAGCCCATCAGCATGGTAGAAGCTTCATTTGTTTTTCTTTTGCTTCTGCCCAAGGTGGATTGGGTATGCAGTATGAGGGATCAATTCCGCTAGATGCCAAACAAGAACTATTACAGCAACGTTTGATTCTAGGGATTCAAATGCTCATGTAGCTGGTGCAGAAGGCAAAATCTAAAACAAAAGACCCTATTGTTTCAATGCAATGTGTTATTGAGTCACCTATTTCAGGTGTGAATGTGGTTAGCATGCCATAATAATATGCTCAAAAATGGAAACAAGTGATCAGTTGACAACAAATGTAAAATCAGCCCAACAAAAACACGTAAGCCTCAAAAAACAGTTCAAACTTCAAAAGAGTGACAACTTGATTAAGGTTAATCTAAATTCCTGGGCATCAAAATTTAGTTAAGCTTGTAGCCTATCTTCATTTACTCATATAATATAACAAAGAACATCATTGGTCACACAAAGTATGATATTAAAAATTTATGATGATATCAGTGATACACATGTCATGCACCAACCTGGGGAACCCAAGCCCTAAGATTCCTGTCCCACTTATATACGGTTCCATCATCATCAGTAAATTCTTCTTCACCCTCAGGTGGCGTCGAAGGTCTCTCAGAATCTTCTCCTGCCGCAGTACCACCAACATTGCCTGCAAAGGATCCAAAATCTGAACCTTCCACCTGTGCCTCTGCCTCTTGAATCTCCTTTTCCCACCTTTCAAACTCGTCAACATCGTGAGCAGACACTACATACAGGTCACACTCTAAAGCTCCCCAAATAAAAATAATAATATTGGGAAATCCTAAGCAAAAGAGAAGAAAAGTCATACCTGCAGCTGAGGAATCGAGCCCCTGCCGGTTAATTTGAGTCCACAGGTCAGAAACTGAGGACAAGGGCTGCCACTCACTCCTTCCTTCAGACCACACAAACGTATTTTCGGAGAGATATCCATTCAAGAAATGTTCTGTCCAAGTCAATTTCCATTTAAATATCACAAATAGAGGTTTCAATTTCAACATAAAATCACAGGTGCGCTCAAAGTCGACACAGTGCTGCCTCAGCTTTCACTTAGTTGGAGAGAACAAACAGAAAAAATCAAAATATACAATACCTAACCCTAGCTCCACTCCACTTTGTTCATTTCAAACACAAAAAACATTCAAAGAAAAAGAATTAATATTGAAAAAACTCACCGCGCAACTCTGAGAAGGCGTAAGGACCAACCTGTTGCTGATCCTCACCAAGAACATACCATCCCACTTCAGTAACCTTTTCGCCTACGGAACCAAAACGTAATCGAATAAGGAACTTACCCAAATAAGAGAAACTAATTTGTTTTTATTTTCTTCTTCTGCGAATAAGAGTTGAGAAACGAAAAGGATGAACGAAAACAAGTGTGCATCCATCAGTACCTTGCGGTTGCGGCGGAGGTTGGTGGCTCTCGCCACCATTTTGCGAATTCATCGATTTTGGGCAAAATTTCGCGGTTTCTGCGTTTGTGCTGTCTAAGGCCAAGATTACGATACAAAATGACACTCTCTAGAGGGAACAGAGAAACTGGTTTATTTCGGAAATAAGAGAAACAAATTGGGAAACCAATTTAATTGTTAAGAAATAAAATGACAACAGTTCAAGATTTGTCCTTCTGATTGAAAATTAAAAAAAAAAATCATATATATATATATATAGATAAATAATAGGCCCTAAAAATAACGAAAACAAATAATGAGATTATATTTTTACAGTGGGAACACATGCCCTCTTGTCCGTATATGAAAAAAAAAGTGTTAGTTGGAAAAATAAAAGTTATCTTAATTAAAGAAATATAATATTATTTTAAATAAATTTTGTCATAATTATAAAAACTTTCAAAATGGATAAATTACTTTTTGAGGAATAAAATAAAATAAAGTAAAATGTTGTTTTCATTTTTTAATATTTTATATTTTGATGTTGTGAGAGTACATTAAGTTTGAGCATCTTAATATTTTTATTTATAATCAATTGCATCATCTCTTTCTTTTCCATTAAAGAATCACAAAGGAAAAATAAATAAATAAACACATTTTGTTTTCATCTCTATGTGTTTCCTTCTCTACGGTTTCATTATCCTCTAGATTAATAGTTTCTACACGTTCGTATCCAAAAAGTCTTGGAACAAAACATAAACATGTAAATAAGCTTAAATTCCTCTCAAAATGGTTGCAAATCTGAAACGCAAAGAACAAAAATATGGTTGGCTTTATCGTTGTAGTGTCTTATGAAAAAAAAAGTTGAGAAACTTACCTATTTGAGAGTGGAGAAACAAAATTAAGGGATTTGGAGAAGAGAAAGCGTTGGAGAAAGAGTCACATGTCCCAATTCAACCAAGAGACCAAACTTCATACACTTGATGACCGCAATTGTGGATTAATCCAATACATTTATGTATTTTATGTTAAATTGGTAGAAAAAAAAAAAAAAAGGAAGAGTTTTGTCATCATTCTGGACACTTGTGCTTACTCTAGAATTTTACATTTCACTTTCTCCTTACTTTGGAATTTTAGATTCCCAATACCCACTTATTGGTTGGGTGTTGCAATGTAGTGAGTTTTGAGTTCTCCTATTATTGTCATAGTCGTGACTCAATTTTGAACCTTATATTCAACTAGCATCTTTTCCATTTTATTTCCCCAACTAGCACTCTTTTTTTGGCATCATTTTCTATTTTTCCAAAAAAAATCCCTCTTACAATTTGGTTTTCGGGAAATCAAATTCTAAGAGTGTTTTTTTCTATGATAATAAACACGGGCAGAAAATAGTCGTTTGGAGGATGATCGAAATCTAGTTTGTGAAAAATATAATTTCAACTTTGGCGTATGAATGTTCATCTAAAATTAATTATACGATAACTAAATGTTCTTGAGAATTGGTTACTGATGGGCCAAATTTTAGGACA